>Ga0136553_1000731_pt1 | contig 11103 bp, 11 predicted proteins | sample AntRauTorckE5430_FD_101384 | JGI IMG/M metagenome (GOLD analysis project Ga0136553, IMG submission 101384) | Saline lake microbial communities from Rauer Islands, Antarctica - Metagenome Torckler E5 #430 | ecosystem: Environmental > Aquatic > Non-marine Saline and Alkaline > Saline | place... | reverse complement strand
TAAGGAATCGCCATTCGACAAAGTCATGCGTTATGTACCCTGGCGGGCTTAATCTGGATTTGCTTGACCGTTGCTTGAGGGAGATCCCCCTGAACAAGTCAGCTTAACGCTGTTCACATATACAGTGTTTTGTTATTCTTCGGCTAACCGTTATGCCAAGTGGCGCGCCGCAAGGAGGCAGCAATGAGCAATAAACTGATCCGCAACAGCACCGCCGAGTTTTTGATTTTCACCGGGCAATCGGGCGAGCAAAGCATCGAAGCACGGTATGAAGATGAATCCATCTGGCTGACGCAAAAGCTGATGGCCGAATTGTTTGGCGTTGATGTCCGCACTATCAATGAGCACCTGAGAAACATATTTAAATCCAATGAATTGGATGAGCGTTCAGTTATCCGGAAATTCCGGACAACTGCCGCAGATGGGAAAAACTACAACACCCAACACTACAGCCTCGACGCCATCATCTCAGTCGGCTACCGCGTCAACTCCCTACGAGCCACCCAGTTCCGCCAATGGGCCACTACGGTGCTGCGCGAATTTGCGATCAAAGGCTATGTGATTGACCGCGAGCGCATGGAAAACGGCAGCTTTCTGGGTGAGGATTACTTTGAGCGTTTGCTGGAAGAAATCCGTGAAATCCGGCTTTCAGAGCGGCGCTTCTATCAGAAAATCACCGACATCTATGCCACCAGTTTGGATTACAACGGTGAGGCGCCAACCACTAAGACCTTCTTTGCCAAGGTGCAGAACAAATTGCATTACGCCATCCATGGCCATACCGCTGCCGAACTGGTAAAGCTGCGCGCCAACAGCAGCAAGCCGAATATGGGGCTGACCAGTTGGGCCAAGGCGCCTGAGGGCAAGATTCTCAAGACCGATGTGGGTACGGCTAAAAACTACCTGAGCAAGGATGAGCTGGATTCGTTGGGCAGAATAGTGAACGCCTACCTTGAGCTGGCGGAAGACCGCGCCAAACGTAAAATCCCGATGACAATGGAAGACTGGGCGAAGCGCCTCGATGCTTTTTTGAAATTTGATGAACGCGACATTCTGCAGGACAGCGGCCGTATCAGCGCCGCGTTGGCCCGCCAATACGCCGAAAGTGAATTCGAGATCTACCGTATCATCCAGGACCGCTTGTTCGAGAGCGACTTCGACAAGCTGACCAAAAACAGCGATGACACGGCAGATAACGACTTACCCTTGAAAGACAAAACCGATAAGGATTTAACCGAATGAGCTCGGCAAGTGCCCCGATCATCTCCAAAGTATGGAGTTTCTGCACCACCCTGCGTGACGACGGCGTTGGCTATGGAGACTATCTGGAACAGCTTACCTACCTGATCTTCCTGAAGATGGCGGACGAGTACGCCAAGCCACCTTACAACCGTGATGTGGGCATTCCGCAACAGTACCGCTGGCATACGCTGAAAACCAAAAAGGGTGCGGAGCTGGAAGTGCTCTACGTGGAGCTGCTACGAGCACTGGGTACTCAAAAGGGAATGCTCGGCCAGATTTTTACCAAGGCGCAGAACAAGATCCAGGATCCGGCCAAACTGTATCGCCTGATTGATATGGTGGACAGCACGCAATGGGTGGTCATGGGTGCGGACGTCAAAGGGGATATCTACGAGGGCCTGCTGGAGAAAAATGCCGAGGATACCAAGTCGGGTGCTGGCCAGTATTTCACCCCGCGCGCGTTGATCCGCGCAATGGTGGACTGTTTGCGCCCGGAACCCGGCAAGACCATCGCCGACCCGGCCTGTGGCACGGGTGGGTTTTTTCTTGCGGCATACGATTTTCTGACCGATCAACAGAATTACCAGTTGGACAAAGCGCAGAAGAGCTTTATCAAACATGACACTTTCTTCGGCAATGAGATTGTCGCCAACACTCGCCGCATGTGCCTGATGAACATGTTCCTGCACAACATCGGCGAGATTGACGGTGATAGCCTTGTGTCGCCTAACGATGCCCTTGTGGCTGCCAGCCCACAGAGTTTCGACTATGTGCTGGCCAATCCGCCTTTCGGCAAAAAAAGCTCGATGAGCTTCACCAATGAGGAAGGCGAACAGGCAACCGATGACCTGACCTACAACCGTCAGGATTTCTGGGCCACTACGTCGAACAAGCAACTTAACTTTGTTCAGCACATCCGCAGCATACTGAAAACCACCGGCAAGGCCGCCGTGGTATTACCAGATAACGTGCTGTTTGAAGGCGGTGCCGGTGAAACCATTCGCAGAAAGCTGCTAGAAAATACGAACCTGCACACTATTCTGCGCCTGCCCACCGGCATCTTTTACGCCCAGGGCGTTAAGGCAAACATTTTGTTTTTTGACAACCAGCCGGCCAGCCCAAGCCCTTGGACGAAAGAGGTCTGGTTTTACGATTACCGTACCAATGTGCACCACACGTTGAAGAAAAAGCCCCTACATTACGAAGACATGGCCGACTTCATCGCCTGTTATAGTCCGGCGAACCGGCAGAAGCGCGCTGACACCTGGCACCCGGATACCAACCCTGATGGCCGTTGGCGCCAGTACAGCTACGAAGAACTGATTGCCCGTGACAAGACCAGCCTGGATATATTCTGGCTAAAAGACAAAAGCCTGACCGATCTGGATAACCTACCTGAGCCGGACGAACTGGCTGAAGAAATCATTGAGAATCTGGAGGCCGGGCTGAATAGCTTTCGGGAGGTTTTGGCAGGGCTGGGCGAAAAGGTTTGATACGGACGTACGTGAACGGAACCCAGGACAGATTATTTTTCCCGAGAAAACCAGATTTTGGAGAGCTTTAGAAAAACAGTGCTGGGGACACCCCAAACCGCCTGCTCAGGGCTTCCATGTGTTTTCGGGTCAGTTTTTTTCCTTCAGCACCGTTGAGAATTCTGCTCACATTGCACTTTGACCCCAACTCTGGCACATCAGCAACCCCAAGGCCGTGTTGCGCCATCAGGGTTTTCAGTACAGCAATACCCCTGTCCGTTTCAGCGACGGCGGTATTATCGCGAAATTCAATGAAGGCAATCAGCCGTAAATTGAAGATACGGCTTTGTGCCTCAATACGCTTTACGGTGGTTGCCCTGATAATCAAAGATCCGTTCCTGCACCTGCCAGTAGTGCTTGTGCTTGCGGGCAATGACAAAATCCGGCGCAGGCAACAAGGCTTGCATCTCAAACACCTGTTCAATCAAGCTGAACGTCTGCGGGGCCTGGCTGTTCGCTAAACGCCGGCCAAACAGTTTGTTAAAAACGTTGCGCTGCGCCGGCTTGCCGAAATCAAAAGACTCGCTGAGTTCTTCCCCCTCTTCACCGTGATAGGTGATTCTCAGCTTGCCCTCGTTTTTATTGTCGTTTTTGCGACCAACGGCGCTTAGTGTCATCCCGGCGCAACGAATCACCATGGCATCTTTGAGTTTCAGCGCGTTTCTTAGCTGATCATCCGGGTCGATAATGGCTTGTTTACACTGCTGACAGTTACGGGCCGCGATATCATTTTCAGCACCGCAGTGTGGGCACTCCTTGAAACGAAAACGGTAATCGCACTGTTCAGGGCGCCGGCTCTGCGCCGCCGGTTGATCCTCTTCAGCGGGCCCTAGCAGCCCCTGACAACGGCGACCGAAGTGCTCGATAACCTGGCCTTCATCGTCTGTTTTGCCCCAGAAGATACTCGCAAAACCACAGCTCGGGCAGAATACCTGCACCGGCTCACAATCCGGGTTCGGTTTCGTCTCCCCCACTTCCGGGTGATACAGATTGACGCTGTTACCCGCATAATCAATCACCAGACAGTCCTGTTTACCCTCGTCCAGACGGAGACCGCGGCCCACAATCTGCTGATACAGGCTAACCGACTGAGTGGGGCGAAGAATGGCGATAAAGTCCACATGAGGCGCGTCAAAGCCCGTGGTAAGCACAGACACATTCACCAGGTACTTTAATTGCCGCTGTTTGAAGCGCTGAATCAGCAAATCCCGTTCATTCAGATCGGTAGCGCCGATGATTAAGGCGGTTTGGTGTTCCGGCAGATAGCCGGTGATCTCCCGCGCATGGTCCACCGTTGCAGCAAAAATCATCACCGCCTGACGCTGAACGGCCAACGCCACCACCTGCTCGATAATGGCACGGGTTACGCGCTGATGTTTGCCCAGCAGCTGGTTAACGTCTTTTTCAGCGTATTCGCCGAAACGGTTCTGACACAGCGCGGAGAAATCGTATTGCGCCACCGCCGCGTTAACCCACTCAGGCCGGGTGAGATACCCCCGATGAATCATATAGCTCAACGACAGTTCATAAATGCAGTGCCCAAAGGGCTTGTCCTGCTCATCAATGCAGCTACGAACAAAGCCCCGATAGTGATAGCGATAGATCCAGCCCATACCCAGGCGATAGGGCGTGGCGGTTAGCCCCAGCACTTTAAGGGAGTCATTCTGTTGCCGCAGCAGCTCGATGATCGTTTGATACTGACTGCTGTCATCACCACTGACCCGATGGCACTCATCGATGATGATCAGTGAGTATTCATCTCTGAACCGATCCAGGTTCGCCGATACAGACTGCACACTGGCGAAGGTGACCTGATGCCGATTTTCCTTACGTTTTAACCCGGCGGAGAAGACGCCGCCCGTTAAGCCATAGCTCTGGTATTTAGCGTGATTTTGCTCAACAAGCTCTTTTACGTGAGTCAGCACCAGAATTTTACGCCGGGCAAGACGGGCCAACTCAGCGATAACCAGACTTTTACCCGCACCGGTCGGCAGCACAATAACGGCAGAATCGTCCGATTTGCGAAAATGTTTCAACGTGGCATCAACGGCTTCCTGCTGGTAAGGCCTCAGTTTAAAAGGAACATTCATTTTGCAGCACTTGATCGTTATCAGGATGAGAAGAGGAAATCATACTATCAAGGATCGATGCCGTTACCTGCATCCGTTTGAAACGACACGGCCCACCGGCGAAAACTGGCGGGCTTTATGGCTTTAAAAGATTGCAGACTGCCTCGATTTGAGCAAGTTTCCTCGCAACCGTCCGTAATGTTACGGCAGGGTTCACCGTTTTATACTCGGCAGTAAGTTATTTAACTTGTTAGTACGAAGTTATAACTGGAGAGTATCGAATGGCAAGGAAAGCTCACACAGACATTTCGCGGTTGAGCAGATTGGCTCAAAAGAAAGTTTAGTAACGTGCGTCTATTTCGAACAAACACCAAACAAAAGGAGAAGCTCAATGAAAATTCGCGCAGCCGTCCTCCAAGCTATCGGCGTTCAGCGTCCTTATAGCGACACCCAACCTCTGATTATTGAAGAACTGGTTCTCGACCCACCCGGCGATCACGAGGTGCTGGTGCAGATCAAAGCTGCAGGCCTTTGCCATTCGGACCTGTCTGTGATTGACGGAAACAGGCCCCGCCCGGTACCTATGGCACTGGGCCACGAAGCGGCGGGAGTGGTGAAAGCTTTAGGTAACGGTGTTCACGATCTGAAGCTGGGAGATCATGTGATCACCGTATTCGTGCCAAGCTGCGGCCATTGCGCGCCCTGCGCCGAAGGCCGGCCAGCGTTGTGTGAGCCGGCAGCCAAAACCAATAACGCCGGCACATTGATCGGCGGTTCTTATCGCATGCACCGAACAGACGGCACACCCATTAACCATCATCTCGGCGTGTCTGCCTTTGCCGACCATGTGGTGGTATCAAGGAATTCGCTGGTAAAGGTCGATGCGTCGTTGCCCTTTCACCATGCTGCCCTGTTCGGTTGTGCGGTACTGACCGGTGTCGGCGCAGTCATCAACTCTGCCGACATCAAAGCCGGGCAAACAGTGGCCGTAATCGGACTGGGTGGCGTAGGGTTGAACAGTGTCCTTGGCGCTCTGGTGGCTGGTGCTGGTGCAGTCATCGCCATCGATCTGGACAACAGCAAACTCGCTCTGGCAAAAGAACTCGGTGCCAGCTACACATTCAACTCAGCCGAAGACAGCTGCGTGGACACCATCAAGGCACTCACCAACGGCGGCGTCGACTGTGCCATCGAAATGGCTGGTTCGGAAAAAGCCTTGGAATTTGCCTATCAGATCACACGCCGGGGTGGAACCACCGTTACCGGTGGCCTAGCTCATCCGGACAAAAAAGTAGCCATCCAGCAGGTTAGCCTAGTGGCAGAGGAGCGCACCCTGAAAGGCAGTTACGTGGGCAGCTGCGTGCCAGTACGGGACGTTGCTCGCTACGTCAGCCTGTTCCGTCAGGGCAAACTTCCAGTGGACAAACTGCTAAGCGCGACGCTCCGGCTGGAGCAGATCAACGAGGGCTTCGAAGCACTGGCCGCCGGCAAGGCCATTCGGCAAGTCATTCTGTTCAATGATTAATACAGGGAGTAATGCCTTGAACCGCGCAGATTTTCCGGTTTTTTATCCGATCACCACTCGATGGATGGACAACGACATCTACGGTCATGTGAACAATGTAACCTATTATTCCTACTTTGATTCCGCCATCAACCGTTACCTCATTGAAGAGGGCAGGCTAGATATTCACAACGCGCCGGTGGCGGGCTTTATCGTCAGTTCAAACTGTCAGTTCAAAAAACCCATCGCCTACCCTGATGCGATTGAAGTGGGACTTCGTGTGAGCAAGTTGGGCGGCAAGTCGGTGACCTATGAGGTGGCCATTTTCTGCGAAGGAGAACCTGACGCCGCTGCCGTTGGGCAATTGGTACACGTATTTGTGAACCGCAGCGACAATACCTCAACACCTATCCCAGTTGCCATCCGGGCTGCCCTTGAGAAGATTGTCCACTCCTGTGCACCAAGTGGCCGCTGAAACCCAGAAAGCCCGCTTGCTTTCCGGGCTCCTTTTCACGAGAAATGCGTCATAGATTCTGAATGGTCGACATTCCGCCGTCTACACCCAATATCTGCCCCGTAATCCAGGAGGCTTTTTCACTAAGCAGAAATGCGACTGCCTCAGAGATGTCCTCGGGCTTGCCATACCTTTTGAGCGGATGGCGTTTTTTTCCGGCTTCTTTTTTGGAGTCATTGCTGAGCAAACGATCCGCCATTGGCGTATCGGTCAGTGAAAGTGCAATTCCGTTTACCCGAATAGTCGGTGCAAGCTCAGCGCTCAGCGACCTTATCAAACCCTCTACCCCACCTTTGGCTGCGGCCACCGACGCGTGAAAGGTGAGTCCTCTTTGCACCGCGACGGTACTCAAAAGAACAACAGCTGCACTTTCGGCCTTTTTCATTCCCGGAAGCGACGCCTGAATGGTGTTTACCGCACCCATAACGTTTATATTAAAATCCTCTATAAAATCCTTGTTGCTCAGTCGCTGAAAAGGCTTCAGATTAATGCTGCCACCCAAATACACCACTCCGTGTATCTCTTCCGGCAAAAAGGACCAATCCGCAGAATCGTCTGTCGCATCAACATTAGCGACTGTGATGTTGCCGCCGCTTTCAAGCCGTGACGTCGCGCTTCGGGAAGCGACGTAAAGATGTACATCGGTTTTTTCCAGGCTCTCTTTCAAGGCCTTACCAATCCCAGTTGTGCCGCCAATCAAAACAATATTTCTTGACATTATTTCTCCAACCCATCAATTTCTTTGAATGTATCGAGTATCTACGCCCTTGAAAAGACCCTGGCCCACCTCCCGATTTTCCGCCCTGCCAGGGAACGCGGTGTACAAAGGAATATGCAGCCATGAATTATCCCCAACGCATTATCTGCCTCACCGAGGAAACCACAGAAACACTCTACGCCATCGGCGCGGAGGACCGCATCATTGGCATATCCGGATTCACCGTCAGGCCCGAAAGGGCCAGAAAGGAAAAGCCCAAAGTTTCCGCCTTCACCTCCGCCAAGATCGGGCGAATTCTGGAGCTGAAGCCAGACTTGGTGATAGGGTTCTCAGACATGCAGGCCGATATCGCCGCCGAGCTGGTGCGCAATGGCGTGGCCGTACACATCTTTAATCAACGTACCGTGGCCGGGATTTTGTCCATGATCCGCACCCTTGGCGGCATGCTGGGCCTCTCCGCCAAGACAGACGCCTACGCCCATGAGCTGGGCGCCAGGGTTGAGCAAGTCCGGTTCGAAAGAGCGAGAACAGATCGCCCGCGCGTCTACTTCGAAGAGTGGGGCGACCCCATGATTACCGGCATAGGCTGGGTATCAGAGCTGATTGGCATTGCCGGTGGCGAAGATATCTTTCCTGAAAAAGCAGCCGAACCCGGTGCGAAGGAGCGCATCATCCAAAATTCTGAGGAGGTCGTGAACCGCAAGCCAGATATCATCATTGGTTCCTGGTGCGGGCGTAAATTTCGCCCGGATCAAGTGGCCAAACGATCCGGCTGGGAAGCTATCCCTGCCGTGGCGAACAACCACCTCTACGAGATTAAGTCACCCCTGATTCTTCAACCCGGGCCAGCTGCGCTGACGGATGGGCTGGACGCGTTGTGTGAGATCATTGACCGGGTATGACGATCACAACGGAAGGGAAAGACAATCGTCTGTTGATCATTTCGTAAAAAAGCGTAATATAAGTGGCTATGATACTCGAACAGCTTAAAGCCTTGGGTAATGACACTCGCATGCAAATGATGGAGTGGCTAAAAGACCCGCTCAATAATTTTCCACCTCAGGATCATGACGATCCTGCAATCGGGGTATGCGTGACTCATTTGCAGCGCAAAGCCGGGCTTTCACCGTCTACTGCGTCTGCCCACTTGGCCATTTTGCAACGTGCAGGCTTCGTGCTGACCACTCGCGTTGGCAAGTGGACCTACTACCGGCGCAATGAGCAGGTGATCGCTGAGTTTGCGACAAAGCTGAGTATTGAATTATAACTTTTCACCATTCATTTCGTTATTTTGCGTAATTAAGAAATATAAGGGAACCCTATGAGCATCAAGACTATCTTCGTCCAACCCGGCGGCGGCTATGAAAAAGTCGTTGTTAGCAGCAGCGAAGCCAGCACCGCAGCGCGTGGTGAAATCACCGTGCGCCTTCACGCCAGCTCGCTCAACTACCACGATTTCGCGGTGGTTAGCGGCATGTGGGGCCCTAGCGAAACACGCATCCCCATGGCCGATGGCGCAGGTGAAGTCATTGCTGTCGGCCCGAATGTCACAGAATTCAAAATTGGTGACTCTGTCGTAAGTACATTCTTCCCGGAATGGATCGACGGCACGCCGCTGGTTGAAGGTTTTGTCGGCGTGCCAGGTGATGGCATTGACGGCTACGCCCGCGAACAAGTGACAGCCAAAGCCACCTCGTTCACCCTCGCCCCTACTGGCTACAGCCACTCTGAAGCGTCGACGCTGACCACCGCCGGACTGACCGCGTGGCGCGCGTTGATGGCCGATGACTCACTCAAGCCGGGCGACACTGTACTGATCCAAGGCACCGGCGGCGTTTCTATTTTTGCCCTACAGTTTGCCAAAATGGCTGGCGCTACCGTCATTGCTACCTCTTCAAGCGATGAAAAACTTGAACGCCTGAAAGCGCTGGGCGCGGATCATGTGATCAATTATCGCAAAGACCCCAACTGGGGCGAAACAGCACGCGCTTTGACGGGTGGCCGTGGTGTTGATCACATCATCGAAGTCGGCGGCCCTGCAACGCTTGAGCAATCGATGATTGCCATTCGGGTTGCTGGTCACATCTCGATCATCGGGATATTGAGTGGCGTGAGCGGTGCAATGAACTTTGTACCCGCGCTGATCAAGCAAGTACACATGCAAGGCCTGTTGGTGGGCAGTCGCAGTCAGCAGCAGGACATGATTCGTGCCATCAACGCCGGTGGCATGCGCCCGATTATTGATCGTCATTTCCCTTTGAGCGAGATTGTCGACGCGTTCAAGTATCAGGAAACCAGCCAGCATTTCGGCAAAATCTGCCTGGATATCTAGGCAACTCATCACCAGAGGACGCACGCAACGTGCGCCTCTGGCTTTTACACGGACCCTGAATATTTACCGGAAGGCCTGGCCTGAAAAGATACGCGTTCAGGGGCAGGTCTTGGGATCAAGCGGCAACGCGCCAAAACTACCGATTACCTCAGGCGTAAGACCCAGCTCAGTCCGGGTAGGCGGTACAAATGCACCAAAAGCGAAGAGCGCGAACCAGTAGCTAATTCGATACGGGAATTGCCTGAGTCAACAATGTAATCAAAATCGCTGTCTGCGAGCCCTGTCTAGCGGCATCACATCTGAGCTGCCAGCCTGATGGGGTGACAATCTCAACTCCCTGCGCTTAAGATTTGAAACCGCGTTGCTTATTTCCAGCAGGTGTTGCGTAGGGCTACGTACTCGACTGAATCGACTACTAGATCAACGACAGAAATGCCGCGCACGCCGATTGAGTTCAAGGTAAAGGTTCCACAGTCATCGTCAGCCATCGATCCATCACTAATGGGAATCATCTCTAGCTCATAACCGACAGCAGTGGGATTTGTAATTTCAAGCCTGTAGATTGCGCTGCCGTCTGCAGGCGACTGCTTTAGGCTGCCTGGCACTTTATCGATCACATCGTTGCCGGCGCGATCTTCCTCAAAACTGTCGTTGGCCGCATAAAAACGCTGCATGAACTGAGCAACCTGAAACAACTGGGTTTGGGCGTCCGCCCGCTTTGCGCTCGCTATGTACCGGGTATAAGACGGCAGCGCTATGCTGGATAGAATTGCGACAATGGCCACCACGATCATGAGCTCGATCAAGGTAAACCCGGAACTAAACCGCCATGGTGAAGGTTTGACCGAGTAGACATTAAATCGCATAAAACATACTCCTGATTGGATATGAGGGGGGAAGTATTTTCCTAATAAGTCATCCACCCTTGAGTCTTCGAGCTTGATTCTATACTTGGTTCTAACGTTGTCGGGGCATCAAGTAAGCACGTATCGTTATCGACTTCATTCTTGACTATTGCACCGGCTCCGATTGTCAGAGCGCCGGCTTGACGCACAGTGACCCCACCAGTAACGGTAGCCAGAGCGCCAACCGTGATAGCGCCGGCTGTGGCGGTTTCAACATTGCCGCCAACGGTTGCGCCAGCCCCGATGGTAATAGCGCCGGAGTTGCCGGTGCAGGTGCTTTGTAACAC
>Ga0136553_1000729_pt1 | contig 11115 bp, 5 predicted proteins | sample AntRauTorckE5430_FD_101384 | JGI IMG/M metagenome (GOLD analysis project Ga0136553, IMG submission 101384) | Saline lake microbial communities from Rauer Islands, Antarctica - Metagenome Torckler E5 #430 | ecosystem: Environmental > Aquatic > Non-marine Saline and Alkaline > Saline | place... | reverse complement strand
GGAGGGGTGACTTTTCGATAGGATTTTTCGTGAAGGACGAAATTTTGTTCTTCTCTTTTTGCGCTGATTGCCTTTGATTAGGAAATAGTCGCGTGTAGCCGGTGTGGCGCTCTGTAGAATTGGGTTACATTGAGAACCGCTAGTGGTACACCGTGTTTCCTCGGTGTAACGCTGTGTTCCTTAAAAGGTCGCGCAGCGATCTTGCGACCGCTCTGCCCCTCCCGAAGAGGCGGTGGTGAGCGACTTCGGCGGTCACTTGGGCGAAGGCATTATCAGGGGCCAGCAGCTACTCGCCGCATGGATAGGCAAATTGATAGATTAAATAAAGCGCGGCAGCTCTCAAGATAAAGCTCGCCGCTTCGGAGAAAAATCAGCCTGCGAAAACTGAATTGCATCGAATCAGGCCATTGAGTCAACAAGTGTTGGTAGTTTGCCATTACAACCGCACCCATAAAAAATTACCACTCTCATGCGACCAGCAGCCTACCTCTTAGTGCTCCTCACCCTGACCGGGGCGTGGGCTTGCCGGTCTTCCACCCAGCCCGAGTTTCTGCTACGGGCCAGCCTCCTCGTCGCCGAAGACCACACCTGGTTCCGGGCCTTCCAGCATTTCGGTGAACTACTGGAAACGCGTTCGGACGGACGGATCATGCTACAAACCTATCCGTCCGAACAACTGGCCAAGGAGATCGAAGCCATTCGCATGATCCAGGCGGGGGTCATTGACATGACCACGACCAGCGCCCTGCTGAGTAACTGGACCGAAATCATGACCTTTTGCGAAATGCCCTTCCTGATGGACAGCATGGAAGACGTAGACGCAATGCTCACCGGTCCGGTGGGCGCGCGTATTCGGTCCGAAATGGTCACCAAAACGGGGCTGCGGCCGGTCGGATATTTTCAGGCAGGCGCGCGTCACCTGACGTCTAACCGTCCCATTCGTCACCCAGATGATTTACAGGGGTTGGTGATTCGCATACCGAGTATCCCGGCGTTCGTGACGACCTGGGATGCACTGGGGGCAAAAACCACCCCCATCGCTTTTTCTGAAGTCTTTACCTCCCTCCAGCAGGGCGTGATCAACGCCCAGGAGAACCCCCTGCCGCTGACTAAAATGGCCGCCATGTACGAGGTGCAGGAGTACGTCAACCTGACCAGCCACGTTTTCGGCTGGACCTACCCCGTTATCGGCGAAAAACAGTTCAATAAAATGCCGGCGGACCTTCAAGCCATCTTTCTAGCCTGCGCTCAGGAGATGCAAGCCTACGAACGCCAGTTGTTTCTGGAAAACGACGTCCTGAACCGGGCCGAACTCGAGGCGAAGGGCATGACCTTCGTGGAAGTCGACCGCGCCGCCTTCGTAAAAAAGCACGGAAACGCCATCTATAATACCCTTTCTCCCGAGATGAAAGCCGTATACCTATCCTTAAAAGACACGATCCAATGAAGCGTTTCGTCAAATACGTCGGGATGGCGATGAAATGGGGGACGCTACTCAGCACCCTGGGTTTCGTGGCCTGCATCCTGATTCAGATTTTTGCCCGCTTGTTTTTACCCACGGCACCTTCCTGGACCGAGGAGGCCGCCCGGCTCTTCTTCGTGATTGCGATCGGCTGCTCGGCCGGCCTGGCGTTACGAAGTGGCGAGTACGTTAATTTCGACTTCTTCTACCGGCGTATGAGTGACGGCTGGCAGCGGCGGGTCGCTTTCTCCATCGATCTGCTAACGGCAATCTTATTTGCCCTTTTCACGGTTTATGCCGTGCAATTCACGATAATGGGCTGGGCGGAAAGCTCGCCGAGCCTGAAGTTCCCGATGGCCATCCCTTTCGCGGGGATGTTGATTTTGGGTTTTTCGCTGCTGGTGTACGCGGTCGCTCGCTTGCGTAAGTATTTTACCACTACCGCCGCGGGCAGCCGCGCGGCAAACCCTAACAAACTATGATCGGGCTCTTGCTTATCACCTTCGCCGTCTGCATCATCCTGCGGTTCCCCATCGCCTTCTCCCTGGGCTTGTCGTGCTTGCTTTTTTTGCTGGTGGAGGGGACGCCGCTGATCGTTATTCCGATGAAGATGTACTCGGGGATCGACGTGTTCGTCCTGCTGAGCATCCCGGGCTTCATCATGGCGGGCAACCTGATGAACCACGGCGGGCTGACGGAGAAGATCATCGCCTTTTGCAACCACCTGGTGGGCCACATTCGCGGCGGCCTCGCGCTGGCCAATATCGCCGCCTCCATGCTGTTTGCGGGGATCTCGGGAACGGCCATTTCCGATACCGCCAGTATCGGTTCCGTGATGATCCCGGCCATGAAGAAGGAAGGCTATGACGCTGCTTTTGCCTGCGCGGTAACGGCCTCGTCGTCCACCGTAGGACCGATCATCCCGCCGAGCGTGTCGATGATCATTGCCGCTACGCTTACCGGCCTTTCGGTTGGCAAATTGTTCCTGGCGGGGGCCATTCCTGGTTTTTTGCTGGGGGTCAGCTTGCTGGGCTATACCTACTACATCTCGCGGAAGCGGCAGTACCCGAAGCACGCGCGCAGCAGTTTACGGCAGGTCGGCCGGGGCTTCATCGACACCTTTTGGGCCTTGCTAATGACGGTCATCATTCTGTACGGCATCATCGGTGGTTTGTTCACCCCCACGGAGGCTTCCATCGTGGCGGTGCTGTACGCGCTGGTTATCGGTATTTTCGTGTATCAGAAATTGACGGTACGCCGGGCGATGGTGGTCTTTCTCGACTCCATGAAAACGTCGGCCTCTCTCATGGTACTGATCGGTTTTGCTAACCTTTTCGGCTACATCCTGATCACCGAACAGTTACCACAAATCGTTTCCTCGCAAATTCTCGGTTTCTCGGAAAATCGCTACGTGGTGCTACTGCTCATCAACCTGCTGCTGATCTTCGTCGGCACCTTCATGGAGACCATTGCCGCCTTACTGATCTTGTTCCCGATCTTGCTTAAAGTAGCACTGGCGGTGGGGGTCGACCCCATTCATTTTTCCGTTATCGCCTTGCTCAACCTGATGATTGGCCTCACTACGCCGCCACTGGGCGTCTGCCTTTTCGTTGCTGCTGGCATTGGTAAAGTGTCGATCGGTGAGGTCAGCCGGGCGGGCCTCCCCTTTCTGGCGGTCAGTTTGGTCGTGCTCGCCCTGGTTACCCTGCTGCCGGAGCTGTCGCTTTTTTTGCCGGGGTTGTTTTTGGAGTGAGTTGCTGGGGGGGCTTTTACGCGTAGCATCCAAGAAGAAGAATGTTTACCACATTACGCCACCCAAGTACCATTTAACGGGTTAATCCGCCAAATCCGGATCATGAAGTTCAACGAAGACAGCCGCGTGAAAATGCCCGCCATCCTGCACTTGTGCTGTTTTGGGTATGAATATTTGGCGCTATCGCAGGTGCAATGGGAGTAGGAAAGCAATGTGTTTAGGGAAGTATCGCCCTTGTGGGTTCGGATATTATGCGATCCTGATCGATTAGTACATTTAATCAGGCCTCTGCGTAACCAGTTCAGTCCGGAGGTGATGAAGGTATAGCGTAACTATTCAGGGTGTTTTGGATGCAAACAATATAAATTTAATTAGGCGCAAACATTATTTGAAATTAGTTGACTGATTGTCAGTATTTTACGCATAATTAATAAGTGTATTTGGTTCGTGAAATCGGCCTATATTCTGGATCATTTTTTTTGAGCCTTTGCAAGTGACTGACTATCAACAATTTGCGAACCCTGAATAGTTACGGTATAGCACGCTTGTGTATAGCTGGTGATTATCGTAGCGATTTGGTCGCTCGGAGCACCTTCCCTGGGCACTAAAGAAGTAGCTAGCAGTAGCAGTTAGATTATTGACTTTTTTATCTGATTTTACAAACCGAAACGCGATTTTATCACCCCCAACGCACTCATCATGAAGCAGCCTGGAAAGTCACCTTTATTTGCTACCGTACGAAAAGCCCTTGCGTTGGCCCTGCGGGCCGAAAAAGAAGGCCTGGATACCGCCGAAGTGATCGGCCAGGCCGGGGAACGGCAGTGGAGCCGGCGAAGGTTTTTGGGAAATACCGGTAAACTTACGCTGGCAGGTTTTCTTTTGCCGTCCCTGGTGTCTAGCCCGCTTGCGGGCCAGCGGCTGTCCGGCAAATCAGCTCCCCGGATTGCAATTGTCGGTGCCGGTATCGCCGGGCTTAACGCCCTGCACACCCTTCGGAAAAACGGATTGGACGCCATCGTGTATGAGGCGACCAACCGGACCGGCGGCCGCATTTTCACCGTGCCCGAGGCTATGGGCAGTGGCACCTGGACCGAATTCGGCGGTGAATTTATCGATACCGATCATGAAGACATGTGGACACTGGCCCGCGAGTTCAAGCTGGAGTTGGTTGATTACGAACAAGCCAGCGAAGCGGCGCTGGAGGAGGAAGCTTTCTTTTTCGAGGGCACCCACCGTAGCCTGGAGGAAGTGGTGACGGAGTTCCGGGCTTTTGCCCCCCGCTTGCAAAGCGACATGGACCGGCTGGATGGAGACATCTCCTTCGCTACCGACGACCCGTTCGTCAAACGCCTGGATAAACTGAGCCTGTCTAAATACCTCAAAGAAATTGGTGCTTCGGGATGGATCAAACGCTTTCTGGAGGTTTCCTACGAGTCGGAGTACGGCTTATCCCCCAAACAGCAGTCCAGCTTAAATCTCACCCTGCTAATATCCGCGGATACCGACGACGGGAAGCTCGCCCTTTTCGGCTCCAGCGATGAACGCTACAAAGTAAAAGGGGGTAATCAGCGGATTCCGGATGCCCTCGCTACTGCCTATGCCGACCGCATCAGAACGGGAAACCCACTGGAGTCCATCCGGCAAAGTGGCGAAAGCTATCGCCTCCATTTTGGCGGTATGACCGAAGATGTCCTTGCTGACTTTGTTATTCTCGCCCTACCGTTCACCAAGCTGCGGAGTGTGGAATTCGCCGTCGAAATGTCCCCCGTAAAGCGGGCCTGTATTGATAAGGTAGGCTACGGCACCAACGCCAAACTGATGCTGGGTATGAAGTCCCACTTCTGGCGGGAGCAGGGGTACACCGGGCTGGCCTATTCCGACAACGGCGTGCCCAATGGCTGGGACAACGCTCAGTTGCAAAACGACCCGGCCGGACCGGCGGGCCTGTCTATTCTCTTTGGCGGAAAATCCGGCTTACGCCTCAACAAGGGGTCCGTAGCGGAGCAAAAAGATAAGTACCTGCCCCTTTGGGAGCAAATTTATCCGGGTGCCACCCAACAATTCAGTGGAAAAATGGCAAGGATGCACTGGCCTAGTTATGAGTACAACCTGGGCAGTTACATCTGCTACACCAAAGGGCAGTTCACTTCCCTTGGCGGGGTAGAACAACAACCGGTTGGCAATATTTTATTTGCGGGGGAACACTGTGGTGGAGATTTTGCCGGATATATGAACGGAGCCGCCAAGAGTGGGCGAGAAGCCGGCGAAGCGATCGTCAAAGTACTCGTGTAGCTAGTGGACCAAGCCGCAAGTTATATTACACCCAAGTCTCGCTATTGCGGCTCCTGGCTGCGTTACGAAAATCCTCATGCAGCTAAGGCTGCACTCCGGTTTTCGCGCCTTGCCAGGAACTGCAATAGCTTCGACTTAGCGCAACGAAACTTACTGTTTGGCCCACTAGTGGTTTGGCAGGTCCGTTTTTAGCAACTCCCCAGATGGAAATAATCGGGCGGCCGTGTAGGTCGCCCGGACAAAAAGTACGACGTAAGCCCTGACGAGCCTTAAAACGCCCAATTTGTAGGGGCGATCATTTGCGGTCGCACACTACAATGGTCCGCACGGAAAATTACTGGCGTTAAGCGTTCCACCAGACCACCGTTTGACTACGTAAAAAATACAGGTCAGCTACTTAGAGAAATGCGAAAAGCTGAACCCCACATTACTTTAGCTACTCCCTCCCGAAAGTAGCCTACCGCAATACCACCCGCACCGCTACCTCCTGGCCAGCCCCCTGCGTAAGCCGCAGATAATACAGCCCGGCGGGCAAATGTGGCACTTCTAGGGGGAGGACATTCAGGCCAGCGGCAAGCTCGACCGACCAGGACTGCAGCAGGCTGCCCTGCGGATCGGTCAGCAGCAGGCTGGCGGGGCTGGCAACCACGCTTTCCAGGCGCAGGGTGAAGGCTCCGCTGGCCGGGTTGGGGAAGACCTGCGCCCGGGCTTCCCCCGCCTTGTTTTCGAGGGAAATGACCTCGCTGAACGCCTGCTGCCCGTCGTAATCCAACAAGCGGAGGCGGTAGTAGGCCAGTGGCGGCGGGGATTGGTCGGCTGCTTCGTAGGCTTGCTCCCTTCTACTTTCCCCTGCACCCTGCGTTCGCGCCACCTCTTGCCACTGCCCTGCCCCATTGGTGCTTCTTTCCACGATGTGCCAGGCCGAATTGCTTTCGCTGGCCGTCGTCCACCGCAGGATATTGGTCTTCGCTGCTGCTTCCCCGGTGAACGAAAGCAGGGTAACCGGCAGGGCCGGATCGGTCTGAATCACCAGGTCAAAATCCAGTTCTGCGAAAAAGCTCTGGGAGTAAAAGCGGATGAAATAGGTCTCTCCGCTCGTCAGCCCGGTAACTTCCATGAAATCATCGTTCCCGAAAGGCACATTATCGCACGCGATTTCCGTCAGGCTTCCACAGTCAGCCCCGGAATATACCCGGAAAATTATGGTCCGGCTGCTTGTTGGACTTGGAAAGGCGACGGTGACGTTTTCCGGCTTCAGGCGGTGCGTTTCAGCCAGCGCGGTAAACTGGTACCAGACGTCGTCCATATTGGCGGTTGCACTGCAGCCGAGACCTGAACTGAGCACGTCGGACTGCGTAGCACCCAGCGTCGTACCGGACACCCGCAGGGTACTGCTGAAATCCGGATTTACGGGTACGGTGAGGGCGTTGACGCACTCATCGTTCGGTGGCGGCGTGGTCAGGCAGACCTCGAAGGAGGCGTTGGCGTTGCCGATGCGGGTAAAGATTCTAACGAAGTAAGTCTGGCCAATGGTAAGGTTTTGCAGGGGCTTCCGCTGGTCGTTGCTGAATTGACTGCACTCCAGCACCGTTCCCGCGCCGCAGGCGGATCCTTCGATCAGCTCGTAGTGAATCGTCTGGTTGAAGCCGCCCGTGAAGACCACGTTATTGACCTGCAGATTGTGGGAAACGGCGGTGGCGACGAAGGAGAACCAGATGTCGTCGTCGGCCTGCGCAATCCCGCAATTGAGCCCTGAACGTGTTGCACCGATGGTAGAAGCGGGCACTACATCATCGCAGGCCGCCGTAGGGTTGACGGGTAAGCCAAAGGCCCCGCTGCATTCATCGTTAAGGGGTGCCGCGGCCAGGCAGATATTGAAATCAACCGTGCCGTTATTGTCTTCGGTATAAACGCGCAGGAAATAATCGGTGCCCGGGCTCAGGCCCGGCAGGGAAACCGGCGGGTTGTCAAATGAGAAGAATACCGGCCCGCAATAGACGGAAGTAAGGCTGCCGCAGCCGCCGGAAAAGACTTCGTAGAGCATATCCCAACCGAAGCCCGAAGCGTTGCTGAGGTCGGTCAGGTACAGCAAGTGAACATCGTTGGCGGCGGTGAAGGAGAACCATACGTCGTCGTCCGCCTCGGCTGCGCCGCAGGCGGCTAACGACTCCGTTGCCCCGCTGGTGGTCGCCGCCGTGGTGGCCGTACAAACGGTCGTGGTACTCACGCCGAGGGCGACCGCTCCACCGCAGTCATCGTTAGCGGGTGGCTCGGGCTGGGCGTACACGCAAAGGCCAAATACGGCACCCTCCTCTCCGAAAACCCGGAGGTAGTAGGTTTGCCCGGAGGTCAGCCCGGTCAGCCGGGCTTCGTTTCCCCCACAAGACAAGGAAACGAGGCTGCCACAGCCACCGGAGTACGCTTCGATGCTCATAAAAGGACCTTCGCCCAGCGCCGGATCAATAAGTTGGGCGAATACGGAAGTGCCCGCTGGTTGGAAGACGTACCAGGCGTCGACCTGGTCCGGGCTTCCGCAGTCGGTGACGGGGTTTGAGGCGGTAGCTCCCGCCAGCAGAAGGTTCGTCAGTTCATTCGCGCAGTTGTCGTCCGGAGAAATCGTGAGCATAATGGCTCCACCGCATTCATCGTTGGCGGGCGCGGGCGGGGCAGCCTTGAAGGTGAAGGGGCCGGTATAATCGCTGTCGTCGGTTCCGGTGGCGCCGTCACAATCGGCGCGAACGTAAGCATCGTAGGCTGTGCTGGTGGTAAGCCCCGTCGCGGTAAAGGGCAGGGAGACATCGTCGTAGTCAGGTGTTCCGGCGGGCAAGGGCGTTCCGGCGGGCAGGATGAAGACGTCATAGCGGGTGGCGGTGCCGTTTTCGGTCCAGCCGAGGTCGGCGGTGGTGGTGGTTCGCCCGTTCAGGAAGAGATCTGAAGGTTGGGGGCAGGTGGGCGGGGGTCCACAGGTGGCGACCGCCTCGAAGCCCGCTTCGTTGACGATTCCGTTGCTGGTGAGGACGACGGTGAGGCAGCCATCGGTTGCCGTGGACAGGAAGAACTGCCCGGCGGCATCAACTCCCCCCAGGTACTGTACCTGGTTATCACCATCGTAAACTTGGATATAATCACAACATTCTTCGAGTGCCACGAAGGTAAAATTTACCTTGGCCACTTCGCCCGGTGCGGTGGGGCAAATGGTGAACACCTCGGTAGCGTCGTCGGGGTAGTTCCCTCCGGCTCCGCCGGAATCGTAAAAGGTAGTGCCGCAGGGGACGCTGGTTTGGGCCGTTAGCAGCGTGGCAAAAAGGAACAAGGTGAGCAGCAGAGCGGGACGGAACATTGCGAAATGGGTTTGTGATTAGTACTCGCAAAGTTCTTTTCCGGAAACAACTTAAATATCCTGGAAAACGGGGAAATTGGGTTTTTACGGGAATTCATGGAGGGGCGGTGATTTGTTGGTTGTTGTTGCTGTTTTCGGCTTTTGGGGCGCGGGCGCTACCCTTCCGGTGGCATCCGCGATCAGGTGTTCGTTCAAGATGCCTCCCACCTGACTGGCCGCCTTCGCCAGTTGGGGCCACTCGATCACCGAATTCGGAAAAAGCACTTAGTTTGGTTCGGTTCTCAAGTCACTCAAGATTGAAATCAATTTTCGACTTTCTTTTGAGGGCTACCCAACCGTATCCGGTAGCTTATCCCTGGCACGATCGGCAATAGTGAGCGAGTGACGATGCCACGGCTAACAACGGTCTCCGTCGCCCCTGTAGTGGGGTTTGTTTGTTGCTCTTGCTTAAGGCTTACGTTGACGCTGTAGGGATTGGCACGGTTGTAAGCATTGTAGATACTGAAGGAGATCTGGTGTTGCCGCTGGGGGTGCTTTTTGCCCATCCAACTGCGGTCAGCACCCAGGTTTAAGACGTGGAAAGGCGGGTACCGTGCGTTGTTGTAACTTCCGTAGATGTCGTAAAGCGCCGTTGTGGCGATAGGAGCAGTAAAGGAAATCCCCGTTTGGAAAACGAAACTGGCGTTGAGTGCCCACCCCCGCGCTAGTTTTTGGGAAACGCGGGAGCTCAGGTCGTGGCGACGGTCAAAAGTAAAAGGAAACCACTCACCTTCGTTGATGACGGCGTAGCGGCGTTCACTACTGGACAGGGTGTAAGCCAGCCAGAACTGAAAATCGCCCGTTGTTTTGCGCAGGAATACTTCCAAGCCCTTGGCCCGTCCGTCGCCCCTGGTGGCGATTTCTGCTTCGGATAGCTCCGTCTCAAACCGCACGGCTACTTCCTGGCCGGGGATGATGCGCGCTAGGTTTTCCATCCGCTTGTAAAATATTTCTACGGACCACTGTATGTTTTGAATCGCTGGCAGACTTCCGCCCAGTCCCGCGTACACTTGCCGGGACAGGCTGGGGGGGAGCAGGTCGTTGGCCTGAACCCAAAATTCGTTTGGGAAAATCGACAAATCGGTGCGCAGCTGATGGTCGAACTGGACGTTGCCATCGTAGCCGGCGTTGAAGAATAAGTTTGGTTTGAGTTTCAAGCTCACGCGGAGCCGGGGTTGCCAGTAACCCGCCTGAATTCGGCCGTTAAAGTAACCGTAGCGCAGACCGGCCATGAGTTCTAAACGATCGGCTAGGCTAAAATCGGCCTGCCCAAAACCCGAAAAAGTGCTGCTTTGCTGTAAAAAATTTTGGCTTAGTCTCGGTTCTTCCGCCCGGGAATTGATCGCTTCGAAGCTAGCGTCAAAGGATTGTTGCAGCCATTCCCCTCCAGCACTCAGCTGAAGCAGCTTACTTGTTTCGTGAACCACCCGCACGTTGGCCGAATAATTATCGGTAGCGAAGATAGAGCCAGCTTCCGCAGAGTCGTTGCCGTCTTCATCCTGAATAACGGAGAGGTTGGTGTAATTGTAGCTGTAATCTAAATAACTAAGCGTACTGTATAAGGTAGTTTTTGGATTCAGTCGCCGCCTCAGGTTGAGGGCGTAGGTTGCGTTCGTCCAGTTGAAGTCATCCAGCAGCAGCAATTGATTGACGTTCGTTTGGTCGAACCCCCAGTCACCGCTCTGAAAAGTACTCAGCGAAACCTCCCAACCCCGGTGGCGATAAGTGTATTTGCCGTAAAAATCGGCTAGGTTAAAGGTTTGGTGGTTGCCGCGAACGGCCTTCTTGTAACTGCCCCGGCTGAAAAGGGAATAGAGCTGGGTAGGGTAGCCGAGGCGCCCGTGAACAATGTAGCTGCTCCGCTTGCCAATCGGGCCTTCGGCACCGCCCCGAATGAGGGCGGTCCCGAGGGTAAACTCCTGGGTATGTTGATCCTTGCGGCCTTCCCGCAGCGAAATATCGAGTACCCCGCTGAGCCGCCCGCCGAAACGCGCGGGAGTGCCTCCCTTGTAAACGGTAATGTCCCGTACGCCGTAGGCGGGAACGGCCGACAAAAAGCCACCGACGTGGTTCACGTTATAAACACGTACCCCATCGATGAGTAGGTCCGTCTGGTTGGCGTTGCCACCCCGCAGCTGAACCCCCGCCGTGCCCTCCAGCCCTGTGCTGACCCCGGGCAAAAAAGCCAGTGCCTTCAGCGGATCGTTTTCCCCTAGCAAGGCCGGGAAG
>Ga0136553_1000728_pt1 | contig 11125 bp, 7 predicted proteins | sample AntRauTorckE5430_FD_101384 | JGI IMG/M metagenome (GOLD analysis project Ga0136553, IMG submission 101384) | Saline lake microbial communities from Rauer Islands, Antarctica - Metagenome Torckler E5 #430 | ecosystem: Environmental > Aquatic > Non-marine Saline and Alkaline > Saline | place... | reverse complement strand
ACAATAATCGAACTCTACTTCCAGCAGAAACAGAAGTAATGACCATCATGTGGCTTATTCCATCTTCTTTGTTGGTTTCAAAGTCATCATGCGTTGTGGAATGATTGTAGAAGACAAATGCTGCTTTGCCACTGTAACGAATAGCGCAGTTGCCTCCGAATAAACAATGCTTCCATCATGACTTTCCATTTTTGCGGACATGTATATCTTTCTCCCAGAAGTATTCTCATGACGGACCCGAATGACAACATCACTTCCAGCTGGAAGTGGTGCTCTATAATTCACAGTCAGATTGGCTGTAACAACCAATGGAAAATCCTCGTCGCCAAATTCCTTTCCTTGAGCAAGACCCATAGCTTCATATCCCCTACCGAACGTATCATCAATCATCAAAGAAATAATTCCTCCATGCACAACCTTGTCATGACCGTTCAGTTCATCTCCAATTTTTATAGACGCCATGCATACTTCCTGATCTATAGTTGAGACACTTCCATCCTTATCATTCTCTGATAGAGGAACTCGCCTGTAACAATCGTAGCGCTCAATGAAGCCTGGTTTTCGCAATCCTCCATAAATGGCATGACTCTTGACAAAATCTGGAGGAAATTCCGCCATCTTTTTCAAATAATATGTAGTTGGGTCTTCTCCACCCACATCATTATTTGTAGATTCATCTCGCTGGTCTACTTCTTCTGGTTGTGCTGATGCATCGCAGAGAGTAAGATTTGGTGCCAGAAATTTTTGATTAAAGGGATTCGTGATCCGAGAAATGGACAGATATCCCTCTTTTGCATTGAAGGGTTTAGCAACGTTTACTTTTGTATGACGCTGCTGTTCAAGTGTGGAATATGCACCTATAACTGATGCAATTGAAGCAAATGCTGTCGTCTTGAGGATAAGCTCATTGGTAGTATTGCTCCCTGATGATGATGTACCTCTTTTCAAGGCAGTTTTGAAAAAGTTTGCAGTAGACATTGTTTATATTTGATGGAGTTGTTCCTGGATGTGGTGTTAAGAATAAATTCGTGATAAGATAACAAGCAAGTTGTCTAGAGTACGATATTGTGGAATGTAAAGATGCGAACAAGCCAAAAGCCAACCAGTCAGTACGAACTGTTATGTACCACCTCTCTCTATCGACGTCCACCATTTTATTAGTCAGATCAGTCGTAGTTGTTCTTGCGGTTGCAGAATTCTTTTTCGGGGTTCGGATGATAAATATTGTGCCAATACCATACCAGAGTTTTTGTGTAAGAATCCTCGTAGGATTTGAAGATTTTTGGTCGCGCTGCTGGCTACTGGGCGCATAACCCGCCGAACGTTTCCATCGCACACCGCTCCTTCCTACTCCTCATCGCCATTAACCATTAACCATCTTTAATCATTAATTCAACTAAATCTCGCTGACATTATCTCCTATTCTATCAAGTAAACGAGAGTAAACGTTATGGGGATTATGAATCTTTTTTCAATTCTTGTGCTTTGCTATGCGCACAATTCACTGTCTTTCACCATTGAGCCGTCCACACGAACCAACCATAGACAAGCGACTGCACTGGGTAACTTTTTGACAGATATTGGTGACATGTTCACCGGAGGAGCGTTGGGAGAAGAGACGAAACTTCCATACTCCCCACCACTCTGCGAAGTCAATTCTATTTCTTCCGAACCTCGATGCTTTGCAGTGAAAGAGAGAGCAATATCATTTACAGGTGAAGACTTCGATGTCTATTGCACTGAAAGTGGCGAACCGTTTGTTAAAGTGAGAGGTGCAATGCTTCACTTACCGGGGAAAGACAAGATGAGGATCAGGTCTATTGCAGGTTGTGACGAAGAAGTTTGTGTTCTTGATAGAATTATGATGGCTGTTTCTCCTACATATGATATTTATCGTGGAGGCATGAGTGCAGAAAAGATTGCATGGATAGAAAAGGAGGTCGTTGCTCTGAGCGATACATTTGATATTTACACTGAAGGAAGCGGGATTGGTCCATTCAAGAAGCCACCAGTGTACAAGATCACGGGAGATTTTGTTGATCGAAACTTCGTCATGAAGAATGCAGAGGGGCAAGTTGTAGCAAAAGTACAAAAAGACGGTCTTATCCAATTTGACGCGTTCAACCACTACCAAGTCCAAGTGGCACCAGGTATGGATGCATTGTTAGTCTTAGCTTGTGCGTGTGCCATCGATGAAGAATTTGACGAGGAGCACGCTAAGAAAAGAAAAGAGGCTAATGCAGAATGAAAGTGTGGGCATCGTATCCTCAATGTGGTGCAATAATTATATTTCTGTAACAGAGATTATGTCGGACAGACACATATTCTGGAGTCTGAATCATCCTTTACTTTGTATAATTTACATTAATTAAAAATCTTTTAGAATAGAGACGTAGGGGCGTACGGCGCACATTATAAATATGTGACTTGAATTCGCTGCAGTTCTAACAAAGAACGCTTGTATGATGTAAGGACTGTTCAAATATAAACCTTCGACATTCAAAAGCTAGCTACAAAGAAATAAGAGTTCGACAAGCATCATAGCAAGACCTGGCACTCTCCATAGTACCAAACAGTTCACATATGGTATTCGGTACAGTAAAATAAAAAGATAATGTCAAAAGTTGTATTACTGTTTCATCTGCTGACACTTTGTACCATTCTCAGTTGCTGATTTTATTTCACCGACACTGCAACAAGTAATTCCAAAGCGAAACGAATCCTTCTGTTATCAAATCTCAAATTACTGTGTAGTGGCAACACATAGTTGATAATATGATAGAGATGCAATAACAGCTCTGCAACGAAAGAAACTCGTATCGCTACAAATGATTAGTATGAGTTCATCGCGCGAGAAATGATGAGATGGCTTTGAAACATAGAAGAACGCTTCTTTATTGATGATTAGTAGTAGTGCTCAGATCTCAGTCTTTCCAACCTGCAATATCCATTACGAGAAGAATAGTGCTGCAAATATCTAAGAAGACGTGATAGTGTTAATATTAAATAATTATTATAAACGGAAGATGCGGTCGTTTAGCGATGCACATATTTAAGGATGCACTCTTCGCACAACATATATATATTGACTGGAACATTGTCGACGGCGCCTTTAATCAAGCACATAATACGTTCGAGATCACTTTTAAGATATGCATGAAAATTGGATGCCTACAATCGAAGTCAAATAGCTGCGAAAATGGTGATGATTGTTTTTGCGAGCGCCCAGGTGTACTGTACCTACGAACACACACAGGACGAAGCAATGGATGCAATCATGATCCTATTGTTGTAATCTTGCTGAAGGCCATGAAATTATAATTATGTATCAAGGATCCACTTTACTGCCTTGTGCAGAATGAGCGCATGGGTTCGGCATAATCTCCTTGGTGCAAAAAAGGACCACAGGTGTCAGATGTCTTGTTCGTATGTGCTGAATCAGATGCGAGTCCTACTTCTTTGAAAGAAGAGCTTGTCTAATTACATATATTAGCATAATTGACTTTGAGAACTCATTGTATTCTTTGGACGTGGTGGTGGCAGTGATGGTGACAGTGGTGGTGACCACGTCATTGTGCTGTTGTAATGCTTTGTTTGTCTTTTGCTTTTATTTAGAACGTGTCATTACTTCACCAAACTTTTGAAGTAGACGGGCCCAAAATCCATCATTCAATGCGGTCCACGGATTCTAAGATAACAACATCTTCTCTATTTGCAAGAGAGATGGACTGACAGGCAGCATGTGAACAGTACAGTCCTCATGGCATTATAGATTAATGGTGTTGTATTCATGGTCTTGACAAGTCGATGACGTGTGTTGACGGGATGTCACAAAGAAAAGATTATTTTGTTCAGAATGAGAATGTGGCGCGAATAAATGATATAATTGATAGAAGGGGCTGAGCAGACATGACCCCCGGATTCGAAGATCTGTCAAAAGTAATCAACTTCAAGCCGCGACTCAACGTGGTGAGAAACCTACTCAAGTCTCTACGAAGAGCACGGAATGGAATTTTAGCCCCCCAACATATCGAATTTGGGTTAGGATCGCAAGCAGAAGAAGAAATTGAATTATCCAAGTAATCTTTTACAGGAGTCACTTTGTCAGACGCCTGTCACGCACAAGGTCAATCCTTATCTTTATCTTCAGTTTGCACAGTGATATTCATTCTCTGTGTTTGAGAGGCTGTTGCAGTGATTCCACCAAACTAGAGGTTTTGAAAGGAGTTTTCACTGATTTTTTGGGACAATCCGTAGTTTCCTTCAGATACAATTTGTGAAGATGAATAATCAAAATTGTAAGTGTGATGTTGCGAAGATCAGAGATATACGAGGAGTTTCATTTCAAATTTTCAAAATGTGCACGAGAAATTGTCGATGTGCCTTCCTTATTAATCATCTCATGCATCTTATGTCAAACAGTTCAGCAGCCGATCCAACCTATCTTCGCGTCAGCTAATAAGGTACGTGATACGCAAGAACTTTGAATGCCATGCATTGCGACTAATGTTCGAAGAAATCATCATCTCATTTTCCATTATTCATTTTCTGCAGTATGAAGGCGACATTGACCTTAGCGATATTTTTGCTGAATACCTAAATGATGGAACTGATCCACTCACAACATTTAGCAACTATGGTGGTATGCAGTTAATGCAACATCCTGCTGTTGTTCCTGTTCCTGAAACCCCATCAACGGCGTCATTAACGCTTCCAACTGGAGGCATCCGTACAGCATTTCATTCCAGCGCAGTGCCTAACACAGCACAACCTGCCTACCAGCAGCAAGCTCACAATACTCAACATAACGCGCAGGATCAACTTCAGCAGATGCAGCAACAATCACAACAGTTTCAGATGCAATCACAGCAGCAGCAGCAACCACATGAATATGAACCCACTGAAAAGAAAGCCAAAATTGAAGATCAACAGTATTCACAATTTCAACAACAAGCGGCTGTTCCCACCAATGTCAGCACATCTGGCAGTGGCATTACTGGAAGACTTGGATACAGCGTAGAAGGAGGGCAGTTAACAATTCCGAATAAAAATTCGCAGGCCGCTTTTCAACCTGGAGCCACTTCCGCACAGAGTGGAGTGCAGTTACCAATTGGAGTCGGAATCCGTGTAGCAGGTGTTGCAGCAGCCAACGGAGCCGGAGCAATGAATAACGTACAATACGGAACAACAAGCGCGGCTCCTGGACATGCAGAAAGAAGTGGTCACATGCCGTTATGGGCAGGTGGTGGAGGTGGTGGTTTATCAGAACACGCCGTCGCCGAGCGTCGGCAACGGAACCGTGAACACGCAAAGCGCAGTAGGGTGAGGAAGAAATTTTTATTGGAGTCGTTGCAGGCTGATGTGCGGGAACTGCAAGTTGAAAACGGAAACTTGAGAATGGTGATACAATCTAAGATACCCCTACAAGCCCAGCAGATTATATCGGAGTGCTGCGTAAAGAATCCTCTTTTCGATGATTCAAACGATAACAGAAAGGATGGCGGAGGTCAAGATGCAAATGGCGTGGAGCTCGACAAATCTGATTATAGTCTGATTCATAGTTTGACATCTGGACAACAGAATTTCGTTTTGTCAGATCCCCGTCTACCAGACAACCCAATCGTATACGCAAGTGATGGCTTCTATCAACTTACAGGCTACACACGTGAGCAAGTTTTGGGCCGTAACTGCCGTTTTCTCCAGGGACCAGGAACAGATCCAAAGGCCGTTGACGTCATTCGGACTGCTGTAGCGAATGGAACCGATGCAACTACCTGTCTATTGAATTACAAGGCCGATGGGACTCCCTTCTGGAATCAATTTTTTGTTGCAGCTTTGAGGGATTCTGATAACTGCATTGTGAACTATGTAAGTAACTTCTTCCCTAGCATTCATCTTGCACCATTATTCTATGGTAGCTTTATCTCACAACAACACGTTTCCATTTTTTAAAACTATCCAGGTTGGTGTCCAATGTGCCATCGACCCGGAAGCAGGAGCGTCAGCACTAGAGGACAAGGTAAACTCAGTGCTACCTTTGGCTAACAAAGAGGGCGAACTTGAGAACAACTAATTACGGAGGCCACATTGGTGGAGTAAAACAGTTGGGAATGATTGTAAACTTTGTCACCACGGGGAATAGTAATGTACCCACTTCCAGTACAGTCTTGATTGATACATTCATTGTAAAGGCCACTCTCATAACGTAGAGAGACGATCCTAGTTGGAATATTCCATTTAGTCATTAGTAGTACTTCAATCATTATCTGATTGTTGTAATAATAACAATTTATTTTGTTACCATCATCAAAAGGAAGTTGAAAATTCTGCACATACCGTGATTTTTGGAACGCTTATATCAACACACTTGCATTATTGAAAACAAATATAAAAACAATATACCTAGGATCAGTACTTCTGTTGTATCGTATTTTGTACTACTCTCTAGAGCTAGAGCAGGAGGTAGGTAGGTAGGCTAGATACTACGGAGGTAGCTACTTTATACTACCAGTGTTTTCATTATTTCAAAAATGTAGAAAGAAGATACGAGATAATTCCAATTCTATTACCTTTCTTTCCCCTTTTCATCTCTTTCACAAAACTCTTTCTCCTCACAATCTCAATCAACTGATTTCTCTCACAACTACCAACTACACGCTCGCAGGAGGAGACAGGAGTAATTAATAGCTCAATACTCAACAGCTCATAGTCCGGGCAAAGGCAAAAACAACAAACGCGAAGTACAGGCATTGCCAAACTAAATTGTTGGACGTAATTTCCAACGGCTGCAATCAATTCATCATCAGAAAGATTCTCTAGCTGAACACAACAAAAATGTCCCAACAGCAATCGCAAGATAACGACCAATCAACGGCTGCAGCATCCGCAGTCGCCCAGTCCGACGCTCTCAATGCTAATCTCCTTGGATCTCAAGCGGAACGCACCGTATCAAATCTTCAAACAAAGAATCGTTCTCTCACGCAGCAGGGTATCTCTGATCAATCGGAAATTAGTTCTCTCAATGCTAAAGTAACAGAATTGCAGAATGAGCTCAAAATTAAATTTGAGGAGGCGGACACGGTTGGGGAACAGGCCAAAGGCAGAATGATGAAGTTGAACGCTGCAGAAGAACGGGAGAGAGATGTCAATCAAAGAATGGCGAGAGTAGACGTAGAGGCTGATTCTCTTAGGCAGGAAATAAGGTACGGACTTTGATGAAAAATGCGTCTTGCCACTTTATCGTTCATGTCCCATGGGTCATGAGTCATGATGTGTCATGTTGTTGCAATCCAGTTCACAATACTCACATTTTGCCACTATTCACTTTTCCTTCTTCCATGCAGCCGCATTTCAGCAAATAATAATGCGCTCTCGGCACAAATCACGGAACTCCAATCATCCTCCACGCTCTCCTCATCCTCCACTGCCCCCCTCCAGTACGAAAATACCAGACTCAAAACTGAACTCACATCTCTCAACTCGCACTGCAAATGGCTCGAGGATGAACTCAAATCTCGTTCAAATACGGGTGCAGAGGAGAAGATCAGGAGCGCCAAATTAATTCAAGAATTGAGGGCTGAATCGAATGATGTCAAGAAGGAATATGATGAGGCTCTCGCTCAAGTTTCTGGTTTGAGCATGCAAAATGAGAGCTTTCGGATGAGGGTTGAAAATGGTCAGAGGGAATTATTGGAAAAAGATCAGGATCATGCGGATATTGCGCATGAGTTGAAATTGGAGATCCAGTCGGAACGCAGGCTTGTCAGTTTGAACAAGGAAAATATCGCAAGGCTCGAGGAGAGATATAATGATGCCATTAGGTCAATGGGGAGTATGAAGGAGTTGGCTGCTGCTGCAGAAAGTGATAGAGAGCAAGAAGTTCTTGTCATTAGGGCTGGGATTGAGAAGGAATACCATAACGCATTGGAACTAGTTGAAAAGGAGAATGAAGGGAGAATCGGGGAATATCAAAAACATTTGGATGAGGCACTAATGGAGAAGGCTCGGATTGAAGATGAGTTCATGGGAGCATCTAGTAGAAATGCTATTGCCGCTGATGATGAAGGTCAAGTCATGCAATTGACAGATGGAGAACCCTTGACTTTGACAAGGTTGTACGAGAAGCTTGCTGATGCACAAGATGAGGCGAGGAAGGAGAGGGCAGACAAGAAGAGGCTTGAACTTTATCTCGAACGAGTTCAGAAAGAAGTTGAGAGTGCTGTTCCAAGGCAGCGTCATGAACGCCAAGAATACGAGTTGGCCATGACCCAGAATCAAGAAATACATAGTCGTTTGAACGAGGCATGGGAGGAAAGTAACACGGCTCGTAGTGAGTTGCAACAAGTACAGAGGGATCTAACAACAACTTCAAGGGAATGCCATGAATTGCGTCTTGAGAACAGTGACATGGCGAAGCAAGTTCAGAAACTTTTGCAAAAGTCTTTGGGTGGGGAAGACCTTGCTGCTGAAATACAGGATCAGAACCAGCGCTTGTTGAAAGAGCATCATCGCATGTCAACAAACATTTCCGAACTTCAAGAAACACTCGATAATGATAACGTCCAGCAAAAGCTTGAGGAGCTTGAAGCCATGAAGGAAGAAAGAGAAAATCAAAGTAGACTTGTAGCGAATATTATTCAGCAAAGAGACTTGTATCGTGCTTTGCTCAATAAAAATGATCAATCTCTTCTGGCCGAGTACGGTGCAGATGGAGCCATTGTCGCTGCTAAGGATCAAATTGAAAAGTATACCGAAGTTGAGTCAAGGAACAAATATCTTGAATCTTCTGTTGCGAAGATGAATGCAGATCTGACATCAATTACAAACGAAAAGATTGGTGTGGAGGAAAGACTTGTTCGGTTGGATACACATTCAAACGAAATCTCTCTTACAAACACGAGACTCCAAGCAGAAATAACTTCCGCCCATGCGGCAAATGCTCGAAGCAATGCTGAAGCCAAATTTCATGGAGAAAGAAGTGGAAGACTCGAGGACGCTCTGGAGGTGTCTAGAATTGATCTTCACCGGGCCAATGATGACAAAAAGAGTCTTCAGCGTTTGAGTGAAGACTTGCAATCTGCACTGTACGTTTCAAAGAATGAACAATCCAAGGTTGAAGAGCAGCTACGTCAGGCCACTGTCCAAGTACGTCTTGCAGAGACCAATTGCAATGCTCTCAAAGAAATAGAAGTTAGATTAAATGCTGAGAATGACTCCCTTCGATCTGAGCTTGCAAGGCATGTCGCCCTCCATGAAAGTATGCAAAAAATTGAAGCCAGTTTGTCTTCAAGAGGCAATGAATCCAAACATCGTTTAGAAGCCGATCTTGCAAAATTGACTTTTTCTTTAACGTCAGAAAAATCCCAGCACAACCTTGTTATAGAGAAATTACAGAATGAGTTAGCAGATGCAGACCTTCGCTTGAAGGATGCTGAAAAGCAAAAGGAGGTGGCACTCGCAAAGGCACTTTCTGCTAAGGATGATCTTATCAAAGCTAATGATGATCGAAATACTATTATTAACAAGTGCGCATCCGTTGAAAGAGAATTGAACACAGCGAAGATCAAGCTCGGAGACCGTGATGTCGACACTTCGGATCAAGAGAAGATTGAGAACCTGGTCAACGAACTTGCGTCTCTAAAATCCGATCTTGCCGCATCGAATCAAAAGGTTCAAGACTATAAGACAATAGCACAATCTAGCGAGAAGACTCTTGAGAGTGCTACTACAGCGAGTGGAGACTTCAAGGAGGTAACTATGGCCCAGATCAAGGAACTGAGAGATGAACTCAAGATTGCCAATGAAACCGCAACAACTAAACAGGAGACGCTAGAAGAGCTGACAAAAGATCTTTCAACAAGTCGTGGGGAGCAAGACAAGGTTGTGAACGATCTCAAGGCTAGAATTAATGCACTGAAGACAGAGATTGAGACTTGCAAGAGCAATCAAATAGCCAGTGAAACACAACGTACTAACGCCGTTCAAGAAATGAAAATCTACAAAGCTGAAGCTACGTCATCGAAAGACAATTATGAAAGAGAGCTTGCCTTACATGCTGACGCTCGCAAGGAACTTCAACAAAATCGTGTTCAATTGGAAGAAGAAAGTCGCTTGCATCACAATACGAAATCTCAACTTGACAATTTCAACGACGAAATTGCATCTGAGAAGCGATCTTGGAAAGACAGCACGAGCCGCATGGCAGAAGCTCAGAAAAACGCCGAAAATCGATTGGTCGATACTCGGGATCAAAATAAACTTCTACATAATCAGCTGGCAACACTGAATGAGGTCTTGATGAAATCTCAGTCTGAGAAGGTTGATGCTGCAGCTGATACAGAAGGAGATGTCGCTATGGGTGCAGGTGGTCACGATGCAGCTCTTCTTGCTAAACAATTGTCCGAGTTGCGCGAGATAGTCAGGTTCCAGCGTGAAGAGAAGGACGTGATTGAGACACAACTTGATTCTGCGCGCCGAACGGCTGAGCGGGAACGTGCAGCTGCAGAAATCGCGAAGAAGTCTTTGGATCAACTACGTCGTGAAGTTGATCTATTAATGCAAAAACCCGACCAAGAAGGGAGCGCCTCTTCCATTAAAGCGGCAGAGTTGTTGGCTACAAAGTTGAACCAAGCTGAGGATCAGCTAGTGTTGCTTCGAGAAAGCAATACTATGCTCCGCGTTGAGACAGAGAAACTGAGGGTGACAGTAGAGTCAGTTAAGAAAGAAGCAGATTCAGCAAATGACGCGCTTGAACCCGCCAATGAAAAATGTAGGACATTCGAAGTTGATAAGTTTGCGATGGAGGCAGAAAAAGCAAGTTTAGGTAGAGAAGTCGATTTATGGAAAGGTCGCGTTGAAGGATTAGTAAAGAAGTTCAACCAGGTAAGTAAAGTAGGATAGAAGTGATTTATCTTGCTTGTGAACTTTCACTTGAAAGTTTATTAACATGATTGTACCTTTCTTCATAGATTGATCCTGAAGAGCACTCTATTGCCCTCAAGAAGGCTGAAGATGCTGAAAAGCAGTGCACGATCCTCCGAACTGAGAAAGATACTGCCGAGGAAGAAAGCGTGAAGACCAAAACTCTTGTATCCCGTCTCAACAAGGAACTGTCAAAACAGAGATT
>Ga0136553_1000726_pt1 | contig 11152 bp, 9 predicted proteins | sample AntRauTorckE5430_FD_101384 | JGI IMG/M metagenome (GOLD analysis project Ga0136553, IMG submission 101384) | Saline lake microbial communities from Rauer Islands, Antarctica - Metagenome Torckler E5 #430 | ecosystem: Environmental > Aquatic > Non-marine Saline and Alkaline > Saline | place... | reverse complement strand
GTCAGCCGCTACCCGCTGGAAGGCTACCGCGAGACCTGCGACACCCGTGTCACACTGGGCACACGACATGCCAAAAACCCGGTGGAACTCGACATTCCCATCGTTATCGCCGGGATGAGCTTTGGCGCGCTCTCGGCGCAGGCCAAGGAAGCACTGGGGCGTGGGGCCACGGCGGCCGGCACCTCGACCACCACCGGCGATGGCGGGATGACGGAAGAAGAACGGCATCACTCGACCAAGCTGGTCTATCAATACCTGCCCTCGCGCTACGGCATGAACCCCCACGATCTGCGCCGCGCCGATGCGATCGAGATCGTCGTGGGGCAGGGCGCGAAACCGGGCGGTGGTGGCATGTTGCTGGGTCAGAAGATTTCCGACCGCGTGGCCGAGATGCGCACGCTGCCCAAGGGGATCGACCAGCGTTCGGCCTGTCGTCACCCCGACTGGACCGGGCCGGATGATCTGGAGATCAAGATCCTGGAACTGCGCGAGATCACGGGCTGGCGTGTGCCGATCCACGTCAAGGTCGGCGGCACGCGGCCCTATTACGACACGGCGCTCGCGGTGAAGGCCGGGGCGGATGTCGTGGTGATGGACGGCATGCAGGGCGGTACGGCGGCCACGCAGGACGTGTTCATCGAGAATGTCGGCCTGCCGACGCTGGCCTGCATCCGCCCGGCGGTGCGTGCCCTGCAGGACCTCGGGATGCACCGCGAGGTGCAGCTTGTGATCTCGGGCGGAATCCGAAGCGGCGCCGATGTGGCCAAGGCGCTGGCACTGGGGGCCGATGCGGTGGCCATCGGCACCGCCGCGCTGATCGCCCTTGGCGATAATGATCCGAAATACGAGGCCGAGTACAACGAACTGGGCACCACCGCCGGGGCCTATGACGACTGGCACGAGGGCCGCGATCCGGCGGGGATCACCACGCAGGACCCCGAGCTTGCCGCGCGGCTGGATCCGGTTGCGGCGGGGCGGCGGCTGCGCAATTATCTCAAAGTCATGACGCTGGAGGCGCAGACCATCGCGCGCGCCTGCGGCCACAACCATCTGCACAATCTCGAACCGGAGGATCTGTGCGCCCTGACGATGGAGGCGGCGGCGATGGCCCAGATCCCGCTGGCCGGTACCGACTGGTATCCGGGCAAGCCCGGCACCGGCTACTGATACCAAACGCGCGGGCCGGCAATCGCCGGCCCGTGTGTATATTGAAAAGACCACAAGACAGGGGACAGACGCATGACACTGGATCTGGCGGGTTTCGCGCGGGACCGAGGAATAAAGTATTTCATGATTTCCTTCACCGATCTTTTCGGCGGTCAGCGCGCCAAGCTGGTGCCGGCGCAGGCGATTGCCGACATGCAGGTCGAGGGCGCGGGATTTGCCGGTTTCGCCACATGGCTCGACATGACGCCGGCCCATCCCGACATGCTGGCCGTGCCGGACCCGGCCTCGGTCATTCAACTGCCGTGGAAGCCCGAGGTCGCCTGGGTCGCGGCCAATTGCATGATGGAGGATGCCCCCGTCGCGCAAGCCCCGCGCAACGTGTTGCGCCGTCTGATCGCCGAGGCTGCCGCCGAGGGCCTGCACGTCAAGACCGGCGTTGAGGCCGAGTATTTCTTGCTGACGCCCTCGGGCGACGCGATCTCGGACCCGTTCGATACCGCCGAAAAGCCCTGCTACGACCAGCAGGCGGTGATGCGCCGCTATGACGTGGTGCGCGAGATCTGCGACTACATGCTGGACATGGGCTGGGGTCCCTACCAGACCGACCACGAGGACGCCAATGGCCAGTTCGAGATGAACTGGGCCTTCGACGACATCCTCGCCACCGCCGACAAGCACAGTTTTTTCAAGTTCATGGTGAAATCCGTCGCCGAGGCGCACGGGCTGCGCGCGACCTTCATGCCCAAGCCCATCGAGGGGCTGACCGGCAATGGCTGTCATGTGCATATCTCGCTCTGGGACGCGCCGGGCGAGGCGGCGCGCACCAATGTCTTTGCAACCGACAAGGGCACCGGCGACACCGGCGAGCTTGGCCTGTCGGACAAGGGGCGCGCGTTCCTCGGCGGGATCATGAAACATGCAACCGCGCTGGCCGCCATCACCAACCCGACGGTGAACAGCTACAAGCGGGTCAACGCGCCGCGCACTGTGTCGGGCGCGACATGGGCACCCAATTCGGTGACATGGACGGGCAACAACCGCACCCACATGGTGCGCGTGCCGGGGCCGGGCCGGTTCGAGCTGCGGCTGCCCGATGGCGCGGCGAACCCGTATTTGTTGCAGGCGGTGATCGTCGCCGCGGGGCTCGGCGGTCTGCGCACGGATGCCGATCCCGGGCCGCGCCGTGATATCGACATGTATGCCGAGGGCCATACCATCACCGATGCGCCACGGCTGCCGCTGAACATGCTCGACGCGCTGCGCGCCTACGAGGCCGATCCGGACCTGATGAGCGCCATGGGCGAGGAGTTTTCACGCTCCTACCTCAAGCTCAAGCACAGCGAGTGGGATTCCTTCGTGTCGCATTTCAGCCGCTGGGAAAAAGAGCATACGCTTGATATCTGAAACCTGCCAAATCACACGCGCCCATAAAATGTGCAGCAGCCGCCTCAAAGCGCCGGACTCTCGCGGCGGCAAGGTAGGGGGGGTTGAACTTTAACTTCGACTGGGCTAAGCATCCGCCATGGGAAGACACCCAAAATGTACGTCGTTTGACGACATGTCGGATAATAAGGTCGACTTGCCCTTATCTTGACGCGTCGTGTCGGGTCTAATGTCGCGACACTCGTGACGGAATTCATACCCCCAACACGAGAGAATTCGGCAAATGACGGGAAAACAGAGAGGAAATGACCATGAAAAAGCTATCCCTATATCTTGCGGCCAGCGCGCTGGCGGCTCCGATGGCGGCGCATGCACAATCCGATGCATGCGGAGACGTTTCGATCACCGAAATGAATTGGGCCTCGGCGCAGGTTGTCACCAGCGTCGCGTCCTTCATCATGGAACAGGGCTATGGCTGTAATGTCAGCGTGGTGCAGTCCGATACCGTGCCGGCCATCACGTCTGTCGCCGAAAACGGCGAGCCTGACATCGTGACCGAGCTTTGGCTGAACTCGACCGGTGACGCGTATGACCAGCTCAAGTCGCAGGGCAAGGTCGTCGAGGCCGGACCCGTGCTTGATCCCGGCGGTGTCGAAGGCTGGTGGGTGCCTACCTACCTTGCCGAAGCGCACCCCGAGGTGAAGACGATTCAAGGCATTCTTGAAAATCCCGATCTGGTCGACGCGCGCTTCTACAACTGCCCGGAAGGCTGGGGCTGCCGTGTGGTCAGCGATAATCTGTCCACGGCCCTTGATCTTGAGGGCAACGGCATCGAGGTCTTCAATGCCGGCTCCGGGCAGGTGCTTGCCTCGTCGATGGCAGATGCCGTGATGGCGGAAGAGCCGTGGTTCGGCTACTATTGGGGTCCGACCGTGCCGCTTGGCAAATATGACATGACCAAGGTCGATCTTGGCCCGATCGATGACGAAATCCATGCGCGTAACATGAACCAGGACGCCGATGATCCGGGTGTGTCCGATTTCCCCGCAGCCCCGATCTACACCGCCGTGACGACCGACTTTCAGGACGAGAACCCGGCCGTCTTCGAGTTTCTGCAGAACATGACGTTCCAGACCTCGGATATGAGCGCGGTTCTGGCCTGGATGGACGAGAACACCGCATCCGCCGATGAAGCGGCCGTCTATTACCTGACCACGTATCAGGAGCAGTGGACAGAATGGCTGAGCGATGACGCGCGTGCGAACCTCGCGTCGGTCCTCGAACAGTGATAAACTGCTGATGGATTGCGGGGCCGATACGTCATCGGCCCCGCTTTTTTTTGTTGCGCGTCATGTTCTAGGATGCAGGGACGCAAGGGAGAATAGTCACTATGGCGACATATGATTTCGTATTCCGGGCCCTTGGGCTGCAGGACTGGTGCACTGCGGACGGGTCCAGCGCGGCCCCGATGTCGATGGACGCGCTTGTCGCGCAAAGTTCGGGCGAAGAGGCGTCAACATCGCTGTGGGATCTGCCCTTCCCGTCGATGGACCGGCTCAACGATGCGTGTCAGGCCTTTCCGCAGTCGCGCAATGTGACGCGCGGCCTCGAACAGGGGTTCCTCAGCGTCAAGGATTCCATGAGCGTCGTGCTCGATCCGCTGACACAGCCGCTGTCATGGCTTCTGGAAGGCGCGCTTTACGGCATTCTCAACACGCCGTGGTGGATCGTCATCCCGCTGTTGATGCTGATTGTCTGGTTCGTGTCGAAATCCTGGCAGCTTCTGGCCTTCGTGGCGATCAGCCTCATGGGGCTCGCCTTCATCGATTACTACAGCTATGCGATGCAGACCCTTGCGATCATCCTTGTCTGCGCCTTCCTGTGCGTTCTGATCGGCGTGCCCATAGGTATCGCGATGTCGCGATCCGACAGGATGCGCGCCGGCACCATCCCGATCCTCGACATGCTGCAGACATTGCCGCCATTCGTCTATCTCATCCCGCTGATCTTCCTGTTCTCGGTGACCGAGCCGAAGCTCTACGGCATCGCGATCATCCTTTACGCCATCGTGCCGGTGATCCGCCTGACCGATCTGGGCATCCGGATGGTGGACGAGTCGGTGATCGAGGCCGCCGAGGCGTTCGGCATGACCGACCGGCAGAAACTTTACGGCGTGCAGATCCCGCTGGCCCTGCCCAACATCATGGCCGGCGTGAACCAGACCATCATGATGAGCCTCGCGATGGTGGTGATCGCCTCGCTGGTGTCGGCGCCGGGTCTGGGGGTTCTCGTTCTGCGGGGGATCAACAACCTCGAACTGGGGGTCGGTCTCGTCTCGGGTCTCGGCATCGTGCTTCTGGCCGTCATGCTCGACCGGACGACCAAGGCCGCGCTCAACCGCATCAACGCCTCGCAGAAAGGCTGACCCATGATCAAGGCATCGGACAAGAAAACCAAGATCTCGATCCGCCATCTCTACAAGATCTTCGGTGAGAACCCCGAAAGCGTGCTCGATCACGTCAAGAACGGGATGAGCAAGCCCGATCTGCTGGAACACCACCAACACGTGCTTGGTCTCAACGACATCAATGTCGAGGTGAAAGAAGGCGACATCACGGTGATGATGGGTCTGTCGGGATCCGGCAAGTCGACGCTGATCCGACACCTCAACCGTCTGATCGAGCCGACGGCCGGCGAGGTCGACCTTGACGGCACCAACATCGTCGATTTCAACGAGAAACAGTTGCGCAAGCTGCGTCGGCAAGAGATGTCGATGGTCTTCCAGCATTTCGCGCTGCTGCCGCACCGTACCGTGCTTGAAAATGCCGGCATGGCGATGGCGGTACGCGGGGTCCCCAAGGAGGAATTCCAGAGCGAGGCCCGCAAATGGCTCGATCGGGTGGGTCTCAAGGGCGTGGCCGAGCAATATCCCTTCCAGCTTTCGGGGGGCATGCAGCAACGCGTTGGCATCGCCCGTGCGCTCTGCTCCAACGCGCCTGTGATGCTGATGGACGAGGCATTCTCGGCGCTCGATCCGCTGATCCGCACCGACATGCAGGACCTGCTTCTGGAACTTCAGGAAGAGTTGCAGAAAACCGTGGTCTTCATCTCGCACGATCTGGACGAGGCGCTGAAACTGGCCGATCACCTCGTGATCCTGAAGGATGGCTACGTGGTCCAGCAGGGCGAGCCGCAGGAAATCCTGACCAATCCGGAAGACGATTACATCGTCGATTTCATCTCCGACATCAATCGCGCACGGGTTCTGCGGGTGCGGTCGGTGATGGAAGTCACGGAAAACATTCCCGACACCGTCGCCGGCGAGGTCGATCATGACGATAACCTGGAATCCGTAATCTCCAAATCCGAAGGTGCGCCGGATCTGACCTATGTCGTCACGCAAGATGGCAAACAGGTCGGCGTCCTGAAGATGACGGATCTCTTCAAGGCGCTCGTTCCCACGGCCGCGTCCGAAGACGGGCTGCGCGCCGGGGCCGCGTGACGCGACGGCCCGCGACCGGAGCCGGAGGCATGGCCCTCACCTGATCTGACGCCAGTCACGGCGATCCGGGCGGGGGTCATGATCATCTGCGCGATGTGATGGATGCGAGCGCCGGGACAAGGTGACGGATGCCCTCCTTGCCACGCGCCGCCGCGATCATCAGGCCTTCGCGGATCCCGGTCTGCAGCCTCCGGCTCAGGATGATGGCGAGCACGATCAGGGCGGCACCCGGCACGAATCCGGGTCCGGCGGTTTCACCAAGCAGCGCCATGGCGATCAGGATCGCCGCCAGTGGCGAAAACGAGGTGGCCAGCGACAACACGTCCGAGCAGGCATGCTTCAGGGCGATGTTCCAGGTGACCTGCGCCAGCACGATGACGATCCCGGCATAAAGCCAGATCCACGTCCACAGCACCGGCGAAAAGATGTCGCGGAAGGCGTCGGGGCCGACAATCATGCAGACCAGCGCGAAATACATCGCCGAGCCCATGATCGTGCGACCGACCGAGAATATGCCGATCGGAATGTCGCGCAGGCTGGTGCGGGTCACCAGCGTCGAGGCGATGTAGGCCAGGGTCGCCGCCACGGCGGCCCATTCCCCCGTGCCGATGGCACCGAGGCCGCCGCCCTCGCGCAGGCTGATCATCACGACCGCACCGGACAGGGCGACAAGCCCCGCGGCCAGCGCGCGGCGGCTGAAATATTCCCCCAGAAAGAACCAGGCCGCGAGCAGAAAGAGCGGCGGCTCGATCCGGGTGATCAGCACGATGTTGGTCACGCTGGTATTGGCCAGCGCATAGAAGAACAGCCCCGGCGTGACGGCCGAGGAAAGCAGCGCGGACAGCGTCAGGAAACCCCAGTTGCGCGCGGTCAGGATCCGGACATTCGCCCGGGTCAGGTCACGGCGGAACAGAACGGCCATCGGGATGATGGAAATCAGCGAGCCCAGAAGCAGAAGGTTCATGTAGGTGATGGCGTTCCTGCCACCGGCCACCGGTGACGCCTCGCCGATCGAGACCAGCAGGGACACGATGGAATTGGAGGATGCGTAGATGATCACCGCGCTCCAGGCGCAGATCACGCCGATATGCGAGGTCGACAGCGCGGGTGTCCGCGTGATCGCGGACCAGAGGCCTGCCGACGTGAATGTTTCCGCGGTGCTCATGGATCTTCCCTGTCTAAATTGACGGGATGTTCCTTGAGGCGAAACAACCCGCATCACATCCGGAAGTCAGGGGCCCGCCTCTGGACACGCCTTTCCGGAGCGTTCACTGAGAACTCACGTGCTTTCTCGGGGAAAGTTTCGTTACGTGCCGTTCAGTGTCGCATCGCGACCAGAGGATCGTGGTCTCCGCTTCCGAGGCGTCCGGGCGTTTATCCCGTCTGCCTGATCCCACATTGTGAGATCGCGACCTCTGCGAATGTGAACGGGTTCACGTATTGGGAAGATTCCTGAAAATATCCGCCGGGCGCTGAATGTGAATGATCCCGCCATCCAGCGTGATCCTGCCCTGATCCTGCAATGATTTCAGTTGCTTGTTCACCGCTTCGCGGGTGACGCCAAGCATCTCGGCCAGCGCTGTCTGGGAAAATTTCCGTCCCAGGACGAGGGCCTCGCCTTGCAGGGACCCGTGCCGCAGACCCAGTTCCGCGAGTTTATGCAGCAACCGCCCCTGCAGGTTTTCGAAGGCGAAGTCCTGCAGGGCTTCGTTCGATTGCCGCAGCCGGCGCGACAGAAAGCGGATCAGATGCGCGGCAAGGGTCGGCTCTTCGGCCAGCAACGCGACGATCGTGCCGGTTTCGAGATGCAGCAGGCTGGTATCCTCCAGCGCGGTGATCGTGGCCGATCTCGGATCGGGACCGATCAGGGCCATTTCGCCCAAGGGCGCGCCGTGTTCCGGCACCGACAGCGTCAGAGTGTGGCCTTCCTCATCGGTGATGCTGACCGTCACCAGCCCCGAACACAGCACATAGAGCCCGTTCGAGGGGTCGCCCTCGCGAAAAAGCACCTTGCCACGCGGCAGCAGGACACCGTGCGCCCGTGCCGCGACCCGCGAGACGACATCCTCCGCCAGACCCTCGAATAACGGGCAGGCCCGCAGATACCGTCTTCTCTGCTGCTCGGGTATATCCATGGGCCGCTCCTTCGGGTCCGGTCTCGCGCGTCATCGAAAACACGGCGGATCGGGTCCTGTGGCTCAAACATAGCAGGCAAACACCAACCGAAGAAGATGCCAGTCGCGTGCGACATGGGTCGTTGCCGGATCCACGAAATGCGTGGGCTGCGTCCATGACCGCGACGCGACCGAACGCTTACCGGCACGGCAAAGCCGAGCGATGCGCAGGCGCTCACCGCTTGCGGTCGTCGTCCCCGTGATCCGCGCGGGCGTGAATTTCGTGGAACACGGACACGACGGCGTGCCGCACGTCTTCTGGCTGTTCCTCGATGGCCCGGGCCAGCGCGCGAAGCTCGCGCCGGGTCCGGTGCAGGTGGTCGATCAGGTTGAGAACGACCGGCACGGCGTCGTTCGGCAGCGACATCTCCTTTTTCAGATCGCACAAGAGCCTGATACGCGCGATGTCCAGCTCGTCGAAAACCGGTCCGGCCTCGCCTTCGGCCGGGCGCAGCCAGCCTTGCCGCACCCAGAGGCGCAGCTCCCTGAGGTTCAGCCGCCGGACCCGTGCGACAACCGTATATTCATCGAAGCTCATGTTTTCCTCCGCAGCTCTTTTCGCGGGTCGAAACCGGTCTGATCCCGCCAGCGTCGCGCCAGATCCGTCATCTCGTCAGTGATCCTGTCGGGCAGAACGATCCTGAGACGGACATACTGGTTTCCGGCCGGGGCGGCGCCCGCCTTGATCCCTTTTCCCTTGAGCCGCAGACGATGACCGGACGAGACGCCCTTGGGAATGGTCATGGAGACCGTTCCCGAGATCGTCGGCACGTCCACCTTCGCCCCGAGCACGGCCTCGTCGAAGGTCACAGGAAGTTCGACCTCGATATCGTCGCCGTCGCGTTCGAACACCGGATGCGGGCGCACGGCAATCGTCACCAGCGCATCCCCGGCCTGCCCGTCCCCAAGGCCCGGCCCGCCCTTGCCGCGCAGGCGCAGAGTCTGGCCGTCTTTCAGACCCGGAGGAATGGTGATCTCGATGGTCTTGCCGTCCGGCATCGTCACGCTGCGTTTGGTGCCGCGCGCCGCGTCGAGGAATTCGACCTCCAGATGGTAGCGCGCGTCCTGACCACGAGCATGGAAGTCCTGCCGGTATTGACCGCCGCCACCCGCCCGACGGCGTCCGAACAGGTCCGAAAAGAGATCCGATGCGTCCTGAAACCCGCCCATGTCGGCACCGGGGTCATAGCGGCGTCCAGCCTCCTGATCGGCGTATTGGTGGTAGAACTGGCGTTCGGGGCGCTCTTGCCCGCTGGCATCGATTTCGCCGGCATCATAGCGTCGGCGCTTTTCGGGATCGCTCAGCAGGTCATTGGCCGCTGCGACCGCCTGAAACTCGGCCTTCTTGCCCGCGTCCCCGGGGTGAAGATCCGGATGCAGCGTCTTGGCAAGCTTGCGGTAGGCCTTCTTGATTTCATCTTGGGTCGCCGTTTTCTTGACGCCCAGAACCTCGTACGGGTCTTTACCCACGCTTCAGCCCCCTCATGACACGTATTCCGTCATTTTGCCCGGATCCTTGCGACCCCCACCTGCCGCTTGCATGGCCGCGACATGCGGCTTTGCGCATGACTATCAAGACAAGGTGGGTACTGCCTTGCCTTGGATCAATCTCTACAGCGATCGCGCCAGTGGCCCCGATTTGCCCTGTGGCGCGATCACCATGACCCGGCATTGCAGGGCAGGGACCAGGACGCGGCGCGCGATGTGATCCATGTCAGCCTTAAGGCGTTTCCATCAGGTCCGCATCCATCCAGATGGGCAAATGATCGGATGCGCGGCGCGCCTCGCCCTTGAGCACGACCCCGGATGCGCGACACACCAGCCCTCTGCCCATAGCGAACCGATCCAGAGATGCCATCGGCCGGCTGGCGTGAAAGCTTGGACCGGGGGCGATCATGTCGAACCGATCGCCGATCAGATCGAAACCGATGCGCTTTGACCATTCATTCATGTCGCCCGCGATGATCGTGCGCGGTGCCCGGTCCGCGATCGCCTCTCTCAGATGGGCAAGCTGCAACTGGCGGCACCCGCGACGCAGCCCCAGATGCGTGCCCACCACCGTGAGGTCGCCCTCGGGTCCGCTGAGATCGGCGATCACGGCGCCGCGCGGCTCGATGCCCGGCAGGGTCAACCGTTCGGAATCGCGGACGTTCCAGCCGTCGCGCAGCAAGAGCGCGTTGCCATGCCAGCCCGAGCTTGGGCCGTCGGTCACGTTCAGCACCCGCAGGCCTGCATGGGCATGAAGCAGCGCATCCGGCAAGACCGCGGGCCGCGCACCGAGGCGTCTGTCGGCCTCTTGCAGGGCCACCACATCGGCATCGAGCGCGGCGAGGACGCGGATGATCCGGAACGGGTCGCGCTGCCAATCCAGCCCGACGGCCTTGCGGATATTGTAGCTTGCGATCCGCATCACAGCACCGGCGCCATGAGGCGCGCCACCCGCGCGGCCATCCGGGTCAGAACCGGACGATCGTCGAGATCGAAATCGATCCTCGTGGCGTTGTCCAGATCGGTGCGCAGCATGTCCTCGACATCCGCCGCCGCGCTCGCGCCCTCCATCACCACGGTGATCTCGAAGTTCAGGAGGCCCGACCGGATATCGAGGTTGATCGACCCGACCGAGGCCAGATCATCATCCACCAAGGCCACCTTCTGATGCAGGAAAGCGGGCGTGTAGCTCCAGATTTCGCCACCGACCGCGCGCAGATCGTCGAAATAGGCCATGCCCGCGAAATGCGTCAGGTAGTGATCGGCATGTCGCGGCACGATCACCTTGACATCGACCCCGCGCAGGGCGGCAAAGCGCAATGCGGTCAGAACATCGCGGTCCGGGGCGAAATAGGGCGTGGAAATCCAGAGGCGCTTTTGGGCCGCATGGGCAAGGGCGATGAAGAACAGATTGCCCGCCGCGGTCTCTTCCGCGGGG
>Ga0136553_1000725_pt1 | contig 11179 bp, 10 predicted proteins | sample AntRauTorckE5430_FD_101384 | JGI IMG/M metagenome (GOLD analysis project Ga0136553, IMG submission 101384) | Saline lake microbial communities from Rauer Islands, Antarctica - Metagenome Torckler E5 #430 | ecosystem: Environmental > Aquatic > Non-marine Saline and Alkaline > Saline | place... | reverse complement strand
GATGCGGGCGGATCTGACCCTGCGCGATGTGCACGCCGTCGCGGTCACCGCCGGGCCGGGGCTGATGGGCGGGGTGATCGCCGGGGTGATGTGCGACAAGGGGATCGCCGCCGGGGCGGGTATCGACCTGATCGGCGTCAACCATCTGGCCGGGCACGCGCTGACGCCGCGGCTGACCGATGGGGTGGCCTACCCATATCTTATGCTGCTGGTCTCGGGCGGGCATTGCCAGTTCCTGATCGTGCGGGGGGCGGACGCGTTCACCCGTCTGGGCGGCACCGTCGATGACGCACCGGGCGAGGCGTTCGACAAGGTCGCGCGCCTTTTGGGCCTGCCGCAACCCGGCGGCCCGGCGGTGGAGGCCGAGGCGGCGAAAGGCGATCCCGCGCGTCTGCGCCTGCCGCGCCCGCTGCTGGACAAACCGGGCTGCGACATGTCGTTTTCCGGGCTGAAAACCGCCCTGCTGCGCGCCCGCGACCGGATCGTGGCCGAAAAGTCGGGGCTGACGCGGCAGGATCGCGCCGATCTGTGCGCCGGGTTTCAGGCCGCGGTCTGCGATGTGCTGGCGGAAAAGACCCGGCGCGCGCTGGCAGCCTACATGGCCGAGGCTCCCGCGACCCCGCTTGTCGCCGTGGCCGGCGGGGTGGCGGCGAACGGGCCGGTCCGAGCGGCCCTGCAGAGCGTCGCGGCAGAGGCGGGCGCGCGGTTTCTGGCACCACCGCTGGCCTTGTGCACCGACAATGCGGCGATGATCGCCTATGCGGGGGCGGAGCTTCACGCGCAGGGGCTTCGCTGTGACATGAGCCTTGCGGCGCGGCCGCGCTGGCCGCTGGACCGCTTAAGCCCGGGATTGGTGGGCAGCGGCAGGAAAGGGGCCAAGGCATGACCCTGATCTGCGGGGCCGGGGCGTTCGGGACGGCGCTGGCGGTGACGCTGGCGCGGACCGGCCCGGTGACCTTGTGGGCGCGCGACCCCGCGCAGGCAGGCGAGATGCGCCGCACTGGCCGCAACGCCCGCCGCCTTCCCGGTATCGACCTGCCCGAGGGCGTGACCGTGATCTCGGGCGAGGTTCCCAAGGGCGAGACGCCCTGCCTTCTGGCCGTGCCGATGCAACGGCTGGGCGGCTTCCTGTCGGATCACCATGAGGCGCTTGACGCGCGACCGCTGGTGGCCTGCTGCAAGGGCATGGACCTTGCCACCGGGCTTGGCCCCACGGGCGTGATCGCGCAAAACTGCGCGGGCGCGACACCGGCGATCCTGACCGGTCCGAGCTTTGCCCGCGACATCGCGCTTGGCCTGCCCACCGCGCTGACGCTGGCCTGCCGGGATGCCGGGACGGGCAGGGCGCTGCAAGCCCGGCTTGCCACGCCCACGCTGCGGCTTTACCGCACCACCGACACCACCGGCGCGGAACTGGGCGGCGCGCTCAAGAACGTGATCGCCATCGGCTGCGGCGCGGTGATGGGCGCGGGGCTTGGCGAAAGCGCGCGTGCGGCGCTGATGACGCGTGGCTATGCCGAGATGATCCGCTTTGCCCATGCGCTTGGCGCGCGGCCCGACACGCTGGCGGGACTGTCGGGCTTTGGCGATCTGGTGCTGACCTGCACGAGCGGCCAGTCGCGCAACACGGCGTATGGCCACAGCCTCGGGTCGGGCGAGGCGTTCGATGCGTCGATCACCGTCGAGGGGGCCGCGACCGCGCGCGCCGTGCTGGACCGCGCCCGCGCGAAGGGTCTCGACATGCCGATCACCGAGGCCGTCACCGCGCTGGTCACTGGGGAATTGCACGTGGCGCAGGCGGTCGATATGCTGCTGTCACGACTATTGAAGGAAGAATGATGCTGATTGCCCTGATTGCCCGCGACAAGCCCGGTGCCCTGCAGACCCGCCTCGACACGCGCGACGCCCATGTCGCCTATCTGAAAGACACCGGCGTGGTCAGCCAGGCCGGGCCGCTTCTGGACGAGGCCGGCGAGATGGTCGGATCGCTGATCATCCTCGACGTCGCGGACATGAAGGCGGCGCGCGACTGGGCGGATGACGATCCCTACGCCAAGGCGGGGCTGTTCGCGTCGGTAGACCTGATCGCGTGGAAAAAGGTCATCTGACGGGCCTCGTGTAACGGGCCATTGGCCGTTCAGGCCCAAGCCGTTAAAACCGGGCCGTCAGATCCCCCATGTCGCACAGGATACGCCATTCCTCTTCGGTCACGGGTTGGACCGACAGCCGGGGGTTCCTGACCAGAACCATTTCGGAAAGCCGCGGATCAGCCTTGATCCGGTCCAGCGGCACGGGTGTCGGGAACGCTTCGATCGCGCGGATGTCCACGCAGTCCCAGCGGGGATCTTCTGTGGTGCTGTCGGGATGCGCCTCGGCGATCACCTCCACGATGCCGACCACGGCCTTGTCTTTTTGCGACAGGTAGAGGAAGCCCAGATCGCCGACCGACATCTCGCGCATGAAATTGCGGGCCTGGTAGTTCCGGACGCCATCCCATTCTTCACCCGCATCGCCCCTGGCCACCTGATCGTCCCATGACCACGTGGATGGCTCGGTCTTGAACAACCAATACTGCCGTGTCACGCGCGCAAGCCTTTCCGGTTCGCCGAAAGGCGCCTCACCCCATCCGGGCTGGCGCGGCGGCCATCGATGCCGCCGTTTTTCAGCCCGGACAACCGATCGTTGGACAAGCTGTCCGCGACACTCACCCGGCTGGCAAGACCTTCGACGTCTGCTCGCCCAGACCCGCGATCCCCAGCGTCACGACCTCGCCGCCATGCAGATAGCGCTGTGGGGATTGGCCCATGCCGACACCCGGAGGCGTGCCGGTCGAGATGACGTCACCGGGCTGCAGGCTCATGAATCGGCTGCAGTAGGACACAAGATGCGGGATCTTGAAGATCAGCGTCGCTGTGGAACCTGTCTGCATGCGTTCGCCGTCCACGTCCAGCCACATGTCCAGCGCGTCGATATCGGCGATCTCGTCCAGCGTCACGAGCCACGGCCCCGTCGGCCCGAACGTGTCGCAGCCCTTGCCCTTGTCCCAGGTGCCGGCGCGTTCGATCTGGAATTCGCGCTCGGAGACATCGTTGACCACACACAGCCCGGCCACGTGGCGCATCGCGTCGGCCTCGTCGATATAGACGCCGGGCTCGCCGATGACGACGCCCAGTTCGACCTCCCAATCGGTTTTCACCGAGCCGCGGGGGACCTGGATCGGATCATTCGGACCGACAATAGCGGAGGTCCATTTGTTGAAGATGATCGGCTCGGCGGGGATCGGCATGCCGGCCTCCTCGGCGTGATCGGCGTAGTTCAGGCCGATGCAGACGAATTTGCCGATGTCACCGACGCAAGGCCCCAGCCGCAGATCCTCCTGGGGGATGCCGTCCACCAGGGGCAGCGCATCGATGTCGAGATCCTGCAAGGCTTTCAGACCGGCGGGCCGCAGGGCGTCCCCTGCGATATCCGGAACCTTGCCCGAGAGATCGCGCACCCGACCCGATGTGTCGAGCAGGCCCGGCTTTTCGGCCCCCGGTGCGCCATAGCGAAGAAGTTTCATGGACTTTCCTTACCTTCAGAGAGTGAGAGGTTTCATCATTTCGACGTGCCCGCGGCGGCCCGAAGGCTGCCACGGTGGATGGTTTCGGTGATGATTGCGCGCCACGCGCACGCCCATCCGGCCCGGCCCGGCAAAGCCTCGCGCATCAGGCCGCCTTGTCGGACTCGATGCCCGAGATCGCCTGTATCAGGTTCTCCTCCGTCACTTCCTCGGAGGTGAAGGTCCGCATGACGCGGCCGGAATACATCGCCACGATGCGATCCGAGACATGCAGCACCTCGGGCATTTCGGAGCTGATGACGATCACCGCATAGCCCTGGGCCGCCAGGGCGCGGATCAGGTTGTGGATCTCGGCCTTGCTGCCCACGTCGATGCCGCGGGTCGGCTCGTCCACGATCAGCACGCTGGGATGCATGGACAGCCATTTGCCGATGACGATCTTCTGCTGGTTGCCGCCCGAGAGATTGCCCACCGTCTGTTTCCAGCCCGGCGTGCGGATGTCGAGCTTGTCGCGATACTGATCGAAGATCGCGACCTCCGCGCCTTCGGCCACGAAGGGACCGGACTTGAGATCACTGACCTGCGGCAGGGTCATGTTGTCGCGGCAATTCATGCCAAGCACCAGACCTTGCGACTTGCGGTCCTCGGGGACCAGAGAAATGCCGCGCGCGATAGCATCGGTGGGGGAGGTGATGCGCACCTCCTCGCCATTGAGGTGGATAGTTCCGGCGGAGGGGTTGCGCAGACCGAACAGTGTCTCGGCGATCTCGGTGCGCCCCGCGCCGACGAGACCGTAGAAGCCCAGAACCTCGCCGCTGTGCAGGGCAAAGTTGACATCCTGGAAGAGATGCCCGCAGGACAGCCCCCGCACTTCGAGCGCGACCGCGCCCAGCTCGTGGTGTCGCTCGACGCGGGTGAGGTCGAGCGTTCTTCCGATCATCATCTTGGTCACGCCTTCCTCATCAGTCTCGGCCGTCTTGAGGGTGCCCTGGTATTGCCCGTCCCGCAGCACGCTGATCCGGTCGGTGATCTTGAAGATCTCTTCCATCCGGTGCGAGATGTAGACGATACCGACACCTTGTGTCTGCAGGTCGGCGATCACCTCGAAGAGCACGATCTTTTCGGCATCCGTCAGCGACGCTGTCGGCTCGTCGAAGATCACCGCCTTGGCATCCACGGTCAGCGCGCGCGCGATTTCGACCATCTGTTGATTGGCGATCGAGAGGTCGCCGACGCGGGTCTTGGCGTTAAATCCTACCTTGAGCCTTTTGAGGATCCTGTTGGTCCTGGCGTCGAGTTCGGCCCGGTCCACGAGGCCGAACCGCTTGCGCGGCAATTCGCCCAGGTAGATGTTCTCGGCCACGCTGAGTTCGTCGGCGAGGCTGAGTTCCTGGTGGATGAAGACGATGCCCTTGGCCTTCGCGTCCAGCGGGCCGGACATGACCACCGGTTGCTCGCCCACGATGATCTTGCCCTCATCGGGCTGGTGGATGCCGCCGAGCACTTTCATCAGGGTCGATTTTCCGGCACCGTTTTCGCCCATGAGGGCATGGACTTCGCCCGGCAGAATGTCCAGCGAGACGCCATCGAGGGCCCGCACGCCGGGGAAGGTCTTGACGATGCCCTCGAGGCGCAGGACGGGTGTTGGGTCGCTCATATCTTCAACTCCTCTTTGCCTTTGCTGTTGAGCTGGCGGTCGAGGATCAGCACCGAGATGAGGATCAGACCGATCACAAGGTTCACGGTCTGGGTATCCGCGCCGATATGGCCCAGCCCCTTGCGCAGCAACTGGATCGCGATCACCCCGCCAAGCGTCGAGATGATGGACCCGTAGCCGCCCGCGAGCTTGGTTCCCCCCAGCACGACGGCGGTGATGGCCCAAAGCTCGTACAGCATCCCGTCATTGGGATTGACCGATCCGCTTTCGGAATAGAAGACCACTGCGGACAGCGCCGCGAGAAACCCGATCAGCATGAAATTCCAGACGAAATGCGGCCCGACCTTGATGCCCGCATTGACAGCGGCCTCGCGATTGTTGCCGATCGCATAGGCATTGCGGCCATGCACGGTCCGGGTCATCAGCAACCACAGGATCAGCACGGTGCCCAGCAGGAACCATGTCGGCGTGTGCAGACCAAGAAACTGCGCCTCGGCGAAATCCACGAGCGACCAGTTCATGTGACTGGTCGGTTGCTCGCCGTTATACATGAAGACCAGACCGCGAAAGCCCAGCATGGCGGCCAGCGTGACGATGAAGGCATCGACGCCGGTTTTCCAGACGAGGAGCCCGTTGATCGCGCCCAGCACCACACCGGTCAGCAGCGCGAATATCCACGCCAGCGGGATGGCCCAGTTTCCCAAGCCCTGCATGAAAGGCCAGTTCATGCTGTCGAGCATCACGATGGCCGCCAGCGCGAAGATGGCCCCGACGCTCAGGTCGATATTGCCGTTGATCATGATGATCGTCATGCCGAGCGCGATGATCCCGATGGGCGCCGACTGCTTGAGCAGTAGCAACATGTTGTCCAGATCCATGAAGGCGGCGTCGGAGACGGAAAGAAACCGGCCCGCGATGGAAAAGAACGCCAGTTCGACCAGGATGAAGGCCCAGATCGCGCCGCGCTTCAAAAGATCCCTTCGGTTGAATGATGTCATGTTCAGTCCTCCCTCAGGCGATCGGCGACCAGAGACGGCCCCGCTTGGCGGCGATATCCAGCCACACGGCAAGGATGATGATGATCCATGTCACGATGTACTGGACATAGAAATCCAGCCCGACCAGCAGCAGGCCATTCTGGATGAAGCCGAGGATCAGAACACCGATCACGGTCTTGAACACGGTGCCCGCCCCGCCCATCAGGGACGCGCCGCCAAGGATGACGGCGGCCAGCACCTCCAGTTCCATACCCTGTCCGACGGTGTTCTGACTGCCCATGCTGCGGCTGGCCTGCAAGAGACCTGCCGTCGCCACGCAGAACGCGGAAATGAGATAGGTCATGAACACGATGCGCGCGCGCGGGATGCCCGAAAACGTTGCGGCCTGCCCGTTGCCGCCAACGGCATAGACCTTGCGACCGAACGGCGTTTTCGCGAGCAGCAAGCTGAGCACGACCGCCACCAGGGCAAAGATGAGGATCGGGACGGGAATGCTCATGATGCGATCCTGTCCGAAGAACGAAAACCAGGTGCCGGCCTTGTCGTCGATGTCCATGTTCTTGCCGCCCGACCATGTCAGGGTCAGGCCGTGGATCGCGGATAACATCCCCAGCGTGACGATCAGCGAGTTGAGCCTCAGATAGCCCACGAGGAACCCGATGAAGGCCCCCAGCAAGAGCGTCAGCGCGAACATGGCCGGGATCGCGAGCGCCGGACCCAGCTTGTCATGCAGATCCAGCACGACGATCGTGGAAAACGACATCATGGACCCGACGGACAGATCGAGATTGCCTCCGATCACCACGAAGGTGACGCCCAGTGCCATCACGCCGAGAATGGCTGATGACCGCATGACCCCGGCAATATTGTCAATCTGGATAAATCTCTGATTGGCCAGTGCAAAGCCGATCATGAAGATCGCGAAGGCAATGAGAATGCCCTGTTTTGCAAGGAACGTCCCTACATCTTTTTGTGTCAGCGTTGTCATAGTCCCCCTCCCAGAGATCTTGGCTTGCGCGTCGACATCCGCGGCATGTGTCCATGACCTGACACGCCTGCCGATCCTCGGCTCTTCACCAATGGTTGATCCATCCCACCGAGTAAAACCGGCTTCAGGTCTGGACCAGCGAGACACGCCGGCCCCGCTTGTCGCCAATTTCATGGTGCATACGCACTCGGACACCAATGTGCGGGGCAGGAAATCCGCCCCGCACGGCCCCGAAGGGCATCAGAACACGGGTTTTTCGAACTCGTCCATGTTCTCCTGGGTGATCTTCGGTGTGTCGAAATAGTTCAGGAAGGGAACTTCCTTTCCGTCGAGGATGTCGATCGCCGTCTGCAAGGCGGCCTCGGCATCATCGACCGGGGACTGGTAGATCGACCCCCAATAGTCGCCAGCCGCCATGGCGTCATAGCCGACGGAGAAATTGGTTGCGCCCACGAAAATGATGTCTTCGCGACCGGCGGCCCTGGCCGCGTTCAATGCGCCGACGCCCATGTTGTCATCCCCTGCATAGACGCCATGGATCTCGTCATACTTGGTGAGGAAGGCTTCCATCACCGTCTGCGCCTTTTCCCGGTTCCAGTCGCCGGGTTGCGTTTCGACGATTGTTACATCCGGGCAAATCTCGGGAAGGCGATCCTCAAACCCTTTCTGGCGCTCTACCGCAGTGGTATAGCCGGGCTGCCCCGAGATCTGGACCACGCGGGCCTCGCTTTCCACGCCCATGTCCGTGAACTTGTCGCACATGATCTCGGCGGCACGCGAGCCCTGCAAGATGTTGTCGGGCCCCGAGAAGGACGACATGAAATCAAAGCCCAGTTCCGCGATGTTGGAATTCGTGATCACGACCGGAATTTCGGCCTGGTGCGCCTTGCGCACGGCGGGGACCACGGCCTCGCCATTGGTCGGCCAGATGATGATGGCGTCGACATTCCGCTGAATCAGGTTCTCAATCTGCGCGATCTGGCGCGCGACATCGCCCCCGGCATCCTGGACGACGACGTCGATATCCGGGTTGGCCTCTGCCGCGGCGACAAACGCATTTTCATAGGTGGTCTGATAGCTGTCGACGCCGACATTGTTCTGCGTGATGCCGATCGTGTAGCTTTCCGCCTGTGCGGCACCGCCCAAGGCGACACTGGCTACGGTCGCGCCGAGAACTGTACGAAGTTTCATCAGGTTCTCCTCCCCTTTGTCATGTCAAATCAACTCCCCGTCCTCCGAACGGGGAATCATCATCCGAAACGCCGGACAATTACAGTAACTTTGCGCCTAAAAGGCTACCGCGCAATGCAATAAATATCTTCAAAATGGATGTTCAAATATCCATCATGGACATATTGAAGATATTCGGCGCAGATCAAATTGGACAATCTGATAAGGAGCGACGCAACGGTGAAAGCGAATCCATCCAATCTGAACGGTTCTGCGACGGGATCGCCCCGCAGACCGGCAAGGGAGCCTTACGGCCGAATGACTGCAATGAGTGCAAACGCGGATAAGTCAATGCACGCGTCGCTTGCGACGGGGGATTTACTACGCATTCTGTCCTATTTGGAGGATTCCAGCAACGAACTTGAAACCGCCCTCGATCTCTATGACCCCAACCCGGTCTTCCGCATGGCGCTCTACGCGATCAAGGGGCATCTCGAAGCCCGCGTTATGACCCCCACATCCCTGATCGCCGCAAGCAACGTGCCCTATGCCACCGCCAACCGGCGACTCAGGGACATGGTCGAGGCCGGTCTGATCGAACAGCGACCGCGCACGAAATCGGGCAAGAGCTTTTCCATGCATCCCAGTAAAAAGCTGCTGGACCAATGGAGCCAGATGTCGGGGCGGGTGCGGCGGCTGGCCGAGACCAGTTTCGGCGATCACACCAGCCGCGAAGAGGCGCGGGATTACTATTTCGGCGGCTCCTACATGACCGCCCGCTCGATTCCGCCGATCCAGATTCTGTCCGAACCGCTCAAGCTGGCGGGTGGCATGCGCGTTCTCGTCCACGGTGATCCGACATTCATGGTGATGGAGAACCTCAAGCGTCAGTTCGAACAGGTGATCGGCACGCAGATCCACCAGCGCGCCTTTTCCATCGACCGTCTGCGCGAGGAGGCGCTGCGCAACGCCGAGCGCGGGTCCAGCCGTTACGACATCATCGCGCTGGACCTGCCCTGGATGGGCGAGTTTGTCGAAAAGAAGATCCTGATGCCGCTGGACGAGATCATGGACGTGGCACGCCTCGACCCGGCGGACTTTCACACCGCAGGCTGGAAGGCGGCGCATTGGGATGGGCGGCCTTACGGCGTGCCCGCGCAGACCACGCCCGAGCTTTTGTTCTATCGCCGTGACCTCTTTGCCGAGGCGGGGCTGGAGCCGCCCACGACCACCGATGAGCTGCTGGAGGCCGCGCGCAGGATGCACGAGCCGCAGAAGGGCCGTTACGGAATCGGCTGGAACGCGGCACGGGGCACCGCGCTTGGCCACAGCGTGCTGATGGCGATGGCGGATTTCGGGCAGCCGGTTCTCGATTTGCCGGCGATGGCAGGGGGGTTTGACACGGATGGGCTGGCCGCGCGCGATTACCGCGTGACCATCGATACCGACCGGACCCTGATGGCGGCCGAATACCTGATGGAACTGTTGCAATATTCGCCGCCCGAGATCCTGTCGATGTCCTGGTATGAACGGGTGCGCCCGTTTGCGTCGGGCCGGATCGCCATGGCCTATGGCTACACGTTGCTGGCCCCGTATTTCGAGCTGGACCCGTCCTCGCCCGCGCATGGGAAGACCGGCTATCTGCCGCATCCGCACGGGCCGAACGCCGGCAATCTGGCACCCGTGGGCGGGTATGTCATGGGCATTCCGTCCAATCTCGCGCCCGAGCGGGTCGGGGCGGCGGTCGAGGCCTTGCGTGTCTTCACCAGCCCCGAGGCGCAGAAGCTTTATGTGCAGAACGGCAGCCGCACCAATCCGCGCTACTCCGTCGGGGCGGATGCCGAGGTGCGCCGCGCCTCGCCGATCTTCGAGGCCGTGGACGCCATGTCCCTGCGCGACGAATTGCAATTCTGGCCGCGCCCGCCGGTGCCCGAGATCACCGGGATCATCAAGATCTGCGGCGAGGAATTCCACGACATGCTGCGCGGTCTGATCAGCCCCCGCGCCGCCTTGCGCCAGGCCCAGGACAGGGCCGACGCGCTGATCGAAAAATCCGGGCCATCATGATTTGAGGAGGAGAGACCCATGGACCCCAACCGCCTGAAAGGCAAGAATATCCTTATCACCGGTGCCGCGCGCGGCATGGGCGCTGCCAATGCCGAAAGCTTTGCCGCGCAGGGGGCCAGTGTGTGCCTCGGTGATCTGGATCTGGACGAGGCACAAAAGGTGGCCGACCGGATCAACGAAGCGGGCACCGGCCGCGCGATCGCCGTCAAGATGGACGTGACCAAGCGCGAGGACAACGCAAGCGCCGTCGCCGCCACGGTCAAGGCGTTCGGCTCTATCAATGTGGGGATGTTCAACGCGGGTCTCAACAAGCCGCGGTTCTTCATGGATATCGATGAGGACAACTGGGACCTGATCATGAACGTCAACACCAAGGCGATGTGGCTGGGCATGCAAGAGGTCGCCCGCCAGATGATCGCCCAGGGTCCGATGGAGGATCATCCCTACAAGCTCATCAATGTCGGATCGATTGCCTCGCGCAAGCCGCTTGTCGATGTGACCGTGTATTGCACATCGAAATACGGCTGTCTGGCGTTGACGCATTGCGGGGCGCTCGGGCTGGCCGAGCACAATATCACCGTAAACGGCTATGCCCCCGGCGTGGTGGTGACGCCGCTCTGGGAGCAGCTTGACAAGGATCTGGTCGAGATCGGGTTCAAGGAGCGCGCAGGTCAGGCCTACGATGACATCGTGAACAATTTCCTGCAGATCAAGCGGGTGTCCTATCCCAAGGATAT
>Ga0136553_1000724_pt1 | contig 11187 bp, 7 predicted proteins | sample AntRauTorckE5430_FD_101384 | JGI IMG/M metagenome (GOLD analysis project Ga0136553, IMG submission 101384) | Saline lake microbial communities from Rauer Islands, Antarctica - Metagenome Torckler E5 #430 | ecosystem: Environmental > Aquatic > Non-marine Saline and Alkaline > Saline | place... | reverse complement strand
CGCTACGGTACGGTGGGCTTTGAGCGACCGGCGACGGACCTGAGCCTGCGGCCAACGGGCCGGGCCGGGCTGGTGCGCCTGGCCAAGACCTACAAAGCCCTGTATGGCGAAACTTTCAGCAAGGTGGACAACTACCGGCTGCAACGCTTCTTTGACGACAACAACGAGTGGCTGGGGCTGGAACCTTTTGCCGCCGGGGAGGACGGAGACCGGGCGGCCTTCTGGATAGGCGACGACTTCGCGCTGCTCGCCCAGGAAGACTCGCTTTACCAGACGGCCAAACCAATCGCCAACCTTTTCTTCGCCACGCCAGCCCACCTGCTGGAGGTGAACCGCAAAGACTTCTACCTGCGCGTCAACCCTCTCATCGATCTGCGCTACGGCAAACAGCAGAACGACGCGGAAGACTACTTTTATAACCGCCGGGGGCTAAAATTGCGGGCAGGCATTGACGACCGCATCTTCTTCAACTTCGAGATACTGGAAACGCAGGTGGGGCTACCTAATTTCGTGCGCCAGTTTCGCGACCGCTTTTCCGCCCTGCCGGGGGCGGGCTTCCTAAAGCGGTACAGTCTCGACCTGGTGAACGTCGCCCAGGGCGCCGATTACCTCAACGGACAGGGCTATATGTCGGTCGATCTGACCCGCCACGTGGGTGCCCGCCTGGGCTACGGTCGTCACTTCATCGGCGACGGGGAGCGGTCGCTGTTGCTATCTGACTTCAGCAATAATTATCCCTTCCTGGAGCTGAACTGGCGCATCTGGAAATTCCACTACCGCAATATCTTTGCCGAGTTGACGGCAGGCCCGTCCGGCGGCCCCGATGGGCTGCTGCCTAAAAAATATATGGCCGCCCACTACCTGAGCATCAATGTGGGTAAACGCGTCACCATCGGTCTTTTCGAGGCGGTAGTGATGAACCGCGACAAGGGCTTTGACCTGGCTTACCTCAACCCCGTCATCCTCTACCGCACCATTGAGCAGAGCGTTGGTAGCCCCGACAATGTTGTCGTGGGGCTGACCGGCCGTTACCGCAGCCCGTGGCGGGTGGAGGTGTACGGACAATTTATCCTGGATGAATTCAAGTTTGACGAGCTCTTCGTTGAGCGGCGGGGCTGGTGGGCCAACAAATTTGGCTACCAGCTGGGCGCCCGCTACGCTGATGCTTTTGGCCTGGATCAACTTGATTTGACGGTGGAGCGCAACCTCGTCCGGCCTTACACCTACAGCCACCGTAACCTGGCGAACTATACCCACTTTGCGATGCCGTTGGCCCACCCACTCGGGGCTAATTTCCGCGAAAACCTGGTGGGGCTTGAGTACCGGCCCATTTCCCGTCTTCACCTGCGTGGTCGCCTGTACCTGATCGAGCAGGGAGAAGGGACCGAAGACCGGGTGGTGGGCGAAAACATCAACCGCTTTCATGGCGAGCGGGAGATGGATTTTGGCAACAAGATCGGTCAGGGCATCGGCTATACCAATACACTGCTGAGCTTGACGGCGGGCTACGAGATCAAGCCTAATCTATGGCTGGAGGCCGAGTTCCTTTCCCGCAATAAGAATTCCGACGCCGCCATTCGCGACCTGGAAACAACAACGGTCAGTTTCGGTGTGCGCTGGAATGCACCCCGGCAGCGGTACGAATTTTAGGGCGCGGCCGTGGTTACTGAGCGGAGTCAAAATGCAGGATGCAAGGAAGGAGATGATTCCCGTAGTACGGCCCTTTAGCCCGTACGCTGTAACAACGGACTTTGATTCCGTTCCGGTCGGAATAACAAGGTTGGCAAGCAATAGAGAATAGGCACGCGAAATTTTAAACTTCTGCGCGCGCATCCTTTAATGTCTGGGTTCAAACTACGAATTACGGGGTGTTCGTCTGCCCCACCAACTCTTCTTTGCACCTGCGACCGCGCTTAACTGACAGAAATCTAACAACCAAACTCCCTGCGGCTAGTTACCTTTGCGCGACCAAATTTTACCTCTTTAAACAACCTCCGCGAATGCCCGCTCTGACCCCCCGTTTCGACCAGTTCCGTGATCGCCACATCGGCCCAGATGCCGAAGGCACCGCCGCCATGCTCAAGACCGTTGGCGCGGCCTCCATCGACGAGCTGATGGAGCAAACCGTGCCCGCCAACATCCGTGACCATAAGGCACTCGACGTAGCTCCGGCCATCAGCGAATACTACTATTTGCAGCACCTGAAGGGCATCGCGAAACGCAACGTCGTCAACCGTTCCTTCATCGGGATGGGCTACTACAATACGATTACGCCGAGTGTCATTGCGCGTAACGTGTTTCACAATCCGGGTTGGTACACCCAGTACACGCCCTACCAGGCGGAGATCGCCCAGGGCCGCCTGGAGAGCCTGCTGAACTACCAGACGATGGTTAGCGACCTGACCGGCCTGCCCGTCGCCAACGCCAGCCTGCTCGACGAAGGTACCGCCGCCGCCGAAGCCATGAGCATGTTTTACGGCCAGCGAAACAAGCGGGTCAAGGGCGATGCGGTCAGTGTTTTTCTGGTGAGTGACCGGGTATTGCCCCAAACCATTGCCGTGCTGCAAACCCGCGCCGAACCACTTGACATTACGATCGAAGTGAAGGCAACCGAAGATTTTGACTTTGGCGAAGACCGCGTTTTTGGTATGCTGCTGCAGTACCCCGGTGCCGACGGCCGCATCGGTGATTACCGTGGCCTGGTAGAAAAAGCTAAAGCCGCCGACGTTTTTACCGTTGTCGCCGCCGATCTGTTGGCCCTGACGCTGCTCATGCCGCCCGGGGAATGGGGCGCCGATGCCGTGGTCGGTAACTCCCAGCGCTTCGGTGTACCGATGGGTTTTGGCGGGCCGCACGCCGCCTACTTCGCCACCACCGACAGCTACAAACGGCAGATTCCTGGCCGCATCATTGGTGTAAGCCAGGACCACTTCGGCAACTACGCCCTGCGCATGGCCCTGCAAACCCGCGAGCAACACATCCGCCGCGAAAAAGCCACCTCCAACATCTGCACCGCCCAGGCACTGCTGGCCAATATGGCTGGCTTTTACGCGACTTACCACGGTAAAACCGGCCTGGTGGCCATCGCCAAGCGGACCCACCACTTCACCGCTCTTTTGGCCGACGCCCTGACCGGAGCGGGCTACACCCTGGCTAGCAATCAGTTTTTCGACACTCTCCACATCGTGGTGAACCCGGAAAAAGCAGCCAGGATCAAGGCGAATTCCAAAGCCGAAGGCTACAACTTTTACTACCCGAAAGAAGGGGGCATCCGCATTAGTTTTGACGAAACCGTGGCGACGATCGACCTGATGGCCGTGGCCCGCATCTTTGAGGCTGAGTTGGACTATCAGGGCGCGGAACTGACCGCCGAAGGCGGCATCGCCGGTATTACCGACCGCCTGCCCGCCGCGCTGGCCCGCACCTCCGACTTCCTCACCCACCCCAATTTTCGCGATCACCGCACGGAAACCAAAATGATGCGTTACCTCAAGCGCCTCGAAAACAAAGACCTCAGCCTGGTCCACAGCATGATTCCCCTGGGCAGCTGCACGATGAAACTCAATGCGGCCACCCAACTGATTCCGGTCAGCTGGCCCGAATTTGCTGACATCCACCCCTTCGTGCCGATCGAGCAGGCGCAGGGCTATAAACAGATCTTTACCGAGTTGGAACGCGACCTGGCCGAGATCTGCGGTTTCACGGCCTGTAGTTTGCAGCCTAACAGTGGTGCCAGCGGAGAGTACGCCGGCCTACTTGTCATCCGGGCGTACCACCACGACCGGGGCGATTTTCACCGCAAGGTGGCCATCATTCCAGAGTCCGCCCACGGCACCAACCCTGCCAGCGCGGTGATGGCTGGCATGGAGGTCGTTGTCGTAAAGTCCGACGATGCCGGTAACATCGACATCAATGACCTGAAAGAAAAGGTGGAGGCCAACAAAGACAAGCTTTCCAGTCTGATGATTACCTACCCGAGCACCTACGGGGTGTTCGAAACGGGCGTGGTCGAAATCTGCGAAGTCGTCCACCAGGCCGGTGGTATGGTGTACATGGACGGTGCGAACATGAACGCCCAGGTGGGGCTGACCAGCCCCGGACGCATTGGTGCCGACGTCTGCCACCTCAACCTGCACAAGACCTTCGCCATTCCCCACGGCGGCGGTGGCCCCGGCATGGGCCCGATCTGCTGCAACGAAAAGCTCGCTCCCTTCCTGCCCGGTCACCCGATGCAGGAAACCGGCGGTGCGAAGGCCAGCAATGCAGTGAGTGCCGCCCCCTGGGGGTCGGCGTCGATCCTGCTAATCTCTTACGCTTACATCAAGATGCTGGGTGCGAAGGGCCTGAAGGCCGCCAGCGAGTACGCCATCCTCAACGCCAACTACATCGCCAAGCGGATCGAGAAGGACTACGACGTGCTCTTCCAGGGCGAGAACGGCCGCAGTGCGCACGAGCTGATCATCGATATCCGCCCCTTCAAGTCGGTCATGAGCGCCAGCGACCTGGCCAAGCGGCTGATCGACTACGGTTTCCACGCCCCGACGCTAAGCTGGCCGGTGGCTGGCACGATGATGATTGAGCCCACCGAGTCGGAAGGAAAGGAGGAGCTGGACCGCTTCTGTGACGCCCTTATCGCCATTCGCCGCGAAGCCGATGCCGTCGCCGCAGGAGACGTGGACGCCGAAGACAATGTGCTGATGAACGCGCCTCACACCATCGCTGAAATCACAGCCAACGAATGGACGCATCCCTACTCCCGCGAGCAGGCCGCTTTCCCTTTACCGTACTTGCGGGAAGGGCTGAAGTTCTGGCCGTCCGTCGGCCGGGTAGATAATGGCTACGGGGACCGAAACTTTGTGTGTACCTGCCCGCCGGTGGCGGCGTATGCAGAGTAAAATAGTCTGGAGTCTGAAAGTCTCAAGTGAAGCATCATGCCCGCGTAAGACTTAAGATTTTTAGACTCAAGACTAACAATGGGGCGCTACACGCAGGATGCAAAGAAAGTAGAAAGGCAAGGTTGCTGCGTCTGCCCGGTCTTTTATGCCACCGAAACGACCTCCACCCCAACGGCCTCCCGGACGAAGTGTTTGAGCATATCCACCTGCTCGGCGCCCAGGCGTTCCCCGAATTTACCTGCCTGGTAGGCGGTGAGCATGAACAAGGCTGCGATGGGTAGCCCCCAAACAGCCCAGCTGAGTTCCCCGACCATGTACCGCGAAATACCGTAGGAGGTAACGAAAAATCCTCCAACGCCAACGCCGAAGTGCACGAACATGAAGAGGGTCCACACGGAAGGGCGTAACCCGATGAGGCCAGCTATCAGGGTGGTGCTGTCTTCTTCGCTCTTTTCTACCCTGAAGTTGAGTTAGGGGACCATAAGTGTATTTCCACGCCAACGATGTCAAGGATGATGTGGTCGCCGATTATCTTGCCGGTCAGGTGGGTTGGCGCACTCGCCAGTAAGCCGTACACCCGGGCCATCACCTCCGCAGGGTTACTACGAACGTGGAACTTGAAGCGCGGGCGAACATGGGTGGTGGAAGTGTCGATGATGATGGTGACTTTGCTGGCTTAAGGTAAAGGAATGCGAATCATGGGCTGAACGAGCCAGGAACGGACGCTCGGAGGTCAATTTCCAGCTTGACGGCTTCGCGTCAAACTAAAAATCCACGCTTCGAGGTCCTAAGCTCGCCGCAAAGAACTATGTAAGGACTTCGTAAGCTGCGAGCGTCTAGTTCGCTAGTTTTAGCCCATGATTCGCGTAAAGGATTATGATGAGATCTGGTGTTTAGACTTATGCTGCCTCAACTACTGCTCTTTGAAATACACTCTTTGCATCCTGCGACCGCGCCCTCTGAAAATGAAAATGAGCCAGGAACGTAAACCCTCCTGCCCGCTAAGGCCTTTACCCGATATGCAAAGATTACTGTTCCTGTTGATACTGCCCGGTCTATTTATCACTTGTGCCTCCGAAGGGCCGGCTGGTGAGATTGATACCTCGCCTTACTTCGATCTGGCTGGCTACATCACCGCCGAAACTGAACGCCTGTCCGCCAGCAAGCCGACCGTGGAAAAGACGATCACCCTCAATGGCATCATCGAAAGCCAACAACTGAAGACAATCAATTTTGAAAGCGATTTGCGTCTCTTCCGGGAAGCAGATATCAACAAACCCGCCTGGCTGGATAAGTATACGACCGAGGAACAAGCACTTTCGGCTGACCATTCCATTACGACCTACGTGGCGCAGGACAGCAGTCTGATCGTTCGGGAACTGATGGTGGAAAAAGATCAGGGGGTGCCGATCAAGATTGAGATCATCCGCCACACCGGCACCTTGCTTTCCGACGGCCGCCACCGCCTGACGTATGAACCAGCGACGGGCTACCGGGTGGTAACAACGCAAAAAAACCGCTTCGGGGATGATCTGGAGGGGGATGTCTGGGTGAAGTGGTAAGGGAATAAGGTGGGAAGGTCGGCTGGCTCCACCTTTCCCCTAAACAAAATGAGGCGGAGCCACCACAGCTCCACCTCAGCCCTAACCAAATAAAACCAAATTGAAAAGTAAGGAACAACGGGCTGTTGCCCTTACCATTGAATCAAAGATAAGCACTGGCTGGGTGTAAAATTGCAATAAACAGGCGTAAATTTTGGCATAGCATTAATTCCGACTAAGGTTACGTCGTAGAATGTTTTATGGCAAGGGCTGTTTAATGAGCAATTTAAAGTTGTCAAAGCGAATAGCGGTAAAATCTTAAGATCTTAATTTGGGCTATATTGAAAGCTGTTGCTCTTTTTTAAAAAATTAAATTTTATGTTTTAAGAGATAATTTACTCAAAGTTCTGAATGGAGCAGGTCTATTGTTTCGGCTTGTTTCAGGGGTGTTTTTTACCAGCTCGGCATTCTTCTTTCCGGCGTCGTAAAAAGAGGGCTATTCTGTGCAATACTTTTGGGGTGGGGCAATCGCAAGAAAAAGTAGATTTTGGGCTGAGGACCTTCCGGTCCGATCTTTAAAAGAAGGAAATGCCTAACTTTTCAGAGGTGACAGTCGGACCGGGAGGTCCTCCACCTTGAACCTCGCGATGGCCCTGATTTTGGGGGGCAGGAATGGGCACTGATGCTTGGGATAGTGCCATTTTATCGTTCAGGCAATGCCGCAGGTGAATATTATAGCAGGCGACCGCAAGGGATCGCCCCTGAAAATTGGGTTTTGGGGTTGCTGATTGGCTTCAAGCCGGTTTCGCTGCGCTGCTGCGGTTTTTCACCACACCGGCAAGGATGTTTTCGAGAACGGTAACGAAAAGGAGCTGGAGTTGGCCGCCGCCGCCATAACTTTGCTTTCGAACCTAACACACGATATGGCCCCTACTGACCCGACCGACCGCATCCAACTGCACGAACTGTATTTTCGCCCCTTCTTGAGTGCGGAAGAGATTGACCTTCGCGTCACCGGACTAGGGCAGGAGCTGGCGCACCGCCTGGTGGGTAGCGATCCGAGCTTTATCGTCATGCTGCGCGGGGCGTTCATGTTCGCTGCCGACCTGATCCGGGCATCGCGGCTGAACGGGGAGATCTCCTTCGTGCGTACCAGTAGTTACCACGGAACGGAGTCGGACGGAAAGGTGAGGATGCACCTGGCTCCGGAAAAAGATATGGTGGCGGGCAAAGACGTTGTCCTTATCGAAGACATCGTTGATAGCGGGCTGACGATGGAGGCTTTCCTGCCCGAGTTGGCAGCGCTGAACCCCAAGTCCATTACCTTGGTGACGTTACTTCATAAGCCGGAAGCGCAGCGGGTGGACGTAAAGATCGACCTGGTCGGTTTTGTTATTCCACCAAAGTTCGTTGTCGGTTATGGCCTGGATTATGATGGACGGGGGCGGCATTTACCGGCGATTTACCAGTTGGCGGAGGATTTTTAAGCGGAGCGTTTGTGTCATTTCTGACGCGGGAGGATGATTGATTCGCTATCCTGTGGGTAGGGCTTACGCGGTCAGCTTGCGGCGCCACGTTCCATTACCCGCTACAAATGGCCATACGGGGAATTGCTGCCTAGCTCGTAAACTTGTGTACAAGCCGTGGCCTTACGGGAAGTATCCCTGCCTTTACCCGCTCGGTTGAGGTGTGAATAACAGATTGCACGGGCTTGAGCGCTTGTCGCGCGATTTACGTAGCATTCAGATCGCGCTACCAGCGCTCACCCCAATCGAAAAGGGCATCTCGTTATGCACATCTCGGTAACGCCTTGGGCTGTGCCAACGCCAATAGCCATATATTTGCAGCCTTCTAAAAAACTAACTTTATCCCCAAAGTGAGCGACAGCTTAGTCATCATCCCAACGTACAACGAAAAGGAGAACATCGCCAAGATGATCGATACGGTATTCACCCTGCCATACCCTTTTCACCTGCTAATCGTCGATGACGGGTCGCCCGACGGCACGGCCGCCATCGTCACGGCCAAGCAGGGGGAATACCCCGGCCGCCTCCACCTGCTAAAGCGGGCCGGTAAACTTGGGTTGGGCACGGCTTACCTCGACGGCTTCCGCTGGGGGATGGCCAAATCAGCTGACTACCAGTACTTCTTCGAGATGGACGCCGACTTCAGCCATAACCCAAAAGACCTGGTGCGTCTCCGCGAAGCCTGTCATACGGGCGGCGGCGACGTGGCCGTTGGCTCCCGCTACACCAAAGGTGGTGGGGTAGAGAACTGGCCTTTTGACCGCCGTTTTCTGAGCTACGGTGCCAGCATTTACGTCCGCCTCATTACCTGGATGCCGGTCAAGGATTCCACGGCGGGATTCATGTGCTACACCCGTCCGGTACTGGAGGCAATCGATTTCGACGCCATCCGCTTCATTGGCTACGCCTTCCAGATCGAGATGAAACACACCGCCTGGAAGCTCGGGTACAAGATTGTCGAGGTGCCCATCACCTTTACCGACCGGGTGCTGGGAGCGAGCAAAATGCATGGTTCCATCGTCAAGGAGGCGGTGCTGGGGGTGTTGAGTTTGCGGTTTCGGTAAAGATGGGGGGACTTGTAGCCCGGTCACTCATTCGGTAGCTTTTTATAGCCGTACGAGTGGTCTGATAGCAAGCCCTCAATAGCCGTTCCTCATATGTTACGGGCATGGGAAAGGCCTTGGTCGGTGTTGGAACGCCTTATCGGACTTTAGGAAAAGTCCTAGTCGGTGTTTAAACACGTAAATGCGCTACGCCATGAGCTTAAAGTAAGCAAAATGGCTATACGGGGAATTACTGGGCCCTCAACTTTATCATCGCTAAAGACTTTAGACTAATCGACTTAAGACTTCTTCCTCCATGCCAAACCCCACCTTCCACTACGAACGCACCGCTGCCGAGGCCACCAAAAAGGCCAGGATGCAGCAGGCATTGTACGACCGGCTGGCGCTGGTCCGCCTCGTTATTTTTGTGGGCTGGCTGGCGGCGCTGATTGTGCTGATTACGACGACATTTCTGCTAGGGCTCGTATTTTTCGTGGCAACCGTTCCGTTGATCGCTTACGGGGTTCGGCGGCATTTGGCCATCCGGCGGGCGGCGACGGAAGCGACGGTGCTGGCCGGCTTGTCCGAGGGGGAACTGGCCGCGCTGGCCCACGACTTCAGCCGCTTTGACGGGGGGGCAGACCTTCTCGACCCCCAACATCCGTACGCGCTCGACCTCGATATTTTCGGGAAGAAAAGCCTTTTTCAGTTTCTCAACCGGACGGTGACGGCACCGGGCCGGGTACGACTGGCCGCGGCTTTGTCGGGGCATCTTAAGCAGGAAGAAGCGGCGCGCACGCGGGAGCAGAGTAAGGATTTGAGCAAGGAACCCGACTGGTGTCTCCGCCACCGCACCATCGGGCATGACCTGGAGGATACGATCACCGATGCTGAACGCCTGCTGGCCTGGTTGGATCGCCCGCCCGTTGCCCCAACCGACGCTAGCCGGATCCTGCTCTTCGTCGCCCCGCTGCTCACCCTGGCCTCCCTCGCCTGGATGCTGCTACTGACGCCCTGGCAACTCGGCGTTCTCGGCCTGTTGCCCGCCATCTGGATGCTGCGCAAGTACCGCCCGACTACCGCCACCGAGCACACCCACACCGCCGCCATGGGTGACCTGCTGAAGACCTACGCTGCCCTGCTGGCCCACGCCGAAACCCGGCCGGGCGCCGACGCCCTGCCCGGCAAGCCGCAACGTGCACTCGGGCGCCTGGCCAGCATCGTCGCCCAGCTAGACGTACGCTACAACCCTTTCTCCATCCTGCTGGAGGTGGGCGGGCTATGGAGCCTCAACCAACTCCGTAAACTCGACGCCTGGCGCGATGCCCACCGCGCCGACCTGCCCATCTGGCTCGCGGAACTGGCCGAAACCGACGCCCTCGTCAGCTGGGCTACCCTTCGCTTTAATCACCAGGAATGGACGGACCCGGAATTTACCGACGAACCGGTCGTGGAAGCCGCCGGCCTCGGCCACCCGCTGCTGCCACCCGCTGGTCGGATAACGAACGATTTCCGCATCGGTACCGACGGCCACATCCACCTCGTCACCGGCTCCAACATGGCGGGTAAATCGACGTGGTTACGGACGGTCGGCCTCAACCTCGTCCTCGCCAGCGCGGGTGGTCCGGTCTGCGCCATCCCTGCTTCTTCCAACCAGTCTGCGCACCTGCGTACGCGCCCAAACCTGCAAGTCTGGACCAGTATGCGTACCCAGGACGATCTCAGCGAATCTACCTCCAGTTTTTACGCCGAGCTGAAGCGCCTCAAAGCCATTATCGAAACCGTCAGCGACCCTAATCAGGAGGTGTTTTTCCTGCTCGACGAAATCCTCAAAGGCACCAATTCCCGCGACCGTCACACCGGCAGCCGGGCACTGATTCGTCAGCTCATCCGCGATAAGGGCGCGGGCATCATCGCTACGCACGACCTCGAACTCGGCTTGCTTGAAGCTGAACCCGGCAGCCGCGTCGAGAACTTCGCCATGGAGGTGCAGGTGGCGGGCGATGCGCTCGTCTTCGACTACAAACTCCACCCCGGCGTCTGCCAGAGTTTCAACGCCACGGCCCTGATGGCGCGCATGGGCATTGATATTCCGAAGGAGGAAATTCGCTTGCGGCATGAGTAAATAATGGAATAAGAGACCGTGCAGCAGCACCGAAGGTAATAGCTACCGCAAGTGCTG
>Ga0136553_1000723_pt1 | contig 11198 bp, 9 predicted proteins | sample AntRauTorckE5430_FD_101384 | JGI IMG/M metagenome (GOLD analysis project Ga0136553, IMG submission 101384) | Saline lake microbial communities from Rauer Islands, Antarctica - Metagenome Torckler E5 #430 | ecosystem: Environmental > Aquatic > Non-marine Saline and Alkaline > Saline | place... | reverse complement strand
GGGCGGAAGGCGATCCGGCTGAGCACGCGCGTGGTTTCCGGTGCAAGGCGAAAGGTCAGATGCACCTCGTCCACGAGAAAGGCTGGCGGCGTGTAATCCGCGAGATATATGGCTTGGGGCGAGGCGTCTTTCATCGCGGGTGTCTCCGTCTGTCGGGATGCATCGGTGGACCGGAAGGTAAGGCGATGCGCGCACGGCTTCAATGGCCCATGCGCGCGGGGCGCAAAGGGGGGACGCATGGCGGGCACGGTCATTTGCTGGTTCAAGCGGGATTTGCGGATCACGGATCATCCCGCATTGGCGCGGGCGGCGGGCCTCGGGGCCGTGATCCCCGTCTACATCGTCGAGCCGGAGATGTGGGTGCAGCCGGATGCGGCGGGTCGGCACTACGGCTTTCTTTGCGAGGCGCTGGACAGCCTGCGGGCCGAGCTGTCGGGGATGGGCCTGCCCTTGGTGATCCGCACCGGCGATGCGGTGGCGGTTCTGGAGGATCTGCGCAGCGTGCACGGCGTCGCGCATCTGGTCAGCCACGAGGAGACCGGCAACGGCTGGAGCTTTGCGCGCGACCGGCGCGTGGCGGACTGGGCGCGGATGCAGGGCGTGACATGGGCCGAACTGCCGCAATGCGGGGTGATGCGGCGTCTGGACAATCGCGACCGCTGGCAATCGGCGCGCGACGCCTTCATGCGCGCGGCCCTTGTGCCCGTCCCGGCCGGGGTGCGCGCCGTGGCGGGCGTGGCCAGCGACGCGCCAGCAGCGCCCGAGGATCTGGGCCTCGCGGATCCCTGCCCCGGACGTCAGCGCGGCGGGCGGCGGGGGGCGCTGCGCGCGCTCGACAGTTTCCTGAACGTGCGGGGTGAGACCTACACGCGCGCCATGTCGTCGCCGCTGACCGGCGCGCGGGCCTGTTCGCGGATCTCGCCGCATCTGGCCTTCGGCACGCTGTCGGTGCGCGAGGCGGTGCAGGCCGGGCGCGCGGTGCACGGCGGGCGCGGCGCGGACTGGGCGCGCGCGATGCGGTCCTTTCAGGCGCGGCTGGCGTGGCGCGATCATTTCATGCAGAAGCTGGAAGACGAGCCGGCGATCGAGCATCGCTGCCTACACCCCGCCTATGAGGGGCTGCGCCCGACCGCCCCCGACCAAGAGCGGCTCGCGGCGTGGTCGCGGGGCGAGACGGGGCTTCCCTTCGTCGATGCCTGCATGCGGTCGCTGATCGCGACAGGCTGGCTCAATTTCCGCATGCGGTCGATGCTGATGGCGGTGGCGTCCTATCACCTGTGGCTCGACTGGCGGGCGACGGGCACGGTGCTGGCGCGATATTTCACCGATTACGAGCCGGGCATCCACTGGCCGCAGACGCAGATGCAATCGGGCACCACCGGCATGAACACCATCCGGATCTACAACCCCGTCAAGCAGGGGCTGGATCAGGATCCGACCGGCGCATTCACGCGGGCTTGGGTGCCGGAACTGGCCGGGGTGCCGGATGCGCATCTGCAGCAGCCGTGGAGATGGGACGGATCGGGCGCGGTGCTGGGCCGCGCCTACCCGCAGCCGATCGTCGATCCGGTGGCGGCGGCGAAGGCGGTGAAAGACGCGGTCCATGCCCGCCGGCGCGCGCATCGCGGCGACGCCGAGACCGAGGCCATCGTCCGCAAACATGCCAGCCGCAAGCGCCCGCCGCGAAAGCCGTCCCGCGCCAGGCCAAAGGACACGGCGCAGCTGCGATTCGACCTGTGATGGCCCCCTGATGCCCCGGACCCGCAAGAAAGCCGACCTGCCGGTCAAGACCTGCGCCACATGCGGCCGCCCCATGCAGTGGCGGCGCAAATGGGCGAAGGTCTGGGACGAGGTCCGCTATTGCAGCGACCGCTGTCGCGGCAACCGGACCAAGGGCGTGGACGGATCGCCCCCACGCGACCGGGATGCGAATGGCCGTTAGCAGGAACAACCCGCCCACCTGATGAAAGTTACGTCGCAAATCTTTGCAAAAGGTGGATTTCCCCGGCTGATGGCACGGAATCCGGTGGCGATCTTGATACTGTTTGATTCAAATGTTTTCTATAGCGGGTAACGGATTGGAGAACGGACATGAAACGCCCGGTCGTCGGCATCATCGGCAACAGGCACACGATCAACGATCGCTACCCCGCGCATGCGGGCGGGCAGATCAACGTCTCGGCCGCCGCGGACGTGGCCGACTGCATGCCGCTGATCATCCCCGCCGATCCGCGCTATGTCAGCGTGGCCGAGTTGATGGAGGTCTGCGACGGCTTCATGCTGACCGGCGGTCGCCCCAACGTGCATCCCGAGGAATACGGCGAGACCCCGACCGAGGCGCATGGCGATTTCGACCGGGCGCGCGACGCGATCACCCTGCCGCTGGTGCGCGCCTGTCTGGAGCGCGGCCAGCCGTTTCTGGCGATCTGCCGCGGCTTTCAGGAGGTGAATGTCGCCATGGGCGGATCGCTGCATCCCGAGATCCGCGACCTGCCCGGACGCGACAACCATCGCATGCCGCCCGAGGGCACGATGGAGGAACAGTTCGCGCTGCGCCACAGGGTGCGGTTCGCACCGGGCGGCGTGTTCCACCGGCTGATGGGCAGCGAGCAGGTGATGACCAACAGCCTGCACGGTCAGGGCGTGGTGAAACCCGGGCACCGCGTGGTGTTCGACGGCTGGGCGCCCGACGGCACGCCCGAGGCGCTTTACGTCCGGGACGCGCCGGGATTCTGTCTTGGCGTGCAATGGCATCCGGAATTCAACGCCGCCAACGATCCGGTCAGCCAGCCGCTTTTCACCGCGTTCGGCGATGCCGTCCGGGCCTGGGCACGCACCGGCGCGGCGGTTCCGGTCGAGCCCGTGGTGGAAGGCGATCCGATCCCCTGACATGCCCCTCGGGTCCGCAAGGCGACGCAGACCGCCTGTGATTCGGACCCCAGCACGCGACCAATGGCGCAAGACGTGCTTGTCCAGATGTTAGTGCAACCGCCGGTTGAAAGCGTGATTTTCCCGCCACAAAAATCAATCCCAAACATCAAAACCGTCTTCGAAATAGTTAAATTTCTATTCACAACCCCGTGACTTATCTTAACGTGACGTAAGCGACTGCATCATTTGGTCGCTTCATCGCTCTGGCGCGTCATTTCAAGGAGTTCCGTAATGGCATTCAACGGCATCACCAACACACTGAGATCCACGACCATCCTCGTCGCCGCAACCTTTGCCACCGGGACCTCGGCGCAGTCGATCGCGAACCTCATCTTCGCGGTGGACGAATCAGGCTCCATGGATGGCGAGCAGGATTTCCTCGGCAATTTTGCGGCAGACATAGACACCGCTCTCGGCGGGGCGGGGTTTTCGACCGTGAATTTCGGTCTGACCGGATATGGCAGCGGCATTGGCGGCAATCTCGGGGCGGACAATCTCGGGCGGTCCTTTGACGTTGGCGGGGGCCTGTTCGGCAACGCCGCGGACTTTGCCACGGCAACCGATAATCTTCAGTTGAGCGGCGGGTTCGAGGACGGGTATTCCGCCATCGACTTCATCCTCAGGACCTACCCCGTCACGCCCGGAACCAGCACCACCTTGATCCTCGTGACGGATGAGGACCGCGACAACGGCAACGCCGCCCTGACCTTCGGCAGCCTCTCGAGCGAGCTCAACGCGCGGGGCATCAACCTGATTTCTGTCGTCGATGCCAATTTCGAGGACAATACAGGAACCCGGCCATCGCGAGCGACGGGACCACGGCTTTTGTCCAGGACGGCACCGGATTCACCACGGCACCACTTGGCTCTGTCTCGGGTTCCGGGACCACCGATGCGGATTACATCCAACTGTCCTTCTCGACGGCCAATGGCTGCGCCGCCAGCCTGAACGAGTTGCGCGCCGGCGGCGATGCCGCCACGGCGTTTTCGGCCGTGCTGCTGGAATGTCTAACGGTCGCCGCCCGGGGCGGCGGCGGTCTGGTGGTTCCGCTCAACCAGTATCGCGACAGCACAACGGTCGTCATGGAGAACCATCGCGCGCAAGTGCGGCGGCTTGCCTTCGGTCCGGGCGCCATGGTGAACCCCGAAGAAGAGATGGTGACGCAGAATGCGCAGGTCGCCAACGACATGTTCAACGTGCAGGGGCTGCGCGGCTATGGCATGGTCACCGCCTATACCGGTGACTTCGACGCGCACAAGGACAATGTCGGGCTGGATTACGACGGCTACGGCATCATCATCGGCGCCGATCACACCCAAGCCGTGGCCACGGGCACGGTCCGCTTCGGCGCGTCGGTCGGCTATGGCGAGCTTGACGCGGATCTGAAGGAGTCGCAGTCCTCGCTCGACACCGACTCGACCACCCTGCAGATCTATGCGGCCTACAGCCGCGCGGACGGGTTCTACACCCAGGGCAACCTGCAATACGCATGGCACGATTTCGAAAATCGCCGCGTCGCCGGGGGCACGACATTCGTCGGCAAGCCCGACGGCGAATCCTACAGCGCCGAGGTCGAGGTCGGATACCGTTTGGACCCGATGATCATAGGCAAGGACCCGGTCAATGGCATGGCGCTCCACATGACGCCCTTCGCGGCACTGGGCTATGAGAACCACGATGTCGATGGCTATACCGAAAGCAATGACGGCGTGACGGTCGCCAGTTTCGACGAGGATACCGCTTACGGGCGTCTGGGGATCCGGGCGATGGTCGAGAAGTTCCAACAGGGCAACCGCCGTTACGGCGCGATCGAGATCGCCGGGACCGGCAACTTCAACGGCACCAGCCAGCGGGTCGCGATCAATGACGGGGCCTTGTTCGCACCGATCTCGTCGCGCGATGACCTGCGCCTCGATGTCAGGCTGGAAGCCGGCGCGGAACTGAATGCAAACACCGCCATTTTCATCAATCTCGATGGGGCCTTTTCGAGCAACTCCGACCAGTACGCGGCGACCGCGGGTCTCAGACTGAACTTCTGAGACGCCTGTCGGGGCGCGTCGCGCCCACCCGCCAAGCCGGATGTGCCGCGCGTCTTCATGTCGCGCGGCACAGCGATTCAAGAGGGCCCGCGTCGCGACCACGCGGCCGGGTCCGGTGCCCGTAAAAGGCGTGTTGCCTCTGTCGGATCAGGCGTTACTGTGGCAGCCAATCAGCACTTGCCACCGCCGACACGAAGGACACCGCCTGTATGCACAAATGGATCGACATGCCGCCGGTCTGGCTGGCGGGCTTTCTGGTACTGGCATGGGTGCAGCCCGTATATGCCCCGATGGGGCTGGGATTCGGCGCGACATGGGCCGATCTGCTGGGCGGGCTGATGGTCGGGGGCGGGCTCGTGCTGATCGTGATGGCGGCGATGGAGTTTCGCCGCTATCGGACCACCATCGTGCCGCACGCGACGCCGGAGCGGCTGATCCAGACGGGCATCTTTCGCCGCACCCGCAACCCGATCTATCTGGGCGACGCGCTGATCCTTGCGGGGCTGATCCTGCGATGGGACGCGGTGCTGGCGCTGCCGTTGATTCCCGTTTTCGTCTGGATCATCGAACGGCGCTTCATCATTCCCGAAGAGAACCGCATGCGCCGCACCTTCCGCATGGAATTTGCCCGGTATTGTGAAAAGACCCGGCGGTGGGTATGACATCGCAACAATCTTGCTGGTGTCATATGGGTAATAATGTGAAATAACGCCTTACAGATGACCAGAACCGGCCTCGGCGCGACCGGAGCCCAGAGACCACCAGAGACCAACCGACCTGCCAGAGGGGGAGACCGCATTGAAGATCGGAACGCCAAAGGAAGTCCGCGAGGGCGAGAACCGGGTGGCCATGACACCCGATTCCGCCCGGCAATTGCAGAAACTGGGCCATGACTGCGCCATAGAGTCCGGTGCCGGCATTGCCGCCGGGTTCACCGACGAGGCCTATACCGAGGCCGGGGTCGAGGTGATCAAGACCGGGGCACAGCTTTACAAGGCTGCCGACATCGTCGCCAAGGTGCGCCCGCCCACCGATACCGAGGCCAAGCGCCTGCGCAAGGACCAGATCCTGATCTCGTTCTTCTGGCCCGCCCAGAACGAGGAGCAGATGAAGACGATCGCCGAAAAGGGCGCGTCGGTCCTCGCGATGGACATGGTGCCGCGGATTTCGCGCGCCCAGAAGATGGACGCGCTGTCGTCGATGGCCAACATTGCGGGCTACCGCGCGGTGATCGAGGCCGGCAACAATTTCGGCCGCTTCTTCACCGGACAGATCACCGCCGCCGGCAAGGTGCCGCCCGCCAAGGTGCTGGTCGTGGGCGCGGGCGTGGCCGGGCTGGCCGCGATCGGCACGTCGACCTCGCTCGGCGCGATCACCTATGCGTTCGACGTGCGCCCCGAAGTGGCCGAACAGGTCGAGAGCATGGGCGCGGAGTTCGTCTATCTCGATTTCGAGGAGGCACAGACCGATGGCGCGAAGACCGGCGGCTATGCCGCGCCGTCGAGCCCGGAATTCCGCGAGGCGCAGCTTGCCAAGTTCCGCGAGCTGGCCCCCGATGTCGATATCGTCATCACCACCGCCCTCATTCCCAACCGCGAAGCGCCGGAACTGTGGACCGAGGACATGGTCAAGGCGATGAAGCCCGGATCGGTGATCATCGATCTGGCCGCCGAAAAGGGCGGCAACTGCAAGCTGACGGTGATGGACGAGCGCGTCGTCACCGACAATGGCGTGGTGATCATCGGCTATACCGATTTCCCCAGCCGCATGGCGACGCAGGCCTCGACGCTCTATTCCACCAACATCCGCCATCTGATGGCCGACCTGACGCCCGAAAAGGACGGGGTCGTGAACCACAACATGGAGGATGACGTGATCCGCGGCGTGACCGTCACGCATGGCGGCGAGGTGACCTTCCCGCCCCCCGCGCCCAAGGTGAACGCGATCGCCGCGCAGAAACCCAAGGAAAAGGTCAAGGAGCTGACGCCGGAGGAGAAGCGCGCCAAGGAGATGGCCGCGTTCAAGGCGCAGACCAAGAACCAGGTCACGCTGCTGGGGGTCGGTGCCGCGCTGGTGCTGTCGGTGGGGCTGGTCGCGCCGGCGAGCTTCATGCAGCATTTCATCGTGTTCCTGCTGGCGGTCTTCGTCGGCTTCCAGGTGATCTGGGGCGTGGCGCACAGCCTGCACACACCGCTGATGGCGATCACCAACGCGATCTCGTCGATCATCATCCTCGGCGCGTTGATGCAGATCGGATCCGGATCGATGCTGATCACGGTGATGGCAGCGCTTGCGGTGTTCATGGCCGGCATCAACATTTTCGGCGGTTTCCTCGTCACCCGGCGCATGCTCGCCATGTTCCAGAAATCTTAAGGAGATAGAGGGAAATGGATTTCGGTTTCACAATTGCGGCCTATGCGGTCGCGGCGGTTCTCTTCATCCTCAGCCTTGGCGGCCTGAGCGGGCAGGAAAGCGCCAAGCGCGCCATATGGTACGGCATCGTCGGCATGGCGATCGCCGTCGTCGCGACGATGATCGGACCGGGCACCGGGCTGTGGCTGCTGTCACTGGTGCTGATCGCGGCGGGGGGCCTTGTGGGCTACCAGCTGGCCACCCGCGTGCAGATGACGCAGATGCCCGAGCTTGTGGCGATCATGCACAGCCTTGTCGGGCTGGCCGCGGTGTTCGTGGGTCTCAACGCGCATCTGGAAATGGTGCGCGTGGCCGAGGCCTTTGCCGAGGCCGGGCTGGCCTTTCCGCGGCTTGAGGAGGCGTCGCTGGAGGCGATGGCCTTTGCCGAGCGGTTCAGCGGCTTTGCCGCGATCGCCGCCAAGAAGACGGCCGTCGAGATCACCATCCTCAAGGTCGAGCTGATGCTGGGCATCTGGATCGGTGCGGTCACCTTCACCGGCTCGATCGTCGCCTATGGCAAGCTCGCCGGCAAGGTCGACAGCGCCGCCAAGAAACTGCCCGGCGGGCATGTCCTGAATGCCACGGCGGCGGGTCTGTCACTGCTGGTGGCAGTGCTGTATCTGGGCGGCGCGGGTGTCTGGTCGCTGATCGTGCTGACCGTTCTGGCGCTGTTCATCGGCTATCACCTGATCATGGGAATCGGCGGCGCCGACATGCCCGTGGTGGTCTCGATGCTCAACAGCTATTCGGGCTGGGCGGCGGCGGCCATCGGCTTTTCGCTGAGCAACGATCTGCTGATCGTGGTGGGCGCGCTGGTCGGCTCGTCGGGTGCGATCCTGAGCTACATCATGTGCAAGGCGATGAACCGGCAATTCGTCAGCGTCATCCTCGGCGGCTTCGGCGGTCCGCAGGGCCCCGCGGCCGAGATGGAGGGCGAGCAGGTCGCGATCGATGTCGACGGCGTGGCCAACGCGCTCAACGAGGCCGACAGCGTGATCATCGTGCCGGGCTACGGCATGGCCGTGGCGCAGGCGCAGCAATCCGTCAGCGAGCTGACGCAAAAGCTGCGCGCCAAGGGCAAGAACGTGCGGTTCGCCATCCATCCGGTGGCCGGGCGTCTGCCCGGGCACATGAACGTGCTTCTGGCCGAGGCCCGGGTGCCCTATGACATCGTGATGGAAATGGACGAGATCAACGAGGATTTCCCCGACACGGACGTGGTGATCGTCATCGGCTCCAACGACATCGTCAACCCGGCCGCACAGGACGATCCCAACAGCCCCATCGCCGGCATGCCGGTGCTGGAAGTCTGGAAGGCCAAGCAGGTCTTCGTGTCCAAGCGCGGTCAGGGCACCGGCTATTCGGGGATCGAGAACCCGCTGTTCTACAAGGACAACACGCGGATGTTCTACGGCGACGCCAAGGCGAGCATTTCCGGCCTCTTGCCCAAGATCGAGTGATCGCGGAGCACATGTCGGGTGACAGGGGGCGTGGCGGATCGGCACGCCCCCTTTTTCATGGCGCGGTCTGCCTTGGCGGGTGAGGGATTCGGGGTATCTTTGCCAAGAAGAAGCCCAAAGCCTGTGCAGTATACGGTCGTGTCCCTCTAAATCATTGGCAGGGATGGAAAAAACGGTTCCCTCCGCAGCCGGCGCGCGGTAGGCAGGCGCAGATATCAGGAGATCGGAGCATGTCGCGGATCGAAGACCACCCCCTGCGCTACGAGCTGGCCAACGAGCTGCACGCGCGGCCCTTCCCGACGCTGGAAGCCCCGTGCACGGCGGTCTTCATGGCGATCAAGGCCCCGCATGACGCCGCCAAGCGCGACCGCGCGGCGGATCTGGCGCATCTGACGGCGTTGCTGGACCGCTACGGCGCGGCGCATCCGCAACCGGGTGCCACGCATTTCTCCGGCCAGATCGGCAAGCACATGCTGAAATGGGAAAGCCATACCGAGATGGTGACCTATACGATCTTCACCGACGCGGTGAGCGAACGGCCCTTCGATCCGACCGATTTCGAGGTGTTCCCGGCCGACTGGCTGGCCGCCGCACCCGGTCAGCGGATCACCTCGGCGCTGATCCGGGTGGTGCCCTGGGAAAGCCGCGAGACCACGCGCGCCAATATCGAGCACTGGTTCGTGTCCGAAAGCGTGGCGGTGGCGCGGGTGCTCGACGACGCCGCGGTGGTGGCCGGCGATTTCCGCATCGATCCGGCGGGGCATCTGCGGTTTTCGCTGCATGTGGCCCCCACGACCGGCAAGCGCCGCATCGGTCGCGTCGTCCAGCGCCTGTGCGAGATCGAGACCTACAAGGCGATGTCGATGCTGGGCTTCGCGCGCGTGCGCGAGATGGGCCGCATGATGGGCGAGACCGACGGCCATCTGAGCCGCCTGATCGACGACATGACCGCCGGCACGCAGCCCGCCGACGAGACCCTGCAAAGCCTGCTGCGCGTCTCGGCCGAGCTGGAATCGCTTGTCGCGCAATCCTCGTTCCGCTTCGGCGCGACGGCGGCCTATGAGCAGATCGTGCATCAGCGCATCGGCGTGCTGCGCGAGGAGCGGTTCGAGGGCCGCCAGACCTTCACCGAGTTCATGATGCGCCGCTACGATCCGGCGATGCGCACCGTGCGCGCCACCAAGGACCGGCTGGGGACCATGGCCGACAGGGCGATGCGCGCCGGCGAGCTGTTGCGCACCCGCGTCGATGTCGACCGCAGCGCACAGAACCAGTCCCTGCTGGAAGGCATGAACCGGCGCGCCGAACTGCAATTGCGCCTGCAGCGCACGGTCGAGGGGCTGTCGGTGGTGGCGATCAGCTATTACGCCGTGTCGCTGGCGGGCTACCTGCTTTATCCGATGGCCGAAGTGCTGGATGTCAGCAAGGAAATGGTGACAGCCGCCGTGACCGTGCCGGTCGTGGCGCTGGTGTGGTGGCTGGTGCAGCGGATCCGCAAGAAAATCCACTGAAGCGACCCACCGGACAAAGCACTGGGCGGTGCCATGGGCCGCGCGATACCTGGTCACGCCCCTCTGGCCATTGCGGCATGTCTGCTATATCTGTCCCACGCCGCAACAGCCCGGAGGACGCAGAGACATGTCCGACACCATCCCGTTCGAGACCCCCGGCCCCGTCGAGGCCGGCCTCGGCCACGCCATCTCGCCCACAGACGAGATCATCGCCGAGGCGCGCGCGGGCCGCATGTTCATCCTCGTGGATCACGAGGATCGCGAGAACGAGGGCGATCTGGTGATCGCGGGCGAGTTTGCCACCGCCGAGGCGGTGAATTTCATGGCCATGCACGGGCGCGGCCTGATCTGCCTGCCGATGACGCCCGAGCGGATCGACCGGCTGGGCCTGCCGATGATGGCGGTCAACAACGCCTCGCGGCAGGAGACGGCCTTTACAGTGTCGATCGAGGCGCGCGAGGGCGTGAGCACCGGCATTTCCGCCGCCGACCGCGCGCACACGATCGCCACCGCGATCAACGAGCAGAACAGCCAGGTCGCGATCGCCACGCCGGGCCATGTCTTTCCGCTGCGCGCGCGGCGTGGCGGCGTGCTGGTGCGCGCGGGCCATACCGAGGCGGCGGTCGATATCGCGCGACTTGCCGGGCTGAACCCCTCGGGCGTGATCTGCGAGATCATCAAGGACGATGGCGAGATGGCCCGCCTGCCCGACCTCATCGCGTTCGCCGAGACCCACGGGATGAAGATCGGCACGATCTCGGATCTGATCGCCTACCGCCACAAGCACGACAACCTGATCACCGAAACCCGGTCCGAGCGGGTGACCGCCAGCCATGGCGGCGACT
>Ga0136553_1000719_pt1 | contig 11249 bp, 8 predicted proteins | sample AntRauTorckE5430_FD_101384 | JGI IMG/M metagenome (GOLD analysis project Ga0136553, IMG submission 101384) | Saline lake microbial communities from Rauer Islands, Antarctica - Metagenome Torckler E5 #430 | ecosystem: Environmental > Aquatic > Non-marine Saline and Alkaline > Saline | place... | reverse complement strand
TTACAAATCAATCATACGATGTTTTCAAGATCATCACGGCACCAATGCATCATTGTCATCGCTTTCATGTTGGCAAATTTGACAGATGTTAGCTCTGCCTTCCTCCTCTCCGTCCCCAGAACAAAAGCAGGTTCCCTCGCAATGTTCAGCACCAATCAGCCAAGTGAGGAAACGAATGAGAATCATCTCATGGCTGCTCCCATCATTCCCGAGCAAGCGGCAAATATAAGAGTCATTTATGAATCAGATGCTGTCCTGGCCATTGATAAACCTCCGACTATTGCCCATCATAACTCAGAAGATGAAATGGGGATAGTGTCCTGCGTGCGTCACCTCCAACAAGAAAAAAAGATCCATTACCAGGGCAGATTGTATAGCGTCCACAGGTTGGATAGGGTCACATCGGGAATTCTATTATTCGCCAAATCCAGCGAAATTGCGAATGAGCTATCTGAAGCCTTCCGGAACAAGAGCGTCACGAAATATTATGTGGCTCTGACGAATAAGAAACCCAAGAAGAAGCAGGGTTGGGTGAAGGGGGACATGGCGCAATCGAGAAGAAAGGCTTGGAAACTGACGAATACTTCGAAGAATCCCGCAATGACAAGATTCTTTACTGCGGGACTTGGGAAATGTCGGCTGGGGGGAACAGATGATTGGGCAGATTTAGATGGCTTTGATTCAGAACAGGAGGATGGGGTGGATGCCAAGAATCTGTTGCCGAAGACGATGATCTTATTTCGGCCTCATACGGGGAAGACGCATCAGCTGAGAGTGGCAGCAAAAAGTTTGAGCATGCCAATCTTGGGAGATGAGACCTATAGCGATGCGAAAGAGGCAAAGACGATGAAAAGGACATTTCTTCATGCATTGGCCTTGCATGTAAATGTGAAGGGAGAGGATATTACCATATGCAACTTTCCCTCCTCCTGGTTTGAATCTGATGCTGATTCTGAAGATGTGGATGCCGATGAGGGTAACGGAATGAAGGAAGTTTTAGAAAGTCTTTTGGTCAAGCATTGCGACAATGCAGCCATCTCGCACATGATATAATTGGTAGTAGAATTCTCTCACTAAAGTCTTCCTAAATACAATTTATTCACGCAATAATATTGTTTCATTTTTTGTTGTATTACATAGATTACCTATAAATCTTCAACGTAACATTTGACGCTGTGGTTTCTGTATGGTTGACGAAGCTTGTGAAGCGCTCTTGCCTCGATTTGTCGTATGCGTTCTCTAGTGACTGAAAATCGGCGTCCAATTTCCTCCAAAGTCTTGGGTTTGCCATCATCGAGTCCAAACCTCATTCTGATGACTGCCTGTTCTCTGGAATTAAGGGTGCAGATGAGACGACTAATATCGTCCTTCAACATATTGTTCTCCGCCATATCATCAGGTCTCTGGTCGGGATCCTTCAAAGTGTCCTGAAGAGTAAATTCTCTTCCTCCCCCAGACCCACCGCCTCCAGCACCTGATCCCTTCGTCTTTCCACTTCCCAATTCAGTTTCCATGGAAATAGCCTTCATTGCAGATCTCTTGAGAAACTCGACTCTCTCAGGTTTGACATCAATCTTTGCTGCGAGTTCCTCCTTGGTAGGATCGCGCCCGAGAGATTGTTGAAGGTCACGCTCTGCCTTGCTCATCAATGCGAGCTGATCATGAATGTGAACGGGGAGACGAATGGTTCTCGCCTGATCTGCAATGGCACGCATGATACTCTGTTTAATCCACCATGTGGCATAAGTAGAGAAACGGAAGCCACGCTCAGGATCGAATTTCTCGCAGGCACGTGTAAGCCCCAGGGTACCCTCCTGGCAAAGATCCTGAAAATTGAGACCCCTATTTTGATATCTTTTCGCGATACTGATTACTAGACGTAGATTGGATTCTGTTAATGCTGCCTTGGCACGTAGTGAGCGGCGAATCTGTTTCTTCATTTCGGGTACGGTCATGCCCTTCTTAACTGCAGATGCCCATTCTGCATAAGTGGGAGGTCTATGGTGAAGAGAGGTATGGATGGTATTGATATAGCTGGTTAGTGAGTGTAGTATGGTATGGCATAGAACAGTGTAATGTAGTATGGTATACAACAAGTAGCACAACAATTGTGACTGACACCAAGACAAAGTACCAAAACGTAAAAACCTACCTCATGAGTTTGGCTTCAAGCTCCTCCCTCGTCTCCTCCCATTTGATCAAACTCTGAATTTCTCTGGCAAGAATAATTTCTTCATTCTTCTTCAAGAGTTCATGATTGCCCATGGTCTTCATGTAATATTTCATGGAATCAAATCCAGTTTCCTTAACATTTGCTCTAATCCTTCTCTTCGGCTCTTCCGTCTTTTGATACGTTTGTTTCCCAGATTTATTAATAGTTTTGAATGGCGATGTGCCTCCATTGGATCTTGCCGCTGTCATGGAATATGTGGACTCTGCTTCCACGACTGTGCTCATTCTGAGTGCTTGCTGCATATTGATGAGGCTGCGTCCTGGACCTATGCTATTCCCGGGTGATGAAAAAGCGGATGTGACGGGAAGACATGCTGAGGAAATAAGGGAAAGAGATGGTATGGTGTGAGTACGTGATTCATGTATGGTGTTGTGTGTACCAAATAAGAGAATGGCATATTGTCCATGTCCGAGTCTGCATCTATCCACCAATCATTTGCAGCGGAAGACGCTTCAAGTGAGGGATATCTGATGCGTGGGGGGTAGGGATGAAGGGGGACATGCATATCACTGTTTCTCCTGTGCATTATGCATTCTTATTGTCTCATTTCGAGACATGACATTCTTCTTCCATCTTTATGGAATTCGAGATGCTTACCAAGTAGTACAACTGCACAAGCTATCATTCTCAATTTGATGGATAAGTGAGCGTTTGTTTGTTTGTTATTGATCACTGGGGAATCGCTGATGAGCGAGCAAGACTCCATGATGTGTTGGGGCATGGTGGTGGGAGTAGGCTGGGAAACTTGTGTCATGATCTAAATAGGAGCTGGTTCGTGGTGTTGGATAGTTGGTTAGATAGGGAGGTAGTTGGTTGGGATAGATGGTGAATGAGTGGGTTTTGTAAGAAGTGATTCTATGTTTTTAATGTGTAATAAGATTTATATAACATTAGTAATTAATACAATCGTCGGCAAACGGCTGGCTGGCCAAAACCGGTGGCTCGGGAACCCCACCACCCAATCAATCGATCAATCCATCGATTAAATCAATCAGAGCAATCAAAATCCCATCAGAGACGGACAATTTTGATGGCGGAGAGAGGCTTTCCGAGTACGTGCGTCAGGTTGGGGTACGTGTTGCCCTGTGTTGCCGTCAATGAGTATTATGATACCTACTTGAAAGGGATAAAATGAAGAATGGCCTATTCTCGCGAAGAACGCCACCACCAACACATCTTTTCTGTCATTCTTCTGACTCTTTTGACAACCGATGATGTCTGATGACTGATGGATCGCTGGATGGATCAATGACTAATAACCAGTAATAACTAACATGCCGGCACCAAAATAATAGGATTTGCAGACTTTTGCGAGTTGTCTTCGTAGCTAGATTGGTAGTCTACGAAGCTAGCTAGCTAGCCAGCTAGTAATAGTGTAGTAGTCAACGAGAGGGAAGAAGCTGTCATCTCCAAATCATTCATCATCTTTTGCACATACTTCACATCTCACATACCACAACAACCCACAACCCACAAGATTTCCATGCGAATGAAATGAAGATTTGGCGTCCTCCCATTGGTATTCTAGTTTCTCTCCTTCTCCTTCACCTTTGCATAACACCATCGCTCTGCTTCACAACAATTCTTTCCCAGACGATACCATCATCATCGTTATTTCAAAAGTTTGGTCCAACTTCAATCAACGTATTATCATCATCTACAACTGCAACTCAGATTAACGCCCATCGTTCTCTGAATTTACCAGTGTCCATCTATTCTGATACCCAGGACCCATACTCTATAGGCATTGATACCGATACTGATACTAAGACTGATACTGATACTGATACTGACCACTGTAGAAACATTGACAGAATAAACGCTGGAATGGAAAAGTTAGGGTCAAGATTGTCCTCCTGCGGAGTGATAAATTATTATTTCGTCAACGACATTGATGAAACTGATCAACTTGTTCCTGTAGTTACCCAAGGAAATCAAACCCTTCTCCAACGCGTCGATCCAGCTCACATCAGGAAAGATGAGATTGTGCATGTAAAGACTTTGGTATGGAGAGGGACCTTCCTTCGAAATACAACAGATGTGAAAGGTGATGATGACAACAATGGCGACATCTATAACAACGAATACAACATCAACAGTAAATACAATATCAATAGCAATAATAATAGCAATAGCAATATCAATGCAGAAAACAAGTCAAGCCTGCAAGATCGGGATGAAGACAATCACTTTTACTTTGTCACTGCGCTGCGAGCGGAGGATAAAGTCGATATGAAGAAGCTTCGAGTAATGATCAAAGATGAATTCAGACAAAAGGGCACACTCATATTACAAATGGCAGATAGAGATCATGCTGAGAAACTCACGGGATTTGCATCGGGATCCATGCCACCTGGATGGCATAGTGTGCCTCTCAAACTTTATATTGATGATTATATCATTGAGAGTTTCATGAAGGCTCAGGCACAGGAACAGAATGGCAGTCGTGACCCAGGAGCTGAGAAGAAAGTCGATGCAGAAAAATTGGGTGATGACGGGGAGCAATACTCCAAAATTATCCTGAGCGTCGGGTCGGGATCATCTGATTATTCCCTTCATGTGTCATTATTAGATACCCTCATGACATCCATTTATCTACAAGATCGGGTCCCTGTCTGCAATGAACTTGGAATTGATTTGAAGAGCAATGCGCAGTCCCATGGGAGGTACGTCACATCATTCACTCGGACGAGGGAGGAACTAAAACATAGAGAGAAGCAAAAGATGCTCGGTTCTCGGCGACAACATTCGAAAAGGGTTTTGGCGACTGATGAGAAGGATGATGGGTATGCGAGTAATTTGAACAAACCCATCAAACTGACAAGAAAACTGTTACACGTTACTGCGAGAAAGAAGGAAAAGGTCCTTGAGATGAAGCAAATGATTGATCTTTTAGGTGACGACTTTGCTTCTTTCATGAGTGTTGATACCGGCATCAATGATGATCGATTTGCTACAGAATTTAATAAGAATGCTTTGCACTATGCAGCTTGGAAGGGCGATATTGAGACAATGACATTGTTGATCAATGAAAGCAAACGGTTTGACGCGATTAAAGATGCTGTGAATATTATATCGAAAGGGGAAGGCTGTTATGGGAAAACTCCAATTTTCTATGCGATTACTCAGTGTAGAGATGATGTGGTGTTATATCTGCTGGCTCAGGGAGCTAGCTTGCTCATTGTCAATAACAAAGGCCAGAGTCCATGCAGTTTAGCAGCAAACAAGTTGAAACCAGACGCGTGCAAGGTTCTGTTCCAGGCAGAAGAGGCCCAGTTAAACGCTGGAGGGGAGTTCGCGGACTATAGACATTCGCATTCTGATGGAAAAAGATATGGTGACTTAGATCCTAGATTTTTAGAGATGGGTGATATTAATATGGATCAAGACATCCAAGAAGAATTGGAACTTTTCGAAGAGTATAACGCACTTGGATCAGAGGAGGAGCGAGAAAGTTTGCTAACTGACAATCCTTGCCTGAAATATGCAATTCCTGAACGCTGTCTTCCAAGGGCTGTGAGGGTGACGAATCCCGTAATGAGGCAAGCAATCAAAAGAAAAGATCAGGAGGATAAGAAGAGGAAGCAATTGAAGGAACAAATACAGTCATCTGAGCTTCTACTTCCTCGAAGTGTTCGAGTAACAACCCCTATTTGGAGACAGGAAGCTTATATCCTAAAACAAAAAGAAAAACAGCTGAATCGAACCAGTGAGGGTGAGAGCAAGACATCTAAAGAAATGAATGAATCAAAGAAAAGTCAAAGTGGAGAAAAAAAGGCTTCCATAATCAACAAAATTCAGCTGTTGGACGGCACAGAAATAGATATGGACCTCCTACCGAAGTTGAAGTTATCAGATGTGCTGGCTTCAGGTTCAGATGGCGAGCAAGCAACATATGAGTTTGTGGATGATGACGCCGGAGCTCTAGCACTTGATTTTGCAGTTGATGAGACATTGGCCCTGATTGAAGGGCTTGATAGGGAATCTTTGAATGACGATATAATTACGAGCTCTTGTTGGGGGCTCGACTGCGAGTGGCGCCCAAGTAGAATGTCTGGGGAGGCAAATCCTGTGGCTACTTTACAGCTGAGTTCAAAGTCACGATCATTCGTTGTGGACACACAGACACTTTTTCAGGGTGGAATTGTAAACACAAAAGAAGAACTTACAGAAGTTGAGATGGCAATGTCGAAGACACTTGCAAAGCTATTTTCCAACCAGGCGGTACGGATAGTTGGCTTCGGAATTGCCCAGGATTTGTCAAAGCTTGCCGCATCCTTTCCCCACATGTCTTGTTTTCGAACATTCCACTCTGTCCTCGATTTGCATTCATTAACCCGTCTTGCATATCCCAAAACTCCCAAACATGCTATGAGTAGCTTGCAAAAAACAGTGTCTATTCTCTTACAAAAACGGCTCGACAAAACAGAGCAGTGTTCAACATGGAACATCAGACCATTGCGTCCTTCTCAGTTGGAATATGCATCTCTAGATGCTACGATATTACCGATCTTGCTTGGAAAGATGTTTCGTAATAGTGTTGTCGTCGAGCAGGAAGAAGGTTTTTTTTTGAGAAAGAATGCCGGGATGCATTCATCTTATAGATTCACACTTCTTGAGGACAATGGCGATTGCTCATATGATATTCCTATGGGCAGCATAAAAACTAGTTACATGGATCTTAAGCTGGCAAGGCAGATGTGGCCTACGCTGAAGAAAGATGCACCTGCGATGCCTGAGAAGATACCATTGTATGAACGAGATATACCCTCAGCTTCAACGACCTCAAAAGAACCGAAGGTCAAGAAGCCTCGTGAGTGGAAGGTCAAGAAAAATGCCATTGAACTAACGCTCTTATCTGGCGACCTCGATAATTTGCCCCTAGCAGGATTGGAACTTGGATACACGAAAGAGTCGTGTATTGAACACGTTGTAAAAAAAGACGTGATTGATAATTTGCCAGAGAACTCGTATCTACGCTATAATCGAAGAGGAGGCATCGTTGAAATAGGCAACTGCTGGATGCTTTTTGTCAATTTTGGTGTGGGTAAAATTCATACGAAGTATCAAAACTTATTTCTTGAGGGAGCAAAAAAGGTCACGTTTACTATCAATCCATCAAGGTATGAAGATGGTGAATTGCTTCAAAATCTGTTAATTCCTGAAGACTCTGTCATGTACCGAAAACCAGTGTTATTATTTATGAGAGGGAGCACTAAGGGCAAATTTATCCATTGTGGTCAATGCAAATGCGATTCCCATCGAATTAATGAAGAAAACGACCTCGTCAATCTTGTTCTTGAGTTGAAACAATTTGAAGATCTGAAAAAGGACATTGATGGTGACATTTCAGCATACATGCAAATAGCTTCTGAAAACTTCAGTGCGCCTGATATTTGAGGAATTTCTTCATAGACGTCGCAAGCAAGATCATTGAACTCAAAATCTGAAACAACAAGGCGATGGCATAATACGGCGTGTAGTCAATACTGCGACCTTGATAATGTCTACTACAACAATTTCTAGAGATGCCTAATGTCTTACTAGTTAACAATGCGTGCCGTCTTTCCAGTACGTAGCATGGGAAACTGCACTAAGCAACAATTTAAATTTGATAAACACCAATTATCTCAATATTCGTTTATGGGCTACTATAATATTCAAAAGAGCTAGCTCAGCTATGCACGCTTTTGAATAGCAACTTCAAAAATATCAAGTGCTTGATCAATCTCCTCCTTGCTCACAATCAAGGGAGGCACAAATCTGACAACATCCGGTCCAGCTGCGACCACTAATAATCCCTCTGCCATGACATCACCTACGAGTTCACCTGCCGTGACTCCTGCATCGCCATGGATTCTGATACCCTTCAATAATCCCCATCCACGAGTATCTGCTAATACATTAGGATATTTTTTAGCCAACTTATCAAGTCCAATTGACAATTGTGCTCCACGCTCCTTCACATTCTCAAGAATGTCATGATCGCAAAGATACTGTGCCACAGCCAACCCAGCTGAACAAGCCAATGGATTTCCACCGTAAGTCGACGCATGTGTTCCGGGCACAAGTACGTTAGCCGCCTCCCCTTTGGCTAACAATGCCCCAATGGGCACTCCCCCACCGAGAGCCTTTGCAGAGGTAAATACATCAGGTTCAACTCCAAGGTTTTCAAATCCCCAAAGCAGTCCTGATCTTCCCATACCAGCTTGGACTTCATCACAAATGAGGAGCGCTCCACAGTCATCGCATAAATTACGTGCTGCACCGAAAAATTCCTTGGTTCCAGTAATAATTCCTCCCTCTCCCTGCAGTGATTCCATCATGATTGCTGCCACTCCGCGCTTCCTATAAGTTCATGAAAAATTGTATGAGTTTTGAAACCATTTCACAAAAGCAGTAAAAAATCACTGATGGAGATGCAAACTCACCTTCCTAATTTCTCCAACTCCGCTGGTGTCTGGTTCATCTCCTCAACCAACTTCTCCAATTCCTCCACATTATTATATTCTACATAGTGAAATCCCTGCATCATTTCCCCTCCGTAAGTAAATCCTTCATGATACTTCGGCTGCCCCGTAGCACTCAATGCCGCCAAGGTCCTTCCATGGAAACTTTTCTTGGCGGTGATAATGATTGGATCGGTAATCCCCCTTCCACTGGTCATGCTTGCATGCCTCCTTGCCAATTTGATTGCCCCCTCGTTTGCCTCTGCGCCCGAATTGCAAAAAAAGGCTTTATCAGCACAAGAATTTTCCACGAGCCATGCAGCAAGTTTCGCTTGGGATGGGATATAATAGAGGTTAGATACGTGATGAACGGTATTAATTTGTGAAGTGACGGCAGCCGATAGCTCAGCGTTGGAGTGTCCAAGGATGCAGGTTGAGATTCCAGCGACAAAGTCGAGATATTCTTTGCCGGTCGAGTCAAAGAGTTTGCAGCCCTTTCCTGATACGATTGTGAGCGGGTAGCGCCTGCATGCGTGTATGATTAGCAAAGGTGCATAATGCAATTGGAGATGGAAGGTGAGCAAGAGAATGGCAACATTGTTAAATCACAAATTTGAACAGTAATTTATCCTGAGTTCTGCGAAATGCGCCGGCATTTGGGACCTGCATGATGCATGATGCATCGATATTTATCATGATGTGTACGTTCCAATTTCAAATTCAGGGGAAACATCGTGAGAGCGCTTCCAGTTGACTCACCCATAAGTCTTGCAGACATATTGCTCGAACATGCCAGGGATATCGTCGTCCGGAATATCAGCAGGTGATTTGAGAACTGTTTTCTCTACGGTGGCATGAAGAGCAGTATTTCTGGCAGAACTGACGGAAGAAGATTGGACAGCACTGAATGAATCTACATTTGCGCATTGACTTCCGCACAGTGCAGCGAATAAGACTGTTGATACGATCTTCATCTTGTCTGAAAATATGATTCGGGAAGAGATAAATTGAGGAATATGCTCAAAGTTATCTGTCAGTGAAAGGTATGATGTATTTATGATTAGTTTGTAGTTCGATTTTGATGTTCTTCGGCATCTTCGATGTGATGAGTGATGATGCTTCTTGTTTTGATGGATGGTACATACCGCATGGTATGTGCGGAATAATATCCCAAGACGACATGGTATGAAACATCTGATCATATTTTCAGATCTTTCAAGGAACTTTTAGGGTTCTCATGTGGCGCGCCCTTTTATGCTTATGATTTGTTGTGACCACACACTTCTTTAACTTCAACTTGCGAGCTTGTTTGGCAAGAAACAGAATCTATCGTCGTGCCATCATCCATCATCATTATTTGTGCGTAAAGTATCTTCCAACTTCCTTCCTACTCTCAGTAATAATATAACTGTATTGAAGATTCCCACCCACTTGCCTATTACCCATCACCCATTCACATTTGGCAATCTTTACGCGTTACCTTCAGTCCTCCCACAATGAAATTCTGTACTAGCATTGTACTTTTACCTCTCCTCGCGACTCTCACTGAGGCATTCATCGCACATGGCACTCAGTCTCAAACTCGTCGTGATGCATCATTTCTCAGCGCTTCATCTCCATCCTCAAACCAGCTTAGCGAAGGAGATGCCGTCCTCCTCATAGGTCCAGGATTTCTTCAGCTTAATATTGCCAAGGCTGCAAAAGCTGCTGGCTTGAACCCCATCATAGTAGCTCCTCAGAAGAATATTGATTCCTTCGTTCAATATGCCAATGATAAAGATTTGATTAATGATGCAATCATCGGAATTCCAGATCCCGGTGAGCCATACTATGGAAAAATTGGAGGTGTGGTGTATTGCGCGGAAGATGCAGTCCTTCCTGATAGTATTATTGGAACAGTCTTGGATTGGAAGGATAGAGATGTCTTCTGTCCCGATGGGGTGAAAAGAGCAATTGCTTGTATTCCTATTAGTGGAAAGATTAATAAGGAAAAGAGCATGGGATGGGTTCCAATCTTCAACAATGATAAGAAAGAAAAAGAGGTGTGGTCCAAGTTCACAAAAACTTTCAAGGGTCATCCTGTAATGAATGAAGGGTAAGTCATTATTTTAAGTCCGACCTCGATAGACGCCACTTTATGCGTTGTGTTACTTGAATTGGTTCTCATCAACTATTTCTTCACAATTAAATATCAGCAACCAAGGAACTTTGGTTCGCTTTGGAAGTCTTCTCGGAGGAAGTGTGGATGGGGCTGATGAACTTCAAGCTCTTGGATTGGATGAGTGCGTTTATAAAATGTCTTTCGAGAATTACAGAGATTTGAAGGAACGTAGCTTTGACCGCTACCGTATTGGGGCACAAGTTTTGATCGGAGATGCTGTTAACCCAAAGCCTCCAAATCAGGAAAGTATGGAAAAGGAGGCAATCTCAAAAGGAGAATATCTCGAAGCATTCCGAGCAGCAGGAGGATATCCTGAGGTTGATCGCACTAATCGTCATATAGTTGCACAGGCTGTTGTGCAGGCACTCATGAGACCAGTAGATTCTTTGCCAAAGGAGTTCAGTGT
>Ga0136553_1000717_pt1 | contig 11284 bp, 5 predicted proteins | sample AntRauTorckE5430_FD_101384 | JGI IMG/M metagenome (GOLD analysis project Ga0136553, IMG submission 101384) | Saline lake microbial communities from Rauer Islands, Antarctica - Metagenome Torckler E5 #430 | ecosystem: Environmental > Aquatic > Non-marine Saline and Alkaline > Saline | place... | reverse complement strand
TTGTGATCCACAACAGATTAGACTGTCAATGTGACTCAAGGGCTAAAACCGACAGCTTGGACGTCCGGAGGTTGCGATCAACAAAATGGCGCAGCCATTTCGTTGATCGCAACCTCCGAGTGTCCTTACCTCCTCCTTTGCGGCAGGCTTAGGACCTCGGAGCGTGAATTTTCAGGTTGATGCGAAGCAATCAAGCTGAAAATTTACCTCCGAGTGTCCGGACGCTCTTTTCCCCCAGCAATCAAGCTGAAAATTTACCTCCGAGTGTCCGGACGCTCTTGTCCCCCAGTAATCAATCTGAAGATTGACCTCCGAGCGTCCGTTCCTGGCTTCCTTAGCCCTTTTTTCGCGCTAACAGTCAAAAGTTTAAACAGTCTATCAATCAGTTTCCTCCGATTATGCCGTGGGGTGTTTCTGGCCGCTCGTAAAGATGTGTGTAGACCGTAGGCTACAAGCGCTCAACCCAATCGAAAAGTGCCTCTCGTTATGCACTTCACCATTATTCTTATCATCCGCACTTTCCCCTCCAACCCACTACCTTCGCCCCATGAAATCCAAGACCCTCATCATCGGCGGCGGCGCGGCCGGTTTTTTCGCCGCCATCGTCCGGGCGGCCAAGTACCCGGAGGAGGAGATCACCATCCTGGAACGGGGCAAGGCCGTGTTGGAGAAGGTTCGCATTTCCGGCGGTGGCCGCTGCAACGTCACCCACGGCTGCTGGGACCCCCGCGAGCTGACCAAGTTCTACCCGCGTGGCGGCAGGGAGTTGCTTGGCCCGTTCAACGCCTTCGCCTGCGGGGACACCATGGGCTGGTTCGGCGACCGGGGCGTGCCGCTAAAGATTGAAGACGATGGGCGGGTGTTTCCCGAGTCCGACAACTCCCAGACGATCATTGATTGTTTGTGGAATGCGGCGAAGGGGAGCGGCGTCAAAATACTGACGAAGACCCGGGTGACGGAGATCCTTGCGCCTGCTACCTCCCCTGCACCGGCATTTCGACTTCGCTCAGTAACCACGGCCGCGCCCGAAAAAGTATTGCGGGATAGTGAGCGTGACGTGCGCTCAACTAAAGAATACAGTACCCCACCGAAATCATCAACTTCCGCTCCCCCCTCTCCCGTGGAGAGGGGCCGGGGGAGAGGTCAATGGACCATCAAAGCCAACGATCAAACCTTCTATGCCGACCGCCTCGTCGTCACCACCGGCAGCAACCCCGCCGTCTGGAAACTACTGGAAGGGGTTGGCCATACCCTTGTACCACCGGTGCCGAGCCTGTTTGCCTTCGACACCAAAGACAGCCGTTTGCGCGACCTCTCCGGTATTTCGCTGCCCTGGGCCCAGCTCAACATCAAGGGCGATAAACTCAAGGCGGAAGGCCCGCTGTTGATCACCCACCGGGGTTTGTCCGGCCCGGCCGTGCTGCGGCTTTCGGCCTGGGGAGCTCGCCGCCTGGCGCCGCGCAAGTACAACTTCGAGCTGACCGTCAACTGGCTGGCCATGCGCCCCGTCGACGTCGAAGCACGCCTCGACGAACTCAAACACGAAGAAGCCAAACGACAGATCGCCGCCCGGGCCTACTTCGACCTCTCGGCCCGTCTTTGGAAATCGCTGGTTGAGGCCGCCGACATCCCCGCCGATCAACAGTGGAGCCAGCTCAGCAAAGCCCAGCGCACCGCCCTGACCGGACAACTGACCGAAGCCAACTTCCACATCACCGGCAAATCGACGAATAAGGACGAGTTCACCACGGCTGGCGGGGTGAACCTGAAGGAGGTAGACTTCAAAAGCTTCCAGTCCAAAATCCACCCCTCCCTCTTTCTGGCGGGCGAGGTGCTGGATATTGACGCGATTACTGGTGGGTTCAACTTCCAGGCGGCGTGGACGGGCGGGTATTTGATTGGGCGGGCGGAATAGCTTTGGGGGGTAGGTTTATCACCCTAGTGGATCAACCCGAAAGTTCTATTACACCCAAGTCTCGCTATTGCGGCTCCTGGCTGCGTTACGAAAACCCTGATGCAGCTAAGGTTGCAATCCGGTTTTCGCGCCTTGCCAGGAACCACAATAGCTTCGACTTGATGTTACGAAACTTACGGTTTGGCCCACTAGCTTGGAGGTGCTACGTCATTTCCCAAACCTTCCTCCCTCCAACCTTTCCCGCACCTGCGTTCGCGCCAAAAAAAATGGCCGCCACCCCAACGGGATGACGGCCATAGCGAAAGGCTAAACTTCCTGCTCCGCTAACAGTAGCGATTACTGCTTCATGAACTTCACGTGCATCCGGCCGCTGGCCGTGCTGATGGCAGCGATGTACATACCTGGCTTCAGGTTGCCAAGGCGATCGTAAGTGATGCTGTGCTGTCCGCCAATCTGGGCACCGGAGAGTACGCGCTCGATCAATGCACCCTTCATGTCAACGATGGTCAGGAAGACCTGACCGGGCTGATGTAGGCTGTAGTTGAAGGTGATCACGTCGTTCGCCGGATTGGGGAAAGCAGTCAGGGCAATCCGGGGGTTGAACGCATTGTTCGTGCTGCTGGTAAGATCAGCACAGAACCCGGCGGCACCAACGGCACCACCATCCGTAGCTGCGGTAGCAGACATGGCGTTTGCGTCGTAGCAAGGGCTGAAGTTCTCGAAATTGTAGTTGTAGGGGAAGTCTGCCCGACGACCGAGGAAGTCAATCTCGAAACTATCCTGTACCATGATGTCGGTAATGCCAACGGAATCTTTGAAAAGGATCATTTCCCGGGCGTAGTCGATCAGTGGCTGGCGGCTGGGGGTGTTCGCTAGTTCGAGCACTTCAGAGAATACCGCTTGTTCCCTGGTAATGCCGTTGGCGGTCAGGGCTGCCTGGAAGGTCGGGCTGAAGAGCACAGGCTTCGTTACGGAGTCGAAAGTGGCGTAGTGATTCTCTACGTCATCCGTCCAGTGAATATTGTTGTTTAGCATCGTTACGCTGCCACCTTCCAGGAGGGTATCAAGCGTGAAGATGGGGATCGCGACGTTAAACAGGTTGATCTGCTCGTTGGCGAAGAAGGGGAAATCACCCATGATGGATGGGTTCTGGATGAAGTTGTCAGTGATGACGCTCTCCTTCGTGTTCTTTAATTGGATGAAACCGTGACGACCTACGTGGTTGAAAACCGTGTTTTTGGAGAACTCAAAGTAGTTCAGGCCCTGCTGACGGAAACCGATGTAGAGCCGGTCCAGGATGTTGTGAATCACGTTGTTCTTGATGATCACGGTGTCGCCAAACTGGGTGCGAATGTCAACAACCCGGCCGTTACCCTGCTGCCGCTTGTAGTCACCGAAGTTACGAAGCAGGTTGTTGGTCACGATCACCGTTGGGTTCTCGCCCTCACTACGGATCGTGCCCTGGCGGCTCTTCTCGATGATACAGTTGTTGAAGGTGTAGGTTTTATTGTCACCGGCAGGGCGAAAGGAAGCGGTCTCGTAAGCAGCAGCGTCCAGACCATCGTCACCCAACAGCAGGTAAATGCCATCAAAGGTGAAGTTGCCAGTGCCAGTGTAGATCGGGCCGGGGTTGCCAGCACCGTCGCGACGGGCGCGGCCTACGAAGGGGCGCAGATCGTCGGGGCCGCCAGCGGAAGCGATCGTTACGTCAAACCCCCAAGTGTTGTTGGCGGTGAACACGTAGTTGCCACCGGGTACCAGCAGGTAGGTGTCGTTGTTCTGGGAGCCGTTCATGGCGGTATCTGCGTCAATAAAGGCGTCGATCCAGGAAACGGGGATACCATCGGAGCCACTATTGAGGCCCTCGGGGATGGTTGTGCTCTGGGCCTGAAGGCCGAAGGCACCGCAGACGAGGATGGTAAGTAAACAGTAAAATTTGTTCATTGTAAAAGATTTGTTGATTAAAAGAACGGTGAAGGGTATGGTGAATACCGAAGGTGTTATTTTGATTCCCTCGGGATGAATTTGTACTCGAAGCCAATAGTGGCGGTCGTGCCAAAGGTGGCCCGCCCAGTCTCGAAGGCTTCCTGGCGGAAGAAGGTTACGTCCTGCTGGTTGGTCAGGTTGTTGAGGTTCAGGAAGACATTGGAGCGGCGGTTGAATTTATACTTCACGGCGGCATCCATGCGCCAGAAATCACGGTCGAAGCGATCTAAATCGGCGATGGAACTATAGCTGGTTAGTTTGGAGCCCTGGTACGCAGCGGAGACCCGCGCGGAAAAGCCGCCGATGTCGTAGCCCAGGGAAGTATTGAAGATGTCGCTGGCCTGTCCAATCAAGGCGGCCTCCCGCTGGGTGGTGAAGGTATTGGTCGTACAAACCCGACGACCACGAATCAGCACACATTCCTGTTCCTGGCGGATATTATTAATGGTAGTATTGGAGAAAAGCCGGGCGTAGTTGAGGTTGAACACCAGCTTGTCAAAAGGAGCGGGTAAGAAGGTCAGTGGCGACTGAATGTCGAACTCAATACCGTACACTTCGGAATCGGGAGAGCTATCAAAGGAAGTGAGAATTCCGTTAATGAAGCCTTCGGCAGGCAGGCCGTTAGCCACCGCAACACTGTCGTTGGTGATCTGCAGGGAGAGTGGGTAGAAAGCGTTCCGGATATCTTTGTAGAAGCCACCAACGGAAATCAAGCCAAACTTACCGCTGAAAGCCGTCAGGAAAAGGTCGTAGTTGGTGGAAACGGAAGGGCCAAGGAGGGGGTTGCCCTGATTAATGCTCAGATCACCATTGCGGTTAACCAGCGTGGCGGGCACGATGTAGTTGAAGTCAGGCCGGGCCAGGGTAGTACTGTAGGAGGCCCGAACGTCAAACCACTCAAGCGGCTTGTACTTGAGGTGCAGGTGCGGCAGCAACACCCCGTAAGTATTCTCAGAGGTCCGGTCGGAACGCTCGCCGCTTTCCCCCCAGTCGCCGTTCAAGTCGGCAAAGACGCCGTTGTAAACGTTGTCGTTCGCTTCGTAACGTACGCCGGGAATCACCGTTAACTGCTCCCCCATCTTGAATTTAAACATGGCGTAACCAGCGGCCACGTTCTCCGTCAGGGAGTAATTGTTGGTGACACCGAAGAAGTCCTGCGGGTAATCCTCACGGAAAAGATCGTCGAAACGGCGGAGTATCTCTTCGTCAAAGTTAATGAGCAGGTCGACGTCGCGGTTGGTATTGTCCGGCAGCGTAAGGGTGTTGTTACTAACGAAATTACTAGCACCAAGGTAGAAATTTGGGTCGGCCCCTACGGTTACCCCTGCGACACCGTCCGGCAGTAGGGGGTCCCATACGCTGATTGGGCGGAGGTAGAAAAGCTTGTCGTAGTATTCGGTGTAGTCCCGGCTTTTGTTCAGGGAGCGGTACTTGCCGCCAAACTTGAACTCCGCCTGTATCTTGTCGCCAATGCTAAAGGGAAGCTTCAGGTCGATGAAGGCCGTCGCAATGTTTTCCTGATTGCTACTCTCAATGGAGTTAGCACCAAAGAGGGCGGCTCGCTCGGGGCCACTGTTGACCAGATTGTAGATGACGCCCGGGTTGGTGATGTCCCGCGGAATATCACTTTCAAAGTTGTTGCCCATACCCTGGAAATCGAACTCAATGTCCAGCGGCGTTTGGCCCACCACCTGGCTGTAGCTGACGCCCCACTCGATATTCAGGGTGTTGAGCCGGTGGCGGGTGGAAACAGAAGCGGAATAAAGGCTGATGTTGTTTTCGGTGATGCTGGGCCGGAAGGTAACCAGCCTACTTGGCAGCACGCCGTAGTTCTCGCGGTGGTTAAACTGATCGCGGGAGGTGCGCGAATAGATGCCCAGTACCGTAAAGTCGGTTTTCTTGCCGAAGGCGTAGTCCAAACCCAGACTGCCGTTATAACGACGGCGGATCTCCTGGCCTTTGGTCAGTGATAGGCGACTCGCCTCCTGGCCATTAATATTATTGAACGTATCAATGACGGTGCGGCTATCGACCCAGCCTTGGCCGAGGACGTCACCACTGCGGTTGAAGCGTTCCACGTTGGCGGTGGCAATTATCCCCAGCTTATCATTAAATACACGGCGACTCATCGAGCCGGTCACTTTATAGTCTTTAAATTCGTTAACGAGGTCGTTATAACCACCCATCATCTTGATGGAGGCGCGCGGCCGGTCGTCGGCCTTCAGAATGTTGAGGTTGACGGTACCCCCCAGGGCGTCGCCGTCCATATCCGGGGTAGGGCTTTTGAAAAGCTCGATGCCGGAAAGCAGTTCGGGGGAAATCAGCGACAGATCAACCGAGCGGTCAGTGCCGGAGGTGGAAGGAAGGCGAACACCATTGATATTGATGGCCGTAAACTTGGGGTCAAGACCACGAACAACAATCTTGGCACCCTCACCACCACTACGGTTGATGGCCACACCCGGCAGGCGGGAGATGGCCTCGGCCGCATTCACATCGGGCAGCTCCTTGATCTTGTCGGCCGAAACGAAGTTCGCCACACCATCAGAATTCAACTGCTGGTTGATGGCCTTCGCCTGGCCGAGAGCCTGGCCGGAAACCGTTATTGTCTCCAGGTTGACACCCGCGCCGAGCACAACGTCCATTTCCGAAATCTGACCAGGAACAACCACGACGTCTTTCTCTTGTGGGTCGAAACCAATGAAGGAAATAACGATGATGTGCTGCCCGACGGGGACGTTACTGATCAGGTAATTACCCTCAAAATCCGTCACTGAACCCACACCAGGAGACAATTTCAGGAATACGGTTGCGCCGGGCAAACCGCCACTTCCATCTGCATCAGTGATCGAGCCGCTGATCTGACCCGTCTGGGCGCATAAGCCGGCAGCGCACAGCATGCTGAAGAGGAAGATAAAAATTTGTTGAATTCGCATGATTAACTTTTGACTAGTGAGTAGACATCCCGTAAAAGGGGAGTTGGTTTTGGGGCTACTCATTTCTTGACGGTGCAACTACCAGTAGGGGAAGATGTTAGGAAAGGTAGCCCTTAAGTAACTGATAACTAGTAGAATAAAGACCAGCAGTTGCTTTTATCTTGTGGCAGAGCAGCTGACCAGGGAAAGCGATTTTTAACCATCTAAAGGTGTTTTTTACGCTGATTTAAACCCAAATATACTCTTTCCGTGTAGATTAAACATAGAAAGGCGTTAAACTTTGTAACGGTCGATGGGTAAAAGCGGTTAAAGTCAGCTCTGGCAGCTCGGCGCGCAGCTAATTGGGCAAGAAATTTTGGGCGCGAACGCAGGTGCAGAAAAAGTGGTAGGGCCGGGTTGATTCGCCCGGGAATTGTCTTTACGGCTTCGACGAGGGTGGTTTTTCCCGTCCTTCAACCCTTTTATGCACCTGCGGCCGCGCCCCTTTTGTTACTCGCGAAACCATCATAATGGTCACCAACCCACAAAGCATCGCCACCGTCCGGAACGGAAAATCGGCGGGGTAGGGCAGGTAGGCCGGAATGCCCAACGTCTCGTCGCCACCACCAAAACGCAGGAAGGCCGCCAGTAGGAAACCGGCCAGCGCCCCGTAGCCATTAGCTTTTGGGTCGAACAAGGCACAAACCAGGGCCGGGAAAAGCAGGCAGTAGACGAAGTCCGAACACAAAAACCACAGCGCGTACACACTCTGTACCTGGAAGGCGATCAGCGTTGCCGCCACGCCCACGAGCCAGATGCACCGCTGGATGAGCTTCGCCAGTTTGGAATCGGGCAAACCCGGGTCAATCAACGGCCGGTAAACGTTCCAGATGCCCATGCTCGACGCCGACAACACGCTGCTGTCCACGCTCGACATCACGGCCGCCGCCACCGCCCCCAGGCCAATCACCGACACCCACGGCGTCGTCAGGTAACGCACCACCCACGGCAGCGTCGCCGAAGCATCCGTTGGTGGACCGGCCGCGATGGCCGACCAGTCCACCGTCGCCGCCACCATCCCGATGATGACCGGCGCCACGGCCGCCAGCAAACACACGAAGCCCGCGATGATGCTCAGCCGCACCGCCGTCCGCTCGTCCTGCGAAGAAAGCACCCGCTGAAAGTACACCTGCCACGGAATGCCGCCAAAGACAAGCAACAGGGCGTAATCCCACCACGTCCAGTAAGAATTACCCAGGGCTTCGGCAGACGGAAAGGGGCTGGCCGCCGCGCCAAATTTTACTTTGTAAGCCGCCCAGGTCGCCGCCATTCCACCGGTGTATTCCAGGGCGAAGGGGACAATGATCGCTAGCCCGACGAGCAGAATGAACATTTGAACCACGTCCGTCAGGGCCACCGCCCACAGTCCGCCAATCGCCGTGTACGCTACGGCGATGGTGGCCGATAGCAATATGGAGGTGTTCAGGTCGACGCCCAGGACGGTGGAAAAGGTGGCCCCCAGTGCCGTCAGAATCGCCGCCGTCCAGAACAACTCACCGGTCAGGGCGGGCAGGAAAAGCACGGCCGTCATCTTCTTGCCGTAACGCTCTTCCAGCGGGTCGAGCATGGTGCGGTAGCGCCGCCGCCGCATCGTTCGGGCAAAAAATAAACCACCGATGACCAGCGACAAGGCGTAACCCCACGGCGCCTGCACCCAGACCAGGCCTTGAGTGGCGGTATATTCCGCCGTTCCGTTGATGAAACCGCCACCCACCCAGGTGGCGCTCATCGTAAAAATGGCGATCCACAGCGGGATGTTGCGCCCGGCGAGCATCATACCGTCGGCGTCGTTTTCCTCGCTATCCTTTCGCTTGGCCGCCCGCGCCCCGATGTAATACACAACGGCATAAAAGGCCGACATACTGGCAAAGGCGGGCCAGTACACCTCGGCACCGGTGAACCAGAGGTAAGTGGCGGCGGCGGTGAGAAGGGCGAGGAGAAGGAAGAGTGGACGCATAGTTTTAGTCTTAACAGCAATTTCCCATAAGGAAATAGCTGGGCGGCCGTGAAGGTTGCCCGTAAAGGAGTGCTGTTTAATTTCGTCGAGGCGAAGCCTCGACGGCCCCCAAAAAACCTATTTGTAGCGGCGATCTCTCACGGTCGCCCGCTACAAATAGCCATGTGGGGAATTGGTTAAGTCTGGAAATTTGAAGTCTTCAGTGTGCAAACTTAAGCCTACGCTACTTAGCTAACCTTTTGATGGGCATAGACCACTAGTTAGCTGCTTAAACGATAAAATCATAACTTACCGCAGTGACGGTAACGATCATTTCCCGTAAAACCCGCAAGTTATTCACAAAGTACTTGCTCCCTTACCCATCCCCACGGGCAGCTTTTCGGGCAGCCAAACGAGCTGCCCGCATTCCGGTAGCTCAGCAGCCCGACGAAGTGATACTGCCCGACACTCGCCTAACGGGCAAAAACAAACATTCATTCAGGGTAAATGCTAATGGGAGCGGAACGGAGCAACTCGACGTAGTGGTCGATACCTCCAATGGCCAGGTGCTTAGCAATCTCGCAGCGGTAGGGCAGAAGTATCGTAGTTTGGCGTTTAACTAAAAGACTTCTGCCCCTTGACTAAATTCTTCGCCTGGCTCGTCCACCTCTTCACCGCCTCCGGCCTCCTGGCTGGTTTCATGGGCCTCTTGGCCGCCATCGACGGTAATTACCGAATGGCTATGCTCTGGATGCTCGCCACCCTCGTCATCGACGGCATCGACGGCACCTTCGCTCGTATGGCCAGGGTCCGGGAAGTACTGCCCCAGGTCGACGGAAAAATGATTGATTACGTCATCGACTTCTTCACCTACGCCATCCTGCCAGCCTACCTCTTTTTTGTTGCGACCGACGCACCGGAGTGGGCCCTGTACGCCGGTAGCTTCCTGATGCTCCTCTCGGCCGCGATTTACTATGGCCTCGACGGTATGGTGAGCGAAGACGGCAAGCACTTCATCGGCTTCCCGGTGCTTTGGAATATGTTCGTGTACGTCTTTATCTTCGTTACGCCGGGTTTGCCGTGGCCGCTGATGCTCGGGCTGGTCGCGCTCTTTTCCGTACTGCATTTCGTTCCCATTCTGGTGCCGTACCCCAGCCGGGGCGGGCGTTGGCGGGCACTTACGCTGGCGATGGTCGTCGTCTTCATCGCCGCCGCAATATGCAATGTCTGGGTTTACCCGGAGGTCTCCGCCATCGGCTACCGGGCCAGCTTACTAAGCATTGCCTACCTGACGCTGGTAACCGTTTTAGATACCTTTGGGGCGCGGCCGCCGGTGCAAAAAAAAGTCGGATAAGTAGCAAAGAAAAAAGGCCGCCCCCTTGTCGGGAACGACCTTTTTTAGGTTGCAACTTGCCTCTTACCGGCGGATCACCACCTTTTTCGCCCACCCATCGGTGCCGCGCAGCAGGTAAATGCCTTCCGGTAGTGCCGCCACGTTCAGTTGGAAAACCTGACTGGTGCCCGGAGTCGTTGCCGTAAGGGAATAGGTACGGATGCCGCGACCGTTCAGGTCTTGCAGCGTAACGATTTGCTGGCCGGAGGTAAGCAGCTTACCCGCTAGCGAAAGATTGATCTCGCGCTGGGCGGGGTTCGGGAAGAGGATGACGGCATCGGGGGTCACCTCAACCCGGGTGGGCGGGTCACCACCGGAGACGCTGTCGCCGTTGCCAATGACGAAGGTGCGGAACGTTGTAGCGGTACATACCTTACCATCATCACCGGTTCGGGTGACGCGCAGGCGAATCTGGTAGCGACCAGTTCGCTCGAAGGTGTAGTCCGCCACGTAGTCCGTACTAATCAAAAGGAAGTTGGTCGTGGGGTTAAGGCGACGAACCTCCCAGGTCAGCTCGTCACAACCAGATACTTCGTACACCGGCGAGAAGCGGTAGGCTAGCCCCGGTAACGGTAGCCGCATGGTGTCGATACCAACACTGATCTCCTCGCGCAAAGCCTGGTCTGATTCGCAAATGCAGGCCTCGATGCGGCAGTCAGGCATTACGACGCAGACGTCGAATGCACAGCAATTCAGGTGGAAATCGTCCGGTCCGGTTTCGTGGAAAATGACGGTGAAGCAAATGGTGTCCCCCGGTCCGGCCGGCGAACCGATCGCGATCTGGATGCTCGTCGTCGCACCCGGTGGCAGCGGACTGCCAAAGACGATGTTCTGGTTGGAACCACTCAGCCCCGAAGCAGGGTCGAAGGCGATGTAAGCCTCGGACATCACAAAGCTGGAGGTATTAGTGATCTGACCGCTCCAGACGTAGAAACCTGCCTTACAGTCGATTTCCTTCTCGGTCAGGAAGCCGCAGGGTGGGGTGCAGAACACTTCCACGGTGTCGCGGCAGACGACTTCGCCGTCGACCAGGTACTTGATCTCGATTTGATGAACGGGCTGCTCGCTGTCTGCCAGGC
>Ga0136553_1000716_pt1 | contig 11296 bp, 10 predicted proteins | sample AntRauTorckE5430_FD_101384 | JGI IMG/M metagenome (GOLD analysis project Ga0136553, IMG submission 101384) | Saline lake microbial communities from Rauer Islands, Antarctica - Metagenome Torckler E5 #430 | ecosystem: Environmental > Aquatic > Non-marine Saline and Alkaline > Saline | place... | reverse complement strand
CATCAGATGGTAATACAGACAGACTATTGCTATTGAGCAATAATAGTGCTACTACCACTGTGGACGAGACACCATTATTTTCGGAGGCATCAGGAAGGATTAATAAAGCTGCTACTGATCATACTAAGGACGGGGATTCAATTAACGAGATTACTGCTTTGGGTATGGATATGCAGATGGAAGATACTGAAGGTATAGATGGTAATAAAGACAATGACAGACTATTGAGTAATAATAGTGCTGACCAGAAGATGGATGAAACACAAGATCTTCATATTTCTGGCCAAGCATGTCGTGTACAGGCTGGGAAGAATGAAACGAGTTTGACTGTTACGTCCAATGATGCTGTTGCTACTGCTGCTGCTGTTGGGGGAGTTGTTAAATCAAAAGATTGTGCACCCACAAATAATGTCGAAAAGGGGCATGTAACAATATCGGATACAAGTCAAGGTCAATTGAGCAATATTACTGAGCAGATGGATGAGATACAAAAAAATGCCCAAAACGAAATGACGAGGCTATTGAATAGGTCCAATGATGCTGTTGAAGTGGAAGTACTTAACGTGCAACCACCCAAAGAGGGGGGAATAGTGAAACAGTTGGTATTTAAGCTGAGTGGGAATGATGAAGGAGAGGTTGTGCCTTACAATGTTGCAGTGGAACTGAGCAAACAGACTCCCAATGGTTCAAGCAATACCGCTGCGAACGAGAAAGAAACAGCTGAACCAACTATTAAACACCCAAAAAGTCAGCAGCCAAAAAATGCAACTTCCAATTCCGAGGAACAAACAGAATCTACCAACACGATAGAAAAGCCGGATACATTATCTTCAGAAGAATCATCAGTAGTAGAAATATTTGATATGGATTTGGATGATCCACGTCAAACAATTATTGAACTGCTGGAAGAAGTAAATCTTACAGCTGGAACGTTTGCTACTGGTGGATCGTGTGATAATGGCAAACTCAGCATGCCAGGTCTCGTGGTCAATGGAGTTGGTTCGATTGGTCTACCTCTTGCTACTACACAAGCCAAGGAGTTGGCAAAGAGATGTGAGCAGAACACAATCGTTGATAAGACAGCTCGGAATACCTATCAACTTGGCCCTGATAGTTTCATGATCACCAATCCTACCTGGAACAAGGAAATAGAGTTTCTTACCAAGAAGGTATGTGATTCTTTGGAAGTTCAGGCGCACTTGAAAATAGAAGCACGGCTGGATAAACTCGTTCTGTATGGGGAGGGATCATTCTCTGCCCCTCATCGTGAGTCTAAAAAGGAAGAGCAGGGATCGTTTGGTACCCTGGTGGTTGTATTACCCTCGAATTTCACTGGTGGGGAAATAGTGGTTGCGCACAAACTTCAAACTGAAACGTTCGATCAATCAGCATCATCTACTTTCCAATCTCAATATGCTGCCTTTTATGCAAATTGTAAACATAAATTGAAGAACGTTGCATCAGGGCACTGCTTGTGTGTGGTATATAACTTGGTAAAAGTTGGTGGATATGGGTCTCTCCCCAAGGTTCTTGACAACAACTTAACGCTGAAGAGCCTCAATGCGGCTGCTAAAGCGTGGGGGGCTGATTGCTTAGTCTCCACTGGTTCCAGCACCTGCTGCAAAAAAATTGTGCTGATGACTACTCATATTTACACTCCTGCAGGTATTCGTAATGAAGGTGGTATCAGTGCAGCGTACAAAGGGGAGGATGCTGCCATTGTAAAGTTGCTTGACTTGGCAATTCAGAATGGCGCTGATATTGACTACGTCCACGGCACGGTTTCTTTTTCTGAGACAGGATATGCTGAGAGAATAAGAGTTGGTAATCGCCGCTACTTGTACACCTGGGAGGAAACAACTGACAGTGAGTTGTCACTAGTGCTCTCTAATTGGGGGAGCTCAGATATTAATGGTGAAGTAGAAATGGTCCCTCCAGCCGAAGATTATTTTGAGGACAAAGATTCAAATGAAACTTTCTCTGGCAACGATATGGACGGTCCCCTGGGGTCCAGACAATATTCAGACGCATCTGCAATTGTCATCTTTCCTCGATCACAGCGGTGGGCAATAGCTACCAATAACAATGCTTCAAGAATGTGTGATTATCTTATGAAAGCTGTTGCAGAAGGCGCAGCAAAGGAAACGAATGAAGAATGTATAAAGAAAGCAGAGTCGTTAATATCTTGTGTCAGCAGTTCAAATACACCAAAACTGATAAAATGTATCTTGACTGTGACGGACACACTCAAAGATGCACCACTATCAAAGAAATTCTTGACATCGTGTCTGTCCCATCTCTCAACAAATGTTGCAAACCCACTTTGCAGTAATACCATTGATTTAGTGATACAACTTTGCGAACAGATTGGGTGGAATGTTGCTGAGAGTGTGCTTATCACAGCTATCGAATCGATGAGCCAGAATGCTGATGCTACAATCACATTAATTGAAAGAATTTCTCCAACTGACCCAAAAGATTCTTGTGATCGAGCTCGTATTAGTACACAGTTAGCAGCTCTTGCAAGCGAGAAGATAATCACCACGTCTCGTTTCACTAGTGATGCTACCGGAACTGCTAACTTTTTCATCAAGTCCTGCAAAACCAAAGGGGCAAATGCAGCCCTGATTGCGATCAAATTTGTTGATACAATGTTTTTAGCGTGTAACACCACGGATATAGTACTGCCAAAGAGCATAGATGCGTTTCCATTAAAGGGAATTCTTGACGTTGTGATGGATTGCAAACAAACTGCTCAGGAGGCATTGGTGACACGCATCCTGAGCAGTTATTTGTGGTTATCCTGTCAAAAGTCAAAAGGACCAGCCCCTCGCTATTCATATCAATCCCAATCAGCTCAAGTCAGAGCTCCAAACGGTCCAAATCTACTGATCTCCGCCGCCACTACTCTCATCCGCATCTTCAATTCATTTGGATGGGATAGTCAAGAAGACTTCCTTGTTAAATCGATTGAGAAACTATTCGAGTACTCTGGAAATAGCGCCACTTGCATGACTTTGGTCGAAACATTGTTTACACCAATATCCTTTACTGCCACAACAACAGAAGTCCATGGTCGGTCTCGCGTCTGTACTCAAATGGCATCTATGACATTCGACCGTATTTTAGCTACAAGCCATCAGTTGCAGTCTCCCACTCCCACTTTATACAAGAGGCTGGCAAAATTCATTGGCCAGTACTGCCCTTCTTGTGCTCCCAGATTTGTTACATTAGCCAAGACGCAAGACATAAATAATATTCTTTACCCTCTAGTCACCGATAGAGCGTTTATGTTATCGACAACTCCTGCAATGAAGGACGCTCTTGGCTTGATTGCATATCACGTTGCACTCAGCCTCCCCCCCCGAACTTCTCTAGCATTAGTCGGTACTATAAGGGTGTGGAGCCTTCCAAACGCACACCTTTCAAGGCCCTTCTGCGATATAGGTTTCCTAACAGATCCCTGTCAGCAAGTAAAAGACTGGAAGGTGAGGAAATCAGATCGCGCAGGCTTTTGTTATGAATTGATGCCTTTGGTTCGTTCAAAGGAGGTAAAATATGAGAGCTACCAGCCAGGAGGACGTGGCCCATATCACTTTCGAATCACCAAGCTGAAGAGCTTCGAAGTCCAGGTTTCAAGCTTGGCTAGGCTCTCATGCACTTGTAGGACAAACTGTTTGCTGAAGCAGCACGAAACAACTCTTGCTAAGTGCACAGAAGCCAATTTGAAGCTAGCGAAAGTGAAAGAGTTACTCACGCCTGTGCAACTGTGTGAGCTCGCAAGTCAATTTTTAACTACCACAACCGCAAGCAACTGCCCTCCAGCCACTAGATCAAGAGCAACCCCTCGTGCTAACCGCCCAATAGCTGCATCCAGAGTGATAAATCTTTATGCAAGAAGTAGCCCATTAGCTGCATCAAGAGTGATAAATCCATATGCAAGAAGTAGGGCAGCTGGTAGTACATTCACGCAGGTAGCTGCCAAGAAGCAAAAGACATCTGGTATTATTGATCTAATGGATGATGACGACGATATTCAGATTGAACGATCTCTCACTGTGGCCCAGGCCGTCCACAAGAGAGTGGAGGCAGCAGAAAAGAATGGCGAGGTGGTGGAGATAGACTAAAGAAGACAGTGACAATATTGAAAATATTGTCTTCGCTTTATCTTTTGCGTTGTGTAAAACTAGATATGTTGGTACAGAAAATACATAAGTATTATTCCAGCTACATAATTTGTTTTTTATCATTTACCATGTTCAGTAATCAACAACATCAAACTCATCATGAAATGTTGACAAATTCTGCGATGCAGCCAATGACATCAAGTCCCACTTCTCATCACAAGTCAACGCAATTCTCAAATAACTCCAAACATGTGTCTACAAATAACACCGTGCTGCCTCTTCACAAGTATGCACATTCGACTGTGAAATTGCTATATTCAACCATCCCCGTGCATACTTTGGTTTCAATTGCAATGCTGTATTGTATTCTGGCAGAGCCTCGTCGTACCTGTTTCCATTGGCAGGCAAGCGTCGCGCCTAGTTTGTTGCGGAGTTGGTAATCATTGGGAAATGCGTTTATTGCCAATCGGAAGGAATTTATGGCCGCATCGTAATCACGATTTACGTTGTATACCTCGCCTAATGCCTCATACACGTCGGTGGCAGCATCGTTGGTACGATCGTAGTCTAATGCACGTAATAACAATCGTTTTATATCACGCATTCAGCCATGGTCTGTGCACGTATTGTACTTCTACTACTACCTCCCATTTAATCATCATTATCGCCTTCGGAAGCACTTCCATACAAGTCCTCTTCCTCATTTACATTACCACCTCCGCCACAACTAGTAACACCTGTATCATCAACCATTCCAGCATACAACGGATGGTTTCGCAACCCACCCTCTCAACGTGTCCACAGCCCTCTCATGATCCAATTTGTTTACACACGCAACACCCATTGCCAATATCGTTGTAGGGCTGAATGGATCACGTTCCAAAATACGCCACCAACATGTTATTGCTTTTTGATAACATGACGACTCCTCCTCTTCTGAAGTTGAACTTGTGACCGTTTCAGAGATGATGATGGTGATGAGTGATGATGATTCAAATGTTTTAAATAGTCTCTACATAAATAGTTAAAAGTTATTTAAAACTGTTTTTTTTATAATCTTTCAATTTCATTTTCTGGAGGCGCGCGGAAAATTAAAACGGCGAGAAGGAAGAAAGACACGAACGTATCTGTGTGGTGGAAGGGAGAGCGCAGAGCGCCACAAGCCACAGGCCTACTTACCTGTGGAGTGGAGTGTACAGTAGTGTACTTAGTACTTACATGCCACATATCGTACCACTAAGAACTGATCAGTCGGTTAGTTTCACTCACCACTCTCTACCCACCATAAAATCATAACATATGCGATAATAGGGATTTCGAAATTCAATCGACACCCTTGGAAAGGCAGGCAATCAATGTGCAAATTGAACAAGAACCAATTAGGCAAAAAAGACTTGTCTGATCAATCTAAATCCGTTACGAATACTGAGATGCCGTTGAAAGCGAGAAGAGGAAAGCGTGTAAAACAAGTATCTCTAGCACTAGAGACTGACCAGACTACAACTTTTTCCAGAGTTAGCTCCAGTCTATCGAAGAAGCATGCAGGCAATGGAAAGTCAGGAGGGATTGAGGCAATATTGCCTTCTCTTGGCATCGTAATTGTTTTGGCTTTTGCTTTCATTGCCAAGAGCGGCTTCAGAGGACGTGCATCAGTCGCTGGGATAGACCTTGGTACTACAAATAGTGTAATTTGTGTACAACATCAGGCAAAGGGCGGTGAGCAAATTCAATGGCATGAACATTTTGCTCATCAAATGAATGACTCATCTTATTTTTTTACTTTTCTTGACTTGTCCAGTTGGTGAAATTGAATGCATCCCTGATCCTTTCAACGGTTCTCCTATCGTGCCTTCTGTTGTCTCATTTTTAGATCCCCACCATGCATACGTGAGAAAGAATAAAGATGAAGTCAGTGATTTATATCCTCATCCTGTTCATGCACAGGTAGGAGCCGCTGCGAAACAAAGGATCAACTCTCATCCCCACCACACATTATATCACGCAAAACGCATCATAGGTAAATCATTTGATGATGAATCAGTCAAAGAGTTGATTCACGAATCTGAACTTGACATAATTCAAAACAGCACTAGTGCAGCATTTCGTGTACCTTTCCATGTTGACACGAAGGAGGGAGCATCTACAAACTCAATCACAGTCTCTCCTCACGGGGTAGGTTCTTATGTTGTGCATCATTTGATTCACATGACAAAAGAATACCTTGGGTATGACAGTATAACCAGTGCAGTTATTGCTGTTCCCGCCAAGTTCGATGAAAGGCAAATAGAAGAAACAGCACAAGCATTCAAAGATGCGGGTATCAGAGTTGCAAGAATATTAGAGGAGCCAGTTGCGGCAGCATTGGCATACGGATTACAAAAGAAGGAGAATGTAGACTACATTCTTGTCTACGATTTCGGTGGAGGGACGTTGGATGTTAGCTTGTTGCAAGTGTTTGCCGGGGGAAACGTAGAGGTTGTGGGCAACGACGGAGACAATCATTTAGGTGGTGCAGACTTTGATGCAGCTGTTGCTCACTCGCTACTTGAAGTTAACAATAGCCTTGGTAGAAAAGTTGTAGATAAAGTGAGTGAGGCGTTGCAGCATATCCAAAAAGTAATGGAGAAACATGATGAATTTGGTGAAGAAGACATGGAGGAATTACTTGCTATACAGTGCCATAGGTTAGAAGAGATCCCATTATGTACCATTTCTTCATTTCACACTATTGGAGAAAAAATGAAGATCGCCTTATCATCCCAAACGAACGGCAACGCTCAATCTACATGTTTAGGATTGCCATCTGATCATGGACAGTTGCCAAACTCAATCAGCAAGTTTTGCAAAATGTTGGAACCTATCAAATTATCTCTGTCCATCTCTGAATATGACTCTGCATGCAAACCATTATTCGAAAGATCCCTGGTTCCAATTAGTCGACTTCTCAAAGACCTTGACCTTGAAGCGGATGAAATTGACGAAGTTGTCATGGTTGGAGGAACAACACGAATGCCTCAGATTCGCAAATTAGTGAAGGGCGAGCTAGGTATAGAAAATTTAAACATATCCATCGATCCAGACTTAACAGTTGCTTATGGGGCAGCATCAGTAATTGATTAAAGAGCAAATTTTCATACCGCACTAAATGATTAGGAAACAGTTCTCATCACTCCATTGCCATCAACGATAACTCCAATGCATCGAATATGGATATCACTTTTCCCACCCCTTGCTGCTTTCTTATATTGCAGTCATCCAATACAATCCAATACAATCCAATACAATCCATGTATCACCAGAATAAGGCTGACCCCCAGACAACATTTTTTACGCCGACTCTACTAGGCTTGCCACAATATTAATCTCTTAATATCAGCAATGTATCTTTAGAAGTATCAGTATTAATGGCATTTTCTTTTCAGAAATGAAGCTTTGGAGTCTTCGGAATTGTGAGATTTAATTCTTGTTTGCAATAAGAGGGCTAACGCAACCAGCCGGTGGTGGGACCAGTCAAAGTTATCCAACGGAGGGAAAGGCCTATTCATCTTTGATTTGATAAATTGAACCTATAAAATATGAGCAAAATAGCCAATTGAATTTGTGACTGAGTTTTCAACGACTGTTTTCAATTTCGGACCAAAACATTATAAAAAGCACTCTAGCTCTAGAGAGCTAGTAATTAGTAATTAGGTATGTCATTCATCTTCATTACATACTCTGATTTCTGATAGATAAGTGAAGTCTCCATCAACTATCAATCTATTTCCTACCATGTTTTCTACATCAAACCTCGAGACATACCTCGACGATTTAATGTTGATTTCTAAGATACAAAACAAATCCGAATCCAGAAAAAGAGAAAACAATGGCATCTCCCGTTCTTCAACAAGAAGAAGGACGAATGATCTCTCGCATAGGCTCTTCTTATTACATCGTCAAGGAACCTGTCAAATGAGCTCATCACGGCTGCATGATAGATTACCAAGCGATGCTATCAGCGTAAAACCTGAAGATCTCACAAAGACACAGCTTGACATATACTTCCATGGAACGGCGAAGGTTCCTCACCAGGATGAACTTCGGACAAGCAAGAATCGAAGCAAGAACTGCGTTTCTCCTAAAAGTGCTACTAAAAGGCAGCTTTCTATGTACAGAAACGGAGTTTCAAAACTACGCAATGACCTAGCAAAAAAAAATGCCTCTGACATGCGCAATATAATGGTTCCGAGCAGTAGGCATTATTCATCGCCTGCCAACAATGATTTTTCTCAAAAGCACTTTCAGGAGCTTCATTGTACACCTGTACAGAATACCTCACAGAAAATGCTCTACGGAAAAAACAAGGAGATTTCAAAGACGATCACTTTTAAAAAAGGACGAAGTACAAATTTGTTGACTCAGAGATACAACAGTAGTGGAAGTCAACATCCCCGTGCGCTTGAGGAGCTTGAAGAAGAATTATGGAAAGCTCACAGGCCAAAGAGGGCGCAGCCCTTATCCGAATTTGAGCTCTCAGAAATAGGGCTTACGACAGAACAAAGCCACAATATCATAAATCATGAAGAATTGATGGCTTCAAAACAAGTTGATATATTCTGTGATCGAGAAATAATTGAAGTTGCCATGGATCAGACAGAAATTTGTGATGCATTGTGATGTCATTGATTGGATTCATGCAGTACAGAAAGAAGAGTTTTAGACTTTATACGCCTTACATTTAAATAAAAAGTTTTTAGTTACAGCAAAATTACAGGGCCTTTTAAACAGGAACAGTATTAGGCTGTCTAGTGGTTGCGAGAACTCTTTCCCAAGTTCGACCCGTAGTTCTCATCATGCGAGGAGATGTGGCAACCAAGTTAGGAATTGGAAGCAACACCAACTTATTATTGTAAAGACCGACAGAAAACCCAGTGAAACCAGCCATCGCTCCGTGGACAGCATTCTGCGCTAGCTGGGTGCAATACAGACTATCAGCCGCATTAGCAGGCACACTCCTCACCATGTAACTAGGATCAATGTATTTCACAGTAGCTGTCTCTCCCATTTTGTTGAAATATTCCTCTGTAGCCTTCTTCATAAATTCTCCAATTGCTGGCAGTTTTTTATTACCGCTAGCATCTGTCTCGGTCGATTCACCCAAAATATCTTCTCCTGCTCCTTCTGCAACTACGATGACTGCAAATCCCTTCTGCTTAACACACTTGTAAATATGAGGTAAGCACCCGAAGTCTCCCTCCAAAACAGTAGGAACTTCAGGAACTAGACACAGGTCAACATCTCCACTTCCAAGAGTAGCAAATGCAGCAATGAAACCAGAAGATCTTCCCATTAGCTTCACGATTCCAATACCGTTTGGAAGGTTGCAAGAAGCCTCAACCTTTGCACAGCGAATGGCCTCCTGGGCAGCCTCTACAGCTGATTGAAATCCAAAACTACGATCAATATAATCCACGTCGTTATCAATCGTTTTGGGGATTCCTGCAACTGACACATTAAGGCCCTGCAAAAGTAAAAAGCAGTGGATGAGCGGGTGTGTTTCAATCGAAAATTGTAGTTGTCCATTTATTAAAAACAAATCTTCTTACCTTGGCCAAGCATCCTTCATGAATTCTAAAGGCACCGCGGTGTGTACCATCTCCTCCAATGACGTACAGCTGTTTGATATTCAATTTCTCGATGAAACCCACAATCTTGTCCAAGTCAAATCCACCTCTGGAGCTGCTTAACATAGTTCCTCCTTTGTGATGAATGTCCTCAACAAGTTCAGGAGTCAACACAATAGGTTGATACGCTGGATCATAGAAACCTTTGTATCCACCACGAATACCATATACCTTTCCCTTGATGCCATACATTAAAATAAGAGAATTCGTAATCTCTCTAATGACATTGTTCAGACCAGGGCACAATCCTCCACACGTGACAATAGCTGCATTCACAGTCTGTGGGTTAAAGTGCAGGTTCTCACGAGGCCCAGCGCGAATGAATGCCTTAGTGTGCCCGCTTTGACCTGGTTTTCGGACGATATTCGCAATAATGCACTCGTGTGTACTAATAAGCTTGTTGTACGATGTGCCAACTTTTTTGTCGTCATCGAGATGATGACTGCTTTCGTCGCGAAAACTAAAAGATGGAAGAAAACCAGGAGGAGCATTTGGCGCAGGGTTCGAGTTGTAGTCAATATCTTGCATAACATTCACGAAGCCGTTAGGTAACTCCGATTTGAAATTTTTGCTCAAGTGTTCAACTTCCCATAGATAGATCTGGTCGATCTTCACATCACTTAACAAAATTCCCATAGGAGTATTCTCGCTTAGGGGGACAACGTCCTTCTTCTCGGCGGATCGCTGGGTGCGTTGAAGTTTATCAAAAGCAATTTGTCTTGCTTTCTTCATCTCTGTCAGTCTCTCTACTTCTTTTGAACGAAAACGAGATGCGAGAGCTGCCGTGGCAGCAATTCCTGTAAAGAGAGCGATGCCAGTGAGAGAGGCCGTCTCTTCCTTGCAGCAGGAGTGTACCATCTTTGTGTTATGTTACAGTCGATTTGCGAAGGCACAGAAATTGACGAGGAAATCTGCCACTTCCAACAACTATTTGGACCTGGATGTGCTAGTGGAAGGATTGTGCAGAACAAATTGAAAAGAAGGGATCGCAGATCACGATGATTCACAGAGATTCACAATAGTAGTGGTACTTCTGCTGTTGTGAAACTGCGAAAAGATTCCCAGCAGCCAGCAGAGAGCAGAGAGAGGGCAGAGGGCAGAGGATACGAGAGATAGTGAGAAATTTAGAAATTTAGCTGAATTCACCTTTCAAAGTTCAACAGTGTGACTAAAATAACTATCGACATTATTTAACATCTAACATCACAAAACTAGATATGTGAACTTATAAAATAAACCACCTACAGTGTATATCGAAGGGACTACGGGACTGCGGTTTCGTTTTGCGCATAGCAGCATTATCAGATTCACGTACCCTCAAGTAACCAGAACATTAGAATGAGTGCAACACACGTGTCATATTATATCTTAATCTTGTATCAATATGTTATTATGGAAATGCGACCGAAGTAGTATTTTCCATTTTTTGCTCTAGCTTCGCCGTGTTGAGTATGGCCTCAAATGCATATACCACGCTCAAAAAGTGGCGTATTTTTAGGTATAAAT
>Ga0136553_1000712_pt1 | contig 11317 bp, 9 predicted proteins | sample AntRauTorckE5430_FD_101384 | JGI IMG/M metagenome (GOLD analysis project Ga0136553, IMG submission 101384) | Saline lake microbial communities from Rauer Islands, Antarctica - Metagenome Torckler E5 #430 | ecosystem: Environmental > Aquatic > Non-marine Saline and Alkaline > Saline | place... | reverse complement strand
GACACATCAGTGCTCCCAGCAGTTAAAGTGGGCTAATGATGAAAATAGACGATTAGGCGTCGTGAAGATAGAAACTGAAAAATGGTTTTCGTCTCAAGACGGACGAGAGATGGTAACACAATTTGTAAAGACTTTGGAGAGGGAGCTGCAATTCCCTTCTGTTCTTTCTACGAGTCCATCAACCATAGCATTAAGCTGTCTCGATTCAAAGTTAGGAGATAGAGGATTGGTGAGTGATGATTTCTTTGAGGGTCTAGAAACTGCGGCAAAAGATGGGAAGGTCAATGTTTCAGAACTACATGACTACGTTGAAAAGCAAAAATGCAGGTTGCCATCAAGTTCGATACAAGAAATTTTCGATGGAGAAATTGGGACTAGAATCGCTGTACAAGATCTCAAAAAACGTTTAAACGAATCAAGATCTTGGGCAGGTACCGCTGAGGGATGCCAATGGAAGAGATTTATCGACCCAATTCGTCAAACAATTGGATATCATAACTTTGTCGAAAACAAGATAATATTTGAACACAAGTTGAGCAAAAAAAACAAGATTGCAATAGCTAGAGATCACTACTTGTCCACAAATATCGTTCGAGAAAGAAAATTGATGTGGAGAGAGCGCAAAAAATATTACGAGAAGTAAGAGATTCGAACTACCTTCTTGAAGGTGTTTCTCTTCTGCGCTGAGCACAGAAGGAGAGGGTTAGAGCAAAGACTGAATGAAGGATCGTCTAACACAAACATGATTTCGAAGCAAAGGCTAAATCAAGGATTAAACTCTGTTCGCTTAACAACGAACCTGATTTCGAAGATTCTGCGTTCCTTGGTGCCAGTGCAACTCGTCTTGAAAGGAAAGTATACACGAGCCTGTGTCGAAACAAAGGTAACAGTGGAAAAGTTTCTTATAATACGAATTCATTTAGACTACAATATCTACTGTTTGTACGTACCCACTTGTGTTCCTATTCAGTTACTTCATTGATCATCGTCATTTTACTTGTTTTGACTTTTCAACTTTATTTTCTTATTACTTTTTGATTCTCTAAATTCTTCCTCGCATTGCGTGGCCTTACATAATTCCAAATAAGAGAACTCTTTACTCTCTTCAAGACAGTTGGTTCCTTTGAAATAATCGAGACTGTGAAGCTGTCTGTAGTTTGTGTCGTCGTTCGTCGTGGTGTTTCCTACACCGTCGTGTCGTCTAACTTCGTCTACGATAATATTGTCTATTTGTTCCGTTTCCGCGGTATCCAATTTCTTACCGCGAACAGCCGCGAACCCACTCGAACCATAAGAAACCGACATCCCCACCGCGATCATCTTTTCTAGTTGTATTTTTTGTTTTTGTATTCTGTATGAACAATCTGAAAACACCTTGGCATAAATAGCTACATCATCTTTCCTGATATAATATGTATTTCTATCAAACAAATGAATCAAACCATCAGGAATAAACAAAGTGACAACGCAACTTTCTGCACAGGGAAGAAGAGAAGGCTCTCAGATGTTGACGACAAAGATAACAGTACTCATGACATTGAAGTGGAAGCCAAAACGTTTCTGTTCCGCTCACCCGCTTCGCCTAAAGAGATTGATGATATTGCTGCAAAAATCAAGTCTCAGATTGATGCTGCTCAGAAGGAAATAATGGAGTTGGGAATTCGCGCATTTCAGAAAAAGAGGGGTCAATGCAGTGGAAATGGTGGTGTTGACACGGATGATGATTTGATGCAAGATGAGAAAGCGAGGGAGAAGGCAACTGCTTTAGAGGAAGCCGTCGTTAGAGGAAATCCTCGTCGGTAAGTTTTAAGCATTGATAATTGTCAGTCAAGGGGTTTGGAATGCGCATGTTGGATTTTGCTCATCAATTCCATTGAATCCGTACCATTCTATAAATAGTTATCAAATTGCGTTGGTGGAAGTAGCGAAGAAACAAAATACAATTGTAAATCTTGGTACAGGACAGGGAAAGACTCTGATCGCTCTTTTGCTTATTAGGCATTTTGCAAAAGCATATGAAGATGGAAAGCAGACTTTGTTTCTGGTGCCATCTGTCGCAATTTGTACTCAGCATACTACAACCCTTCAAGCCAACCTTCCATATACCGTTGCTGCGGCATATAATAACTCCACAAAAGCAAATGGAGCAAGAGAAGCCATGGCAAAAGCAAATATTCTTGTCGCAACTCATGGAGCAGCACGTGATTTATTCATGCATTACGGCGAGCTATTTTCATTTGAGAGAATCAACCTTTTGATTGTGGACGAATGTCATTACGCGTCTGGCGAGCATGGTTATGCAACGATACTACGGAATTTTTATCATAAATTGCCACGGGTCCTACGACCTCGTGTATTGGGGTTGACGGCTTCGCCATTGGTGAATATAAAAATTCATATGGATGATGAGAAGATAGGTGAGATGCTCACACAATTGGAGGAAATATTGGATTCAAAATTAGCTTGTCTTGCAAAGCTCAGTTTAGGGAACGATGATGAGGACAATCAGAAAAAGGCTGAAGAGCGCTGCGTACATTATCATCGAGCGACTAATCTTCCTGAGTTTCTCGATCACAAAGGAATCGGTTTGCACGAAAGCCGATGCAAGGAATTCAATAAATTCGTGGAACTTTATGTTGACTTGGGTCCCAAATTGACGTCAATATATTCAGCAACAGTAGCACGGGAAATCAGTATGAATTGCTATGAAGAGGAATCAAAGGACGAGTTTTTATCGTGAGTCAATATTCCAGATCCATTTTTCCTGTAATAACCGGGTTCGGCTATTTCTAACCTTCTGGTTTGCATTTTTATTGAAAGAGCCAAAAAGCATCTCGAAAACATTTCCCAATTTTGTAATGATATTTGCAAAAACTGCCCAAATGGCGGTAAAACAGAGAAGCTGGCCGTCCTTGAACAATTGCTAGAGGACATCATTGAGTCTAAAGGTGCCGAAAATACAGTGGGAGTGGTATTTGTTGACCGACGGATAACTGCGCTGGCGTTGTTTGATTACTTTCGTACAAGATCGGAAGATATTGTGAATGATACCTGGACACGCGTTAAAGATACACAATTCAATAGATGTATGGACGATGGAACGCAACACGAATCTTTTGCCCCGTATTTATTGAAAACGGGCGGTAAGAGGCGCTTCGATTTATCCAGTCAGAATTTCCAAGAAATGAATTTTAGCAGAGGCGAATTAGATGCAGAGATTATGAACGACATCTTGGAAAGCGCTCTGCCCGAGGGAGTAAGTATGAGCACATTGATGGAATTAGAACCCTCGCCAATTAAGCACGCTGGTCGTCTTATTGACAGCAACTTTGAACATAGGACAATCAAATGGTGAGTGATTTTGTGCTAGCTATTGTGTGTGTATATATATACATATGTCATATGTATGATGATGCCCCCTGCGCCTGTTCAGACCTGACTGTACTTCCTCGCTTTCCCCGTCAGTGATGTGATTGTCAGGCAAGCAACTTCTGTAAGTGGTAATGGACAGAGCCTTAATAAATACATGCCTCTTTTAATATACTGACCATTATTTTGCAGGTATTTAAATATCTGGATCGTAGTCACCATTATTCTGATGAGATGAATGACAGAAACTGGATGCATAAAATCAGAAGCGTGAAAGAAGTATTGGATGGACTTAGAACGAAACGGACCAATGTTCTGATTGCAACCAGCGTAGTGGAAGAAGGCGTTGACGTCGACGCTTGCTCCTTTGTTATTGCTTTTGACCATATAAAGTCTACAAAAGCTTATGTGCAGATGAAAGGTAGAGCCCGACAGCATAATGCACGATTCTTCGTCCTCCATGATACTTCTTCTACGAATACTTCTGGCTCATACATGCATCTTCAGGTAGCTCAGACTGCCGACTTGAGAATTAGAGAATTTATACAGTCAAGAAAATCTCGCTTCTCTATCCCACTTGTTGATCCTGTGATTCAATTTAGACCTTACACAGGCGAGTCTATTCACGCCGAATGCGATGCTCTCGCAAAAGGAGAATATCGTACAAAAAAGGCTATGGTAGACTTAAGTTCTGCAAAAACTCTTCTCAATCGTTACACACTGAGCGTTCCTCTCGAAGCTGCATCAAGAACCTGTCGGGATCTGATGGGTATGCATTTACCGCAATTTGAGGAGACACGACTTATGCTACCCTCGCATATTCCAAGTTCTGCACGATGCGTAGATCTTCCGGAGTGCTATCTTTCGTGTACGAAGAAAGAAAGAAAAAATGTTTTATCGCTGATGGCTTGTGTGCGCCTTCATAAGTTGAATCTGTTGAACGATCGTCTACTACCCTTGAAAAGAAAGGACATGCAGGAAAAACTAATAAGTGTTGCTCTCGCCGAGCTTGCTACTTTAAGAAAATGTGCTCCTCAAAAGAGTCCACCAATGCACAATGAGAATAGTGAAGTTTACATTTATAAATTACAGCAAACTGGAAATTTCTTCGATCAAAATGATGGAGTCCTTGGCAGTGATGGTAGAACTCTATGTTTGGTTACGCTGAGTCCTCTTCGACTGAAGAAGGTCGATATGAAAATTCCTCATGTTGAACTTGGCAAAATCAGTGTTTGTATTACAGATCCGATAAGGAGAAAAATGAACGAAGATAGCTGGGAATGGTGCACGAGATTCCATTCTGTGCTCATGAATGGCAGATGGAGAAAACAAACAAGGTCTTCTTTTTTCAAATACAATGCGGAGAAAGCGTGCAATGGAATTTTACCCCAATACGTGTTGGGTTGCTTGACAAAGAGTGGTCAAGTGGACTTGGCCAGAATTCGTCAAATAGTACATGAGTACGGACGGAGTAAAAGTGAAAGAATTGCAGCTGCAAAAAGAACAGAGAGCTGCGCAGATCTCAAAGTGCCCAGGATGTGGAGTCCATTGTATGATCAACACGTAAATCATATTGCTTTCGGTCCCAGCGAGTTAAAGGCAGGAGCCCCTTTCCCCGAACAAAATGGTGAAGTCAAAACGTACAGTGATTACTTCGCCATTCGCCATGAACACAAAGTCCATGCGTCCTCGCAGCTTTTCGCTGTCCAACGGCAGTGGTGTTTTCCTCGAAGAATACCAATGGCAGCAAACATCACTTTATGCGATACACGGAAGGAAAAGATGGAGATAAATCTTGATCCTACAGATGCAGCACTGCAAGCCGGCGAAAGGAGTCCTTGTACAGGACTAGCAGCTACCTTGTTGCCCGTTGACGTATGCATGGAAGCCCCGATTGCGGACGCGTCGTTGTGCCTACACTGTCTCGTCTTACCACAGATTCTGTTTCATGTTGAAAACCTCATCACTGTGCAGCTATTTGTAGACCACTGTGCCAATAATCTGCCTATTCTTGGGTCTTACCTCAAAGAAATATCGAAAGATTCAGATGATGACATTATGGAAGCTCTGTCCGCGAAGAGCTGTGGAATGGCAAAGAATTACGACCGGTTTGAGTATCTTGGCGATGCTGTCTTGAAGCTCATCCACACTGATGCCCTTCTTCATTCCGCTACTCTGAGGAAATGGGTCAGTCATTTGCATGAAGGTAAGAATATGTGCACTACATTTTATATTGTAGATATACTGAGAATTCAAGCTCGCTTACGCTTCCACTTAGGGGACTTGAGTATTTTACGAAGTGCTATGGGTTCAAACCAGCGCCTTATGCAAGCGACAAAATCTGCTAAACTTGATCGATATATCATTTACAAGCGGCTTGGGCAATCCCAATGGGCGCCATCCGGTTTAGAGCTGCATGAAATTGTGGATGATGGGACAGAACGACTCGCGCATATAGAAGAAGAAATACCAGGTAAGAAGACACTGGCAGACTTAATTGAATCAGTACTCGGTTTGATATATTTGAAGTTTGATTTCCAAGCAGCTTGCAATGTTGCCAAGGAACTCGGCATCACACTCCCTCGTGATCCAGACACTATCATACCCATTCCTGGCTATAGTCTGGATATCAAGCTTGCAAATGCTTGTTGCGAAATTTTTGGTGGTATTAACTTCACATATCCAGAACTCCTTGAAGAGGCATTCACCCATCCAAGTTGCACGCATGAGGAAGTTCCTTGTTACCAAAAGTTAGAATGGGTTGGTGATGCAGTTTTGTGCTTGTTTGCTAGAAACTGGATCTTTCATCAATATCCTGGATTAAAAGTTGGAGAACTTGTAATCATCGAGGCCACAATTGTCTGCAACGAGACCCTCGCATACCTGAGCGCATCTAATGGCTTGCAACGATATTTGAATCATCGTGATATTAGCCTCCCTGGCAAATTTGAACAATTCGAAAGAGAATGTAACGATCGAGGACTGTGGGCTACAGGTGCGTAGCAACACTTATTAATGTTGCTGAGATCTTATTTCATACCGACTTACTTTTAATTTTTTCTTTTCTTCCGTCAAGATCCACCGAAATGCCTATCAGATATCGTGGAATCTGTCTTCGGCGCAGTTTTCGTAGACGCTGGATTAGATACTTCTTTGAAGGTTGTGAATCACATGATGAATCCTGTTTTGAATGCATTGCAAGTTGCTTTGGAAGTAAGGACCGTAGATGATTTGACCTTAAAAGTTTCTCGGGGTATGATCCACCCTAAACAATTTATACACGAGCTGGCTGGTGGAATACTAAACGTCAAGTCCTGGAGAGCAGCAGAATTTGCCATGAAAAAGCCTACTTGTCCAATATGGAAAGGTCACGGTGTTTTTGGGATTGCTGAAAAACATGGCACCACACATATTGGTGTAATTGAGAGTCTAGGTATTAGCATTATTGGAGTCGAGGAAAGTTCTGCGCATGTTGCAAGAAATAGGGCATGCGCAATAGCAATGCTTGTTTTTGAAAACCACCCTGAGTTGATAAAAACACTCCAAAAGATGACGGAAGAGTTCCGCGTGATTTCCAGCTGAACAGATTATCGCCAAGGTTTAACAAAATGAACGCGACTTGCCGCTGAACATATGAGGTTTTCTAGAATGTAAGAAAAAGGAATATCTACTCGAGACAAGGCCATGCCTAACAAATCACCCATTGTAAAACCTTGCTGACCCCACTTAATGATAGAAAGCCAACTCTGGCCATGATGTATCAGAGTGAGGGGACAGCACGGATTATAGATCTTGACTTCAAGGAGAATCTAATACTGTGGAGAACCACCAAATCTACTACCAAATCTCAGAATTCAATTTATGCATTAGATTTTGCAACTGAGAGTGAAACAATTTACCCTGTGTAAATTCAGAATACGTTAGTACCAACTTAGTACTAAGCTAGGATAGATTCGTTTTTAACGCATGTACCGAAATGGGACTTTCAAGAAATCAGAGATACAATGGAACGGCTTGGTTTGCATTAAATACATGCATACATACAGTGTGCTATTTGAGTGATTCATGATTTATTTTTTAACAGCCTTTACTCAGTATGCTCCGAGAGAAATTGAGTTGTACTTGCGAATTCGTAGCTAGCTTCCTCATCTCCTCCAGACTTGCCTACCCACACATCTTTGCAGTCTATTAAGAAAGGATCATGCTTCGCAAAAGTCGAATAAGGATGGATATCAAGAGAGTCCTTAGCATTCTGAACATCATTTCTAATCGCTTTAATCAGGTCCGGAAATGAAGGGAATTTCATTTCTGGACGTAAAAATCCACTCAAGGCAAGCCTCATGGTTTCACCATAAAAATCTCCTTCTAATGCACCTTCATCAATGATCAAATGCGCCTCTACAATCTTTTCTTTATTCTCCGCACCATCGAATGTTGGAGAGTATCCAACGTTCACAACAGCCTTGTGTACAACTCCGCGCCCTAACTTCTCATCAGAAGACCCTTCAATCACCGCAGCTCCAATATAAACACCAGTTGGCACATTGCTCAAAGCGTCTGCAAACAACGACGCGGGAAGGTTCGCAGTGGGAACTCCAAGCTTCTTACCTCCTCGTCCATATCCTACATCTACAACCCCTCGAACCCTAACCACATCCCTTAGCATTCGATGAGTTTTCTTGACAGCAGATGCATAATACATTTCTGCCTTCTTTCCATCACCATCAATATCAATCTCTTCCTCAAAGTCCATCACCTCCAACTGCTGAAATTGAACAACATCATCAAATTCCTCTCTGCTGGGCAAACCGTTTGGCACTGTCGAAGGGTTCTCCTTACGTAACTTTTCCACAAATTGAGCCCCAAGAGGATGACCAATCACAAATACACCGCCCTCTTTCAAACTCGTAGATGCAGCAGTAACCACCGAATCTGAATCAAAAAAGTTACCAAAACAAGCGTTAATGACACATAAATCAAAACTACCCCGAAACCCTTCCGTACCCTCCACAACCCCACCATCAAAGCCAACGAGGGTTGCAGGAGAGTTTTCCAATCCTAAAACTTTTTGGACAAAATCTCCCATCTCGCAATCTATCGCATGCTTGTCATCATCCTGCTGCACGAGCATCTTCGCATTTTCCTGGGCATAGGAAATCATTTTAGGACTCAGGTCCACCCCCTTGATATCCAATGTGATACCTAGCTCATCAGCTGCCTTGATGTACGATGAAAAAAGTGCCCCAGTTCCGCAACCCACGTCCAATACTTTGAGCACCTTTTTGCTTTCCTCCTCTGTATTATTTTGGAGATCAGATGATATACTACTTGAACTTTGGATCAAAGCCTTCTTCACTAGATAATCTAGAATAGGTTCGATTTCTGGAAGTGTGGCTTCCTCTGTATTAAAGTAATCTGACATATCATCAAAGACGGCTCTTTGGTGATCGAGGTAGCTTCGAATGCTGGGTGAAGGATCGGTTTCACCTTCATTGCTGCTGCTGACCTTCTTTTGCTTTTCGACAAAGTCTTCCTGAGAGCTCTTGAGTCTGCTAGTTATACCATCATGTTGATATACTATATTCGTGCTCCTCCTGCGTGTCGTGGTAGTGGTGATCCCAATGTTGGGTGAGAAGGCACTTGCAGGGCTCATCAATTTGAGTAGGAGAGACGTGGAAGCGATCCTGAAGGAGACCATCTTTGATTATAGATATTAGATATATTTGTTCTTCCTTTATTACTTGGTAGTCTAGCCAGGGTGTAATTGCAAACTCTTTTGACTAGCTCAAGATAATATCTTTCATCATACATCATACAAGATCATACATCATACATCATTCTTTACACGTTACTCCCTGGTTGCTTCCTGACTGACTCATGACTACCATAAACTGCTGACTGCTGATGATTGATTATATCTTCTTCACGACGACGCCTGCTGAATTTAATTTATGAGAAGGATCTTTTGTGTTGTGGCGCGCATTTTCTATGGCCTCTCCATCTTCTCATTTTTTATCTTCTGTTGTGATTTTTGTGGTTGCGAGGTTCAAGTAGAGAAGTAGTGTAAATACAGGTAAATACCTATTTAGACAGATCCAGCATCCAACATTTATTTAACATCCAACATCCTACATTACCACAACAAATAGTTGACCCTTGTAATTTCAACGTGTCAAGGATCTCAACCTGCTGGAATTATGATACGAGAATTATTCACAGAGGTGCCAGCAGCGAAGGATATAATTAAATCGCTAGCGGAACATTATTCCCAAGACATACATCTCACCACCAATCGCGTCGTCCCGTACTTTGATCCTCTCCACGGGTCTCCCATCCAAGCATCATCATTCGCAGCTCATCTCCAGCATGATTTACAGGAAGCCATAACTCGAGATAATTATCATCATGTTGGAGCAACACTTGTTGAATCGTATAAACTCATACAACAAAAATGTTTCCACATTGTCAATGTCAAGAAACATACTTTATTGAAACCAGCGGCGCATGTAATCTTGATACGATACGAACAATTAGTGCATCATTTTATTCATGGCATAGATGCAGGAGCAAAAGGAGAACACAAGATGGATCACGCAGAAGAGATAATCCAAGCAGTGCACTCCATGACGGTGAGAATGATGTTGGACATCTTCTCTCTGATATCTGTGGAGAAGGTTCGGGTAGAAGTAGAAACGAAGATGGAAAGGGACCGTGAAAAGAATGATGGAGGCAGCCAAGTTGCAAAGGATAGATTGCGCAATTGCATTCTACCGGTCCTCTTGAGAATATTGCAGCATTTCATAACCTTCCGCCAACAGCTCCATCTGGCATCCCCCAAACTTGGCAATGATCAACACAGCGATCTCCGGTATCTAACATCTCTGGCTTCCTTGGCTGCATTATCATTTTGCAAAGATGAAGTGTGGCGAGGCACGAATTCTGAGCGGGGTACTCATATCAACCTTGACCTCTTATCATCCAATAATTTGCATCTGAAGGAAATTCTCCCGACTAATTTTGGAAAGGAATTAGTTTTGAACCATATCATGAATATGGATCTGCACGATGTCCGGGCAACCCCTTCACCCAATCAACACATTTGCCTTGATGCAAGATTGAAATTTGTTGGATTGGATTCGGAGCGGGATGCATTCATGGATGAGCCCTTTATTGATTTCAAGAATTCGAGCGTTGCAATATTTCCCATGCCGTGGCTTGATCATACCAAAGGTATCGGAGCACGGGCCGCATCCTCTCTTTTGCATCATGTCGTATCGCTAGCACAATGCCTCGAAGGGGGAGCAAATGTGGATGAAGTTGATGTAAGCTTCGCGAACGATGTGAAGTGCTTTGAGGATGTTATTATGAAACATGTTGGTAGAGAGTATGTGTGCAAGCTGGCTCGAGAGTTCTTCTTTGATAGGTTGGCCGTGCCTTCTGCATGCCAGCAGTCTGAGGAAAGAGGCACAGTATCCAGTATTGCACTGAAGAACAAATCGTCTAGGAGCTTGGCATTCAATGGTATCGTGCAAGTGAACAAAGATGCAGATGATTGTGACCACGGAGAACATATTGAGCGACCATCCAGAAGTGTCGCTCCAATACGTGTCTTTGCAGCACTCAAGTTCCCAGATGTGTCATCTGCAATTTTTTCAGAAGTGCTTCCAGTCATCTTTACGCTTATTGATTCTAGCCATGGTCATTTACAAGCCTTTGGTGCATCACTTCTCCTTCTTCTGTTGAAAGAGAGCACGACGACTTCGTTCCATTCCACAACAATCGATTCTAGGGATCAAAGCAGATTTCACAACACTGAAAAAATCCTATCTCTTGGATGTAGAACGTGCGATTGTGCTGTTACCCTGTACATACTATCGACAGCTAGATGTCAATTATTTGAAATGTTGCCGTTTCAAGAAACGAACACATTCCGTAGAAATGCTGCTTC
>Ga0136553_1000711_pt1 | contig 11318 bp, 7 predicted proteins | sample AntRauTorckE5430_FD_101384 | JGI IMG/M metagenome (GOLD analysis project Ga0136553, IMG submission 101384) | Saline lake microbial communities from Rauer Islands, Antarctica - Metagenome Torckler E5 #430 | ecosystem: Environmental > Aquatic > Non-marine Saline and Alkaline > Saline | place... | reverse complement strand
GAGGCGGCCGAACCAGTAGCTGGGGCGGGCGTTGGAGTAGCAGGCGTTACTGGCTTTGCGATCGCTGGAGCCGCAGGCTTTGGTGCCTGGGCTTTAGGGGCTTGCTTTTGCTGGCCACCTCTTTGCGTCGATTTCTTTTTTGCTGGCTTGGCGGAGCGTTTAGCCGCGTCGAGGTCAATGGTCCCTAGTACCTTCAGGCCGGGTGCCTTGCGGGCCCCATCCTCTGCCGGTGGCGCAGGCGTCATCGTTGAGCCACTCTCCTGCTGAGCCGGTGCCGAAGCGACGGGCTTAGGGGGAGTAACAACAGGTGGTGCCGTTGCGGGTACTGGCTTGGGAGCACCGGGAATCGGAGGGCGCGGAATGGCACCAAGGACGGGCGGCGGCGGAAGCGTACGACCAGGAACGGGCGGCGGCGGCGGCGGTGGCGGAACGGCGGTAGGACGAGTGTTGAACTCCATAGAGTCCGCCTTCTTCTTATCCTGTAAGGCTTTTGCAAACGCCTCCCGTACCACATTCTCCATATCCGGCGTAAGCTTCGCGGTAGGTTTGTTTTCTACCTCGAAACCTTTACTGGACAGGTGCTCGACGATTGTCGAGGTGGCCACGTTAAGTTCGTTCGCTACTTTGATTAGTCGGTTACTCATTCGATCTTTTAAGCACGGCAATATTTAACCGCGGAGTGCTGCCGCGGGGCGATTTAGAAAAACCCTAAATAGCCGTGGATTTACCCCCGTCCGATACAATCTAAGGAGGTGGTGACCGGAACAATTCCCGGAAACATTGCAAAGATAAGGTAAATCCGGCTACATAACACACCGTATTTATTATCTGTACACCGTGAAGTTTAACAAGCCATACATCAGGATGGTTGAAGTTGCTGCTCATCTTATGCCTTTTAGCCACCCGATGTTGACGATTGGGCGTAGCCACCAGCCGTTTGCTACAAAAAACGCCGCACTACCGGGGTAAAGGGCAGTGCGGCGTGAGCAAGGAACAGTTGCTTTTACTATTCCTCTTCGGTCAAAGGGGAAGGTGATTCAATGGTTTCCGCCAGGTCTTTGGCCACCGGGTCTTCCATGTCCCCTTCGGGCGCGCGGGTCTCCGGCACGGCAATGGTGCCGGCAGGAAGATCGGCAGCGGTTTGCGGAGCAAGTGCGTCAGGGCCCTGTTCGGCACCAACGATAATTACCGGGGTAGCGTCTTCTTTCGGAGCGGGCGGCGCTGCGCCGTCCACGTCATCAAATTCAGCAGCCAGTACGCCGACTACGTTGCGGACGGTCTCTTCCTCCAGGTCAGTACGGCGAACGAGTTCCTCTACGCTTAGTTCCAGTACGGAGCGGGCGGTGTCGCAACCGATGGACTTGAAGGCTTCGAGTACCCACATTTCGATCTCATCCTTGAATTCTTCTAGGTCGACATCGTCGATTTCTACTTCGTTGTTGCGGTAAACATCGATCTCGAAACCGACCAGCCGGCTGGCCAGTTTGATGTTCGTACCACCTTTCCCGATGGCCAGGCTGACCTGGTCGGGCTCGAGGTACACCTTGGCGCGGCGGCCTTCCAGATCGACTTCGATGTTGGAAACACGGGCTGGCGTCAGGCTACGCTGGATGTAAAGACTAGTGTTGTTAGTGTAGGGAATTACGTCGATGTTCTCCTGGTTCAGCTCCCGGACGATGCCGTGGATGCGCGAACCTTTCATGCCAACACAGGCACCGACGGGGTCGATACGATCATCGTAACTCTCAACCGATACCTTGGCGCGCTCCCCCGGAATACGGACGATGCCCTTGATGGTGATCAGGCCATCCTCGATTTCGGGAACTTCCTGCTCCATCAGCTTGGCCAGAAAGCGCTCGTCGGTGCGGGAGACGATAACCACGGGGTTATTGTTATTCCGCATCTCCACTTCCTTGATAATACCACGCACCATATCTCCCTTGCGGAAGTAGTCGCCACGAATCGTTTCCACACGGGGCAGGACGAGTTCGCGGCCGTTGGCGTCGTCAATCACCAGGATCTCGCGCTTCAGGATCTGCTGTACTTCGCAGAGCACCAGTTCGCCTTCGCGCTCGGTGTAGCTCTTGTACAACTCGTCCTTCTCCAGGTCCATAATCCGACTGATCAGGGTCTGGCGGGCAGCCATGATGGAACGGCGACCGAAATCTTCCAGGAATAACTGCTGGTAACACTCTTCGCCGACTTCATAGTCTTCGTCCACGGCGGAGGCTTCGGAGAAAGAGATTTCGGACAGCTCGTCGGTTACCTCGCCATCGGGGACGATCTCCCGCACGCGCCAGAGTTCGAGGTCGCCGCGGTTGGCGTTCACGATGATGTTGAAGTTGTCGTCGGTAGTGAACTTCTTTTTGATCAGCGTACGGAAAACATCTTCGAGTACCCGCACCATGGTGGGGCTGTCGATTGATTTTCCGGAGCTGAACTCCTTGAATATTTCAACTAAATTCATAGCTAGAAACTGATTTTTACGGTTGCTTTCTTAATGTCGGCGTAAGCTATTCTGGTCTGCTGCATCACCGTTTTTTTACGCTTGCCTTCCTGGATACGGACCTTGGCTTCCAGTACGAGGTGGTCGGTTTCAGCCGTGGTCATTTGCCCCTCGTGCTTCTCGTCATCGTTGGTGATGACGGCCAGCTTCCGACCGACGTTCTTGACGTACTGCCGGTGAAATTTCAGTGGGCGGTCTACGCCGGGGCTGCTGACGTTGAGGGTATATTCCAGGCCCAGCGGCTGCTCTTCGTCGAGGTAAGCCTCTACGAAGCGGCTGATCTGCTGGCATTTACGGAAGGTCATGCCGGAGTCAGCATCAACGAAGATTTCCAGGCGGATGTTCGTTTGGTTGACGTCAACCACGAAACAGTCCTGAAACTCCTCGGTCTCGGCAAACATGTCTTCCAGCATTTTGGTGATGAGTTCTTCCATCGGGCTACACTGCTTTTTATCAACCGTTCTTTGCACCTGCGTTTGCGCCGCAAAAGGAACCCCAGGGGCATAAAAAAGAGGGAATCTGAACGATTCCCTCCGGGTGCTTTTAACGGCCTTGTATGGTAAAGGTAACGCTTTAAATTTAATTCAGTTCAGTAACGCACCCGCGCCGTGCTTTCCAATGGTGGGCGCGGCCGCGGGTGCAATGTTTCTGAACGAGAAAGCAGGGTGCTAAACCGGCCAATCTCAGTGACTACAGTTTACAGCGTAGGCACCAAAACGGTTCCGATAACGTGAACCACGCCGTTCGTACCCTGAATGTCTGCTAGGGCAATGGGCACCTCCTGTCCGGAGGCTGTCACGATGGTAGCGTTGCCTTCACCGGTAAACGTAAGGTCCTGCATGGCCAGCGTAGTAGCCGTTGCGGGAATCGCATCAGAGCGCACATTAGCATTACCCACCACGTGGTAGGTCAGTACCGTTGCGACCTGCTCGGGGGTCAGCGTTGCGATGACACTGGCGGCATCTGCGAAAGCGATGTTGTTCGGCGCGAATACCGTGAAAGGGCCGGCAGCGGACAGCGCACCGACCAGGTTAGCAGTCGTCAAGGCACCCGCCAGGGAAGACAGGGCTCCGGTTTTCGTGGCAAAGTCCACGATGGTCTGGGGGCTAAGCACCTGATCGATGGCGTGGATGACGCCGTTTGCCGCAGTGATGTCAGCGACAACGACTGTTGCATCACCATTAACGGTAACAGCACTACCCGTTTTATTAACCAGTACACTAAGGGAGGAGCCGTTGGGGCCGAATGCGCCGAGGGTATTCGCGAAGTTGTCGCCTTCACCAAGGTCAGCAGCGGTAACTACGCCACCGAGTACATGGTAAAGCAGTACGTTGGTCAGGTCTGCGTCGCTCAGGGCGGTGAGGTCGATACCTGAGGCCGTAAATGCAGCATCGGTCGGTGCAAATACGGTAAAGGTGCCTGCCGCGTTGAGGGTAACGTCCAAACCGGTACGCACCAAGGCGGCGGTAAGAATGGTGAAACGATCGTCATCAGAAGCAATTTCGGTGATGGTTCCTGGAGGGGTGACGGTGTCATCGTCGTCGTCACAGCCAGCAAAAGAGATGGCGAAGACCATGAGGATAATGGCCCATCCGTAAGATAGTTTAAACATAATATGGTTGGTTTTGGATAGGATTACCAGGGGTTAAAGGTTGGAGGTAATCCCGGTTAATTATTTGTTGTATTCAACAGTTAAAAGGGCTGAAAGGTCTTAACTGTTGTGAATAATCTGCCCGAAGTCGGGTGGCAAACAGGATGGCGTTAAAGTGCAAAAAAACATTGCACTTGCGCAAACGACCAGCCGTCTAGCAGGCGTCAGCAGATGTTGGTTGACGCCAAAAGAGCAGCGTAATGCTGGCAAACTGCTGTTTTCACTTGCTTGGCTTAGACCACTCTTATCTATCGCAACGGGAGGAACGGCATTCGTGTTTGTTTAAGGGGCTGATTTTAATGGGTTTGTGGCAAGCAGCCTGATGGGATCAACAATTCCCAGATGGAAAAAATGGGTGACCGTGTAGGTTGCCCGCACAAACAACGCTGTGCAATTTCGTCGAGGCGAAGCCTCGACGGCCCCCAAATAGCCTATTTGTAGGGGCGATCCCTTGCGGTCGCCCGCTACAAATAGGGCGATCCCTTGCGATCGCCCGCAACAAATAGGGCGATCCCTTGCGGTCGCCCGCTACAAATAGGGCGATCCCTTGCGATCGCCCGCTACAAATAGGGCGATCCCTTGCGGTCGCCCGCTACAAAAGGCCATATGGGGAATTACCGTGGTGATTTAGGATCAAATAACCAGGTGGTAGTGTCAGGGAAGCGGAAGGTGACCAAAAAGCGGGCGACTAAAAAAGCCAACAGCTAGCCAACTTGGGAGATACGGCTGGCGATGAGCTAATGCCCGACTAAGATCAGTGCTGGCTTACAAAGTTCTGCGAACTATAAGCGACCTCACTATTATTCACTCGGAGGATAAAGTAAATCCAACAGCTAAGAGAAGTCAAAAATAGTAACGCCAACTATGAATGCGAATCATGGGCTAAAACTGGCGAACTGGACGCTCGCAGCTTACGATCAACGGAATGGCGAAGCCATTTTGCGGATCGCAACGCTCCGAGTGTCCGTTCCGGGCTCGTTTAGCCCATGATTCGCATGATGAGTGTACACTTTACCTTTTCAGCCGTGTCAGTTAGATGATGCTCCGCAACTTTATTTCAGGGCCATCCAGGCCATTCTTCATGTCTGCCTTATTCATGCTGCACGGCGGGCAAATCCCAACCCCGCCCTCCGGACGAATTGTTGATGTGGGCCAGGGCACTCTGGATGGAAAGAAAATGATGTTCCGCGCCCATACTTTCCATCAGCCCGCAGCGAAAGAGTTTGTCCCGTACCGGGCCGATCATGCCGCAGAGGTAGAGTTCGATGCCTTTTTTAGCGAGCGTATCGTGAAAGGCGGTCAGTACAAAAATGCCGCTGGTGTCGATGTCATTGACGGTGTGGCCGTCGAGGATGACCGCTCGGAGCGCGTCGCCCCGCTCCCGGACGAGGGCTTCCATCTGGTCAAGGAAGAAGTCGGCATTACCGAAGTAAAGCTCGGCGTCGAAGCGGACGATCAGTACTGCCGGGTCAATTTCCGCGTCGGTAAAACGTAGCCGATTACGAAAGGCGTTCGTGCCTTCCACCCGGCCCAACTCTGCTAAATGCGGTCGGGCGGCCCGCCAGAAGACGAAGAACAGCGACAGCAATACCCCACCGGCAATGCCATACTGCAAGCCAGCGAAAATGGTGAAGAAGAAGGTGATCAGCAGCGTGATTAACTCCCGGGGGGCCAACCGCCACAAACGACGCATTTCCGCCAGGTCGAAGAGTTTACGGACGGAAAAGACAATGATGGCCGCCAGTACCGGAACGGGCAGGTAGTACAGGGCTGGCGTCAAAAACAGCAACACCAGCAGGAGGAGAATAACGGCCACTACATTGCTCATGGCTGTTTGGCCACCACCGCTTTCGACCACGGCCGACCGGCTGAAACTGGCGGAAGTAGGAATGGACTGAAAGAAACTACCGGCCAGTTTGCTGAGGCCCAGGGCGATCAACTCCCGGTTGGGCTGAGGGCGATAGTAATCGTGGTTCGGCGCGAAAGCCTTACCGATGGAGAGGGTTTCGACGAAGCTGATCAGCGCCAGTACCAGGGCTACGGGCAACAACTGGCGGAGGGTTGTTAGCTCAAGACCTGGAATACTGAAAGCTGGCAGACCGGAGGGAATGGTTTCCAGCGTAGTCACCCCCCAGGCTTTGCCCAGCAAACCAACCAGCGCCGTTGCCCCAACGATGAGCAGCAGCATGGTGGGAAACTTTGGGGGTGACCACTGCTTGGCAACAAATAAGAGCAGCAGCGCACCGCCGCCCAAAAGCGCCGAAGGAAGGTGTAGCCGCGGCAGACCTTGCCACAGCGAAAGTAAGGTCTCGTGCAAAAAGCTGCTACTCTGCGTTTGAATACCGAGCAGGGTATCGAGCTGGGAAACAATGATGAGCACCGCCGCTGCCGAGACGAAGCCTGACAAGACCGGCCGGCTGAGCAAACTCACGATCCCACCCAGGCGAAAAATGCCGAAAAGCAACTGGAGCAGCCCGGTTAAACCCGCCAAAATAACCGCGTAGCCCAGGTACTCGGGCGTGAATGGTTCGGCCAGCCCTGCCAAGCCGTTGAGGCACAACAATGACGCCAGGGCGGTTGGCCCAACCGACACGTGGGGAGTGGAAGCCAGCAAGGCATAAATCAACATCGGAGCCAGCGCGGCGTACAAGCCATAAACGGGATCGACCCCCGCCAGCAAGCCGTAAGCCATCGCCTGGGGAATCAGCAGGATGCCGAGGGTGAGACCGGAACCGAGATCGGTAAGCAGGCCGCTTTTACCGTACGTAAGTGGCGTAGGGAACCAGGCCATCAGACGACTTCAAGGGCGAGGATGCTGGCGACTTGGTCTTGTACGTTGACTACTTTTTCGTAGCCGCGCGACTTTAGCAGGCTGCTGGCGATGGTCGACCGGTAGCCGCTGCCGCAGTGGATGTGAATGGGTTCTTCCCGGCTGATCTCGTCCATACGGGCGTTAAGTTCAGACAGCGGAAGGTTGCGGGCGACACTGAGGTGACCGCTGGCGAATTCCGTGGCTTTGCGGGCGTCGACGATGTGCGCGACCGAACCACTGGTCAGGGCGTCACCAAAGTGGTCGGCCGTGATTGTCTCAATGCTGTCGATCTCCCCACCGTAGGCTTCCCAGGCAGCGATACCACCGGCGAGGTAACCCAGGGTATTGTCGTAGCCTACCCGGCTAAGGCGTTCGACGGCCTCGGCCTCCCGACCGGGATCGGTGACCAGCAGGATAGGCTGGCTCAGGTCTGGAATCATCTCTCCGGCCCAGGGGGCGAAACTGCCGTCGAGACCGATGAAGATGCTGTTGGGGATAAAAGCCTTAACAAAATCTTCTTTGGGGCGGACGTCCAGGATCAGCGGACGTTCGGCGTTGGCAACCTTCTCGAAGTCTGCAGGGGCGAGGGCAACGTTGCCGGTCTTCATCACCTCGGCGAAGGACTCATAACCCTGCTTATTCATCCGCACATTCTCGCCGAAGTAGGGTGGTGGCGGCAACAGGCCGTCGGTGACTTCTTTCACGAACTCCTCCCGCGTCATGTCGGCCCGCAGAGCGTAGTTGGTGGCTTTCTGGTTGCCGAGGGTGTCCTGGGTTTCGCTACTCATTTTTTTACCGCAGGCCGAGCCAGCACCGTGGGCGGGGTAGACGAGGACATCGTCGGGCAGCAGCATGATTTTGCGGCGGAGGCTGTCGTATAGGAGGCTGGCAAGGTCATCGATCGTCAGAGCCCCTTTCTGCTGGGCGAGGTCGGGCCGGCCGACGTCGCCGATGAAGAGGGTATCGCCCGAGAAGATGGCCTTCGGCGTCCCGTGTTCGTCGAGCAATAAGTAAGTTGTGGATTCCAGGGTGTGGCCGGGGGTGTGGAGAACGCGAATGGTGACCTTGCCGAGTCGGAATTCTTCCGTGTCCTTCGCCTCATATTTTTCATAGTCGGTCTTCGCGCCGGGGCCGTAGACGATGGTAGCGCCGGTTTGCTGAGCCAGGTCAATATGGCCACTCACGAAATCGGCGTGGAAGTGGGTCTCAAAGATGTACTTGATCTTGGCGCCATCCCGCTTGGCCCGCGCCAAGTATGGCTCCGGGCTGCGGAGGGGATCGATGATGGCGGCTTCGCCGTCGCTCTCGATGTAGTAAGCGCCCTGGGCGAGGCAGCCGGTGTAGATTTGATCGATTGTCATTGGAAGGCGTTATATGATGGGTTGGTCATGTAACGCACGATCTCTCCCTGGGTTGACAGGAGTGGTGAAGGGTGAATAAGTGAAGGAGAGAATAAGCTACCGCAAGTACCGTTCGCCGCGCTCCGCTTGCTCACCGTTAGCGAACAAGAAAAGCGAAGTGAGTGGTCACTACCTTCGGTGCTGCTGCGCGGTCTCTTATCCAATTATTCACTCTTGGTACCAGTCAACGACCCGCACCTCAATGCTTTTATCCCCGGCGGTCACCATCCCGGCAAATTGCTTGGTGTCCATAAAAGTACCATCCTTATTACGGTAGTGGAATGGGTAGACGACGCGGGGCTTGAAGTCGAGTACGGCGTTGGCGGCGTCTTCCATGGTCATGGTGTAAGGGAGGTTCATGCAGACGAAGGCGAAGTCGACGTCTTTGAGGGCGCGCATTTCGTCGACGGGGCCGGTGTCGCCGCTGAAGTAGTAGCGTTCGTCGCCGAGCTCAAGTACGTAGCCGTTGAATTTGCCCGGAGGGTGAGGTGCATCGGCGGATTTCGGGAGGTTGTAGGAGGCTACGGCGGTGATGGTGATGTCGCCGCGGCTGGCGTCTTCGCCGTTGGCCAGGGTGGTCATCTTCAGAAAGCCGAAGGTGTCGGCCTGGCTGGTGACGGACCGGGGGCCGAAGAGTTCGGTTTGGCTCAGGTCAAGGGAGGCCAGCACTTCCTTGTCGAAGTGGTCGCCGTGGGTGTGGGTGATAACGACCATGTCGGGCGCGGGGAAGGCAGCGAATTTCTCAGGCTTGTTGTAGGGGTCGACGAAGATGGTTTTTCCGTCGTATTCCAACACGACGGCGGAGTGAAAGATAGGCGTCACTTTTACCGCTGATTGCTCGGCGGGCTTGGTCATTAAGGGGGCGTCGGTTTCCGTGGTCGCGTCAGCTGTGTTATCGGTAGGCGGAGCACCGCAGGCGGTGAGTAAGAAAGCCAGCAGAGCTAATAGGAAAAGTTGTTTCATGGTGGTTTAACGGGAGGCCGATGGATTGGGTTCAGATAGGGGAGTAGGTGCTTTGCCATTCCACTTTCTTCGCATCCTGCGATCGCGCCAAATAAGCCATATCAAGCCTCCCACCTGCGGCAGTCTGCAAAACTACCTTGCCACAAAACTACCGTACTACCCTCACGGTACCTCCACCACATTAAGCACCCGCGCAATAATATCTTCCTGCTTGATATTCTCCGCTTCCGCCTCATAGGAAAGGCCGATGCGGTGGCGCAGCACGTCTTCGCAAACGGCGCGGACGTCTTCGGGCGTCACGTAACCACGGCGTTCCAGAAAGGCGTGGGCCTTGGCGGCCAGGGCCAGGTTAATGCTCGCCCGCGGGCTGCCACCGAAGGTAATTAGTGGCTTGAGATCAGCCAAACCGTAGGCTTCCGGCTCGCGGGTGGCAAAAACGATGTCAATGATGTAGCGTTCGATCTTGTCGTCCATGTAAATTTTGCGGACGCTCTCCCGCGCATTCATGATTTCGGCCGTGGTAGCAACGGCTTCGACGGCCTCAAAGCCCTTAGTGAGGTTACGGCGCATGATCTCGATCTCGTCTTCCCGCGTGGGGTAGCCGATGGTGCACTTGAGCATGAAACGGTCGGTTTGCGCCTCGGGCAGCGGGTAGGTGCCTTCCTGCTCGATGGGGTTTTGGGTGGCGAGCACGAGGAAGGGTTCTTCGAGCTTAAAAGTGGTGTCGCCGATGGTCACCTGCCGTTCCTGCATGGCCTCGAGAAGGGCGGATTGCACCTTGGCCGGTGCGCGGTTGATCTCGTCGGCCAGCACGAAGTTAGCAAAAACGGGGCCTTTGCGGACCGTAAAATCATTGACGCTCTGGTTGTAGATCATCGTACCGACGATGTCGGCCGGCAGCAGATCGGGCGTGAACTGGATGCGGCTGAAATCGGCCGAGATGGTCTTGGCCAGGGTATTAATCGCAAGCGTTTTCGCGAGTCCCGGAAGGCCTTCCAACAGGATGTGGCCGCGACTGAGCAGGCCCAGCAGCAGCCGGTCAATCATGTACTGCTGCCCGACGATCACCCGCCCCACTTCCTTACGGATGCGGTCGATGACTTCGCTGTCAATCAAAATTTGTTGGTTGAGGGCTTCGATGTCGATATTGGCCATGTTGGTCTTTTGGTTTCCTGGTCTTTTATAGTTGGCCGCTAAGATAGGCAAGTGGTGAAAGAATGAATAATTGAATAAGAGAATACGCGGAGGGTATTTTGTTTTAAAGGGGAATTCGTCTTTCGCATACATGCTTAGTCACGAGTCATTAACCACCTTCGCACACGCGAGCAAAGTTTTGTGCCCTCCCAATTGTAAGTTCGCGTTCCTTATCCTTTTACGCTATTAATCACTGCTCCTAGGGAGAGCGCGGCCGCCGGCAATGCGCTAAGCCTGTCGAATTGTACTTCAACTCCATTCAGCAGAACTGCAAAGAAAACGGGAAGGAGCAAAGAAACCCGCCCCAAAATCGCTTTTTTGATCGCGTTATTTTTGTTTGCCCCTATTTAGCTGCAACAATTCCCCATTTGGCCATTGGTGGCGGGCGACCGCAAGGGATCGCCTTATTGGTAGCGGGCGACCGCAAGGGATCGCCCCTACAAATGGGCTATTTGGGGGCCGTCGAGGCTTCGCCTCGACGAAATTACGTAGCATTGTTTGTGCGGACAATCTCTACGGTCGCCCATTTTTTCCGTGTGGGGAATTGCTACATTTCTACAAAACTACCCTACCACCTTACTACTTTACTACCTCACTAGTGGTCGTCGATCAAAATACGACGTAGCTTTCACCGCATGATACTGAGAGGTAACTTTGACGGGTTAAACCAACTTAGAGCATGCCATACCCTGCCAGTCCTGCCTTACCTATTACCGAACGTCAATTCAAAGTGCTGAGGTCTCACCTCAACAAAGCTACTGTTCCTAAGCGGGATGCTTTCCGAATCCATAT
>Ga0136553_1000708_pt1 | contig 11327 bp, 8 predicted proteins | sample AntRauTorckE5430_FD_101384 | JGI IMG/M metagenome (GOLD analysis project Ga0136553, IMG submission 101384) | Saline lake microbial communities from Rauer Islands, Antarctica - Metagenome Torckler E5 #430 | ecosystem: Environmental > Aquatic > Non-marine Saline and Alkaline > Saline | place... | reverse complement strand
GAGGCGGGCGGGAAAAACCTTGGTGTTGTTGAACACCAGGGAGTCGCCCTCGTCGTAGTAGTCCAGCAGGTCGGTAAACATCTTGTGCTCAATCTCTCCGGTGGCACGGTTGACGACCATCATGCGGCTGTCATCCCGCCGCTTACTGGGCGTGCGGGCGATGAGTTTCTCGTTGAGCTCGAATTTGAATTGTGACAGCTTAGTCCTCATTCCCTGTACTTATTTTGATTGCCTGGTGGCTTTGAATTAATTGTGGAGGTGGTAGCTTCACCTCGAAACAGCGGGCAAAGGTAGGGGTATTTCCTAAAATGCCGCCAACCGCTCCTAACAGTAAGCCGTTGAAGGCACCGAATGTTGATTGGTGACTCACTAAAGTTAGCCGTTGGTCCAACATTCCTGGCGCTTCGTCTATTCCATTGCACCGGCGTCCGCGCCATATTGGTACCTTTGAGGGCAAGGAAATCTGATTTCAGGACTGGCACCGCTACTTTTCTGTGTCTCTCCCGTTTTAAGAAAGCCTGAAGCCTGAAGTCTTGCGTAAGCAATGCCTTCCCTTCGGACTAACTGACTTCAGACTAAAAGCTTTATATCCGCTCCGGGGTAGGATGATAAAGATTTCACGGCTCGAGCGTTCGGACCGACCCCGTAGGAGCAGCGAAGCTAATTTTCAAGGCTGGAAACTAGACTATCGCTACGTGTCCAGCCTTAAAAATATCGTTCCGACCGCCTAACCTAAACCATGCCTTAAATTTTTATCACTCTAGCTCCGGGAGTGCATAAAAACGCACCGGTACAACTTACCACGGAACCCATTCCTTCCCTGGCCACAACCTCGCCCATGTTATTTCTTAAAGTACTCTCCGAAAGCATCCGCCAGGCCATGGCCCAACTGACCGGTAATAAACTGCGGACCTTCCTTTCTTTGCTCGGCATCTCGATCGGTATTTTCTGCATCATCGGCGTGCTTTCGGCCGTCGCCTCGCTCGAAGACAGCGTGCAGGGTAGCTTCGCCAAGCTGGGTGAAGACATCGTTTACGTCGATAAGTGGCCCTGGAAGGACAACAGCGGCGACTGGTGGGAATATTTCCAACGCCCTCACCCCGACCACGACGATTACGAACGGCTGAAAGAGCTGATGCCGACCGCCTCCGCCATCAATTACTCGACCGAGCCCGGGCGCAAAGTGGTCAAGTACAACCGCACGGCCGTAGAAGGGGCCGACGTGCTGGTTACGACTTTTGAGATGGACCGGATGTACAACATAAAGATCGACCAGGGCCGTTACTGGACGGCCTCCGAGTACGCCTCCGGAGCCGACAAGGCGATCATCGGCCATGAGGTAGCCGCCGAGCTCTTCGGCACCATCGAGCCGATCGGCAAGACCATGAAAATGAGCGGCCGCAAGTACGAGGTCGTCGGCGTATTTAATAAGACCGGGGGCGACCTGATCAACATCATTGACTACGATTATACCGTTGCCATCACCTACACCAACGCGGCCCGCTTTATGAACCTGAAGAACCGGGCCCGCTTCGGTGGCCGGCTGGCGGTGAAGGCCAGGCCAGGTATTCCGCTGCAACAACTCGAAGACGACATCCGGGGCATCCTGCGCGCCGGCCGGGGCCTCCGCCCCCGGGAGAGCGATAATTTTTCCCTTAACCAACTGACCATGGTCGCAGACTCCATTGGTAGTTTCTTCGGCGTACTCAACCTGGTTGGTGGCCTCATCGGGCTTTTCTCCATGGTCGTTGGGGCCATCAGTGTGGCCAACATCATGTTCGTATCGGTGAAGGAACGGACCAGCCTCATCGGCGTCAAGAAAGCACTGGGGGCACGGCAGTTCGTCATCCTGCTGGAGTTCCTGACCGAGTCAGTCATCCTGTGCGTGATCGGTGGCGTCATCGGCCTGATGCTGGTGGTGGCGGTTACGACGGTGATCAACCACTTCTTCGAGGCGTTCCAGATCGTGCTGAGCCTCAAATTTGCCATCATTGGCGTCCTCCTGTCGGCCGTGGTCGGTATTCTGGCCGGGGCGGTACCCGCCGGGCTGGCGGCGCGGATGGACCCGGTGGAGGCGATGCGGAGTTAGCTGGTTGTGTAGTTTGGTGATAATGTAAGCTGCCGCGTGAGGGCTAGTACTGTAGTTGTGTAGTTTGGTGATAATGTAAGCCGCCGCGTGAGGGCTAGTACTGTAGTTGGGTAGTTGGGTGGTAATGTAGGCTGCCGCGTGGGGCTAGTACTGTAGTTGTGTAGTTGGGTGGTAATGTAGGCGAGGAGACTGTTCAGTGAGAAGTGTTCAGTCTCAACCCCGACACTTATCCCGACTAAAAACGCGGTAGCCTACCTGACGACACAACTACCAAACACAAAAAGGCCGCCGCGAATCAGATTCACGGCGGCCTTTTGCCTTAGCGTATAGCGTAACTCGCTTAGTCCTGTGCTACATCCATTTCCATCTCCTGGATGACCTGCGCGTGCAGCTTCAGGGTCAGGGTGTAAGTGCCGAGGTCCTTGACGTCTTCGGGCAGAATGATCTTCTTGCGCTCCACGTCCACACCATACTGCTCCATGAGGTGATTCTTCACCTGGAGCTGCGTGATGGAGCCGAAGATGCGGCCGCTGGTACCGGCTTTAGCGCCCACCTTCAGGATGTGCCCCTTCAGCTTATTGGCGATGGCTTGGTACACGTCGAGTTTTTTCTGTTCCTGTGCGTCTTCGCGGCGGATCATCTCGTTGAGGCGACCCATGTTGGAATCGTTGCCGATGATGGCCAGGCCACGGGGCAGGAGGTAATTACGGCCGAAACCGCTTTTTACCGTTAATACTTCGTGCTTATCGCCGACTTTGTCGACATCTTTCAGCATAATTACTTTCATATCGTAATATGTTGTCCCACTCTTTGAGGGCGGTGCCCTATTGGAGTAGTGGTTAGGAAAATAGTAGTGTAGTAATGTAGTAATGTAGGCTGCCGCACCTTGGAGGTGTTGGAGAGAACAACACGGAAAGTTACCCCTTGCCGCCTATCGTTTGCAGTAGCCTACATTACGGCACCACTGCCAAACTACATTACTTCAAAAGGTCCGTCAGGTACGGCAACATCGCCAGGTGGCGGGCACGCTTGATGGCGTTACCGATTTTGCGCTGGTACTTGAGGGAGTTGCCGGTGATACGGCGGGGAAGGATCTTGCCTTGCTCGTTCACGAAGGTGAGGAGGAAATCAGGATCTTTGTAGTCGATGTACTTGATGCCGTAGCGCTTGAAGCGGCAGTACTTCTTTTTGCGTCCACCAATCTTGGGATTGGAAAGGAACTTGATATCGTCTCTAGAAGCCATAATATGGTCTATTTAATTCCAATGTCAACGGTCGGTCTGACGTTCGTCAATCGAGGCGTGAAAACCGGCAGTGCGTAATGTGGGCACGCTGTTTGTCAAACCGAATTGAAATTGGATCTTTTTAACGGTGATTGAATGGGGGTTACTCTTCTTCCTTGAAGCTTTCGGCGTCGCCGGAGGGGACACCGGTGATGGAGGGAGAGTCCGCTTTCTTGCGGCTGATGCCGTGGGCTGCGGGTTCCGTCTTGGCGGGCTTTTCCTGCTTTTTGCGCTTAGCCTTGCCAATCTTACCGGCACGCTTATCCGCGTTGTACTGCACGCCGTACTTATCGAGGCTCACCGTGAGGAAGCGCAGGATGCGCTCGTCGCGACGGAGGTCAAGTTCGTAGGCTCTGAGGAAAGCTCCGTCCGGAGCGGTGTATTCAATACTGTAGTAGATACCGTTGCTACGACGGTTGATGTCGTAAGCCAGCGTGCGCAGGCCCATTTCGTCGACAAAAACGATTTCGCAACCCTGCTTCTGCAGGTTTTCTACATACGTCTGAGCCGTCGTCTTGATATCTTCTGTCGACAGCACTGGATCTACGATAAAAGTAGTCTCGTAATTTCTCATATGGATCAGTCGTAATGAGGGGTTAAAAAGAGGGTGAATCACTTGATCCCGAACGGGTCGGGCGTAAGCGAGTGCAAAGGTACAACCTTTGGTTGGGAATAGGAAGGGGTTTTTCTGCAAGACGTTTGGGCGCGGTCGCAGGTACGGAGCGAGTGGTAATGAAGGGGTTAGGGTTTAGACACACACATCAGCTCCGGCCTACCACCTGAGCCCTCCCCCCTTGCTCCTGCCCCTTCCACTTTGCATCCCGCGGCCGCGCCAAAAAATCAGGCCGTTGACTCCACGGGGGAAATCAACGGCCTGAAAGGCTAACCGTTTATTCTTTAGTCCCAGCTCTGATTAGACATCTGGGAAGCCTTCACCAATTCGCTATACTCTTTGGTACTAAGGCCGTCGTAGCAGTACTGAATGGGATCGACGGGCACGTTGTTCTTGTGTATTTCGTAGTGGAGATGATCGCCCGTGCTCTGGCCGGTGCTGCCTACCTTCCCGATGATGGCCCCGCGCTCGACCGTCTGCCCGCGCTTGACGCTGATGGTTTCGAGATGACCATAAAGGCTTTTGTAGCCGTAGCCATGGTCGATGATGACGCATTTGCCGTAGCCAGCATTGTTACCGGCCAGTATGACCTTACCCTTGCCGGAAGCCTGGATGGAGGTGTTTTTGGCGCAATTGAAATCGATGCCGTAGTGCATCTTCTTGTTCCCGTAGATGGGGTGAATTCGGTAGCCGAAGCCGGACAGGTTTTCGATCTTGCGGTTGTACTTGTCGCTGCGAATCGGTTTGATACTCGGGATAGACGCCAGCATATCTTCCTTATTCTGTACCATAATGGTGATGGAGTCGAGGGAGCGGCTCTGGAGGTCGAGTTGGTATTTGAACTGATCGACCTGCTCGCGCAACTGGGCCATGCGCTCACCAGAGCGGGGCAGTTCGCGCAAATCGTCGTACGCATCGTGGCCACCACGGCCACCCTGCCAAACGTCTTTATCGATGGGGTTCATCTTGAAAGCCATCCGGTGAACGGCAGCGTCGCGTTCCTGGATATTGGCCAGTACGGAGCTGAGCTCGCCAAAGCTCCCCTCAAGCTCTTTGATCTGATCGCGGAGAATGTCATTCTCGTTGGCCAGCATCACCTCGTTGGGGCTCGGAAAGTATTGATGAATGACAACCATCAGAACCGCCGCGGTAAGCAAGGCAGCAAAACAGAAGACAACACCCCTGAGGATGGTGTAGCGAAGCGGTTCAACGACACGGTCGTACTGAAGCGATTGCTGGTTAAAGACGAATTTTTCGCGTCTCATAAAATTGTGGTTAGACAAAAAATCATAACGGCCGAAAAAAGGTAAATCGGTCAACTCTTCTAAAGCGTGCTCTTTTTTCTAAAACTTGCCGTTATCTTAAATCCCATGAAGTAAGTGGACTCAACCAGCTCCTTCAATTAGTGCGAATATAAACTATTGCCCCACAGATATGGAACATTTGCATAGAAAAAGTTATCAACAGTGACACTTTTATGCTGTTAAATATGTGGACAACTGCCAAATATGCAATTTCGACACCAAATAGTTAACGCATACAATCTTGTTTTAATTTGTTTTTTCGGGATAAATTATTAAATAATTTTATTTTTCATACTCGGAGGTAGGCCCTCCTTTCCTCACCGAAACATCCCGTAGCAATCACTGTACCGATCTGCTTGCCGCCGCCGCTGCAACTCTTTACTACTGCCAAAGTCGATGATCAGGCTGGCCTCTAGTGTGGAGCCCAAACCGCCGGGTACGTTGCGTAGGCCGGAGACGACCGCATCGTAGCTGAAACCGATCTTGAAGACATCCTGCCGAAAACTGACCGCCGCGATCAGCGCATCCGCGTTTTCAAAGGCATGGCGGTACCACCCCCCGAAGGCGACGGGGCCGTAACCGAAATAAGCCCCCATATTGAGTTGGCGCAACCCTGCCTGGCTGGTGTAGATAAAGTTAGGGGTGACGTAGGAAGCTCGCCGCCGGTTACTGTAGCGTTTGAGGTCAATCTGCGCCCCGCCCGTCAGCGTCGTCCGCATCGGCCGGCCAGCGTAGAGGTTGCTGTTAAGCTCAATCAGGCTTTCGTCGGGCCGGTTCATGTGTTCAAAGCTGATGCCACCGAAAAAATTCTTGGCCGAGACAAGAATCCCCGCCCCAAAATCAGCGGAGGTCTTCGAGGCACCCGACAGTATTTCTTCCGTCACGCCGCTGGCTCCTTCGATGGGGTCCAGCACGTCGCCGAAGGTCAGCGAATTGAAGTCCAGCGCTGTGCTCAAAACACCAGCCGCCAGGCCGAGGCGGGCGCGAAGGTCCTCATTGATCATCACCTCGTAGCTATACACCAGGGCAATTTCGGTATTCCGGTAGGCGCCTTCCAATTGCCGGTCACTCATCATCCGAAGCCCGAAACTGGAGGGCGTATTTTCGATCGGCTGCTCGTAGGAGGCAGCCATCGTGGTGAAGGCACTTGGGTAGGCCGTATGCTGGGCCCGGTAATTAACCACCACGCGCGGTGCCGTACCGATACCGGCAAAAGCAGGGTTCAGCCGAAGCGGGGAGGCGTAAAACTGGGAAAAAATCGCATCCTGTGCGCTCAGCGGAAGCAGGCAGGCAAGCAAAAGCAGAAGGAACAGGGATTTACACATCGGGTAAGAGTTTCAAAAGGGAAGGCTAAAGCTAAGCCGCGGGTACCACCTTTTCCAAACGCAGTGCGTTAAAGTGGCGGCTGGCCGTCGTTCGCCGGACAGTCCTTTATGCTAATCGGTAAAATAGCGTTATTGAAACAACGTTTTACCGCCCCTTTCGTATCTATTAGGTGACACATTGATAGACCAAGTTAAGGGTGTGAAATCACTTTTTACCCTAATAGGTCAGTTTGCTCAGCGGCTTTGCGTGGTCTGACGTCTTTAGCCTCCAGCCAGTAGTCCTGCCGTTTAGCTTATCTTAGTGGAGACAAAAGACCTCGTATTACCTTGGCCAGCGGTTAGATCATCGACCTTGCCCATCAGCGGTAACCCCTATTTTTATCCGTACTATGCACAAGCTTCTCCCCACCTTCCTTCTCGTATTGCTCTCGCTTGCCGCCCAGGCCCAACTGCGTTTTCAGGACCGCCTGGCGTGGGACGAAGCCCCCATTTCCGTGGAATGGAACGGCGTTACCCAGATTCAATACGGCTTTACGATCACGGATGAGGTGGGCGCGGCCGCCGGTGCAAAGAACGTGGTGGCGCAACCCTTGTACCAGCGCACTTTCGCCGCGGCACCCAACCAGACCTACACCGTCGAGCTAATTAACGCCGCCTTCGAGCCGGTATCGACGCCCCGGGGCGCGGCCGAATTCCCCTCCGATTTTGCCTTCATCGTCAGCGTCAGCCGCCAGCCGGAAGGTTGGCTGGGCAAGGTATCTGCGCCAGCCATTATTGAAACGGCAACCGGTGCGCAGCGGCTGACGGCCCTCGACATCCGCCTGGTCCCCGCTGGCCGCGCCATCCGCCCGCGCATGGAATTTGCCACTAACTCCGTGCTGCGCGAAGGGACGTGGTTCCGCTTCACCGTCGCTGAAACCGGTGTCCATAAACTCACCCGCAGCTTCCTGGTCGACGAGCTGAAGATCAACCTCGATGGCGTAGACCCGCGCAACATCGCCATCTACGGCCAGCCTGGCGGTGGCAAACTGCCCGAAACAACCAACGTCGATGCCCCCGACGACCTCAGCGAAGTGGCCATCACTATCGAGGGCGAAAACGACGGCAACTTCGACGGCGGCGACTTCATCCTATTCCACGCCCAGGGCCCCGACAAGCTTACTTACGCTGAAAGTGCCGATCGCTTCGACTACGAAAAAAACATCTACGCCACCACCAACAGCTACTTCCTGCGGGTCGGTGGCGCACGTGGCCGCCGGGTGACCGCCCTGCCCGCCGCCGCCGGTGGTGCCGTGACCGACAGCTACGACGCCGTTTACCACTTCGAGGAAGATAAATTCAACATCCTCCACGACATCGGCGGTAACTCCCACGGCTCCGGCCAAAGCTGGTGGGGCGACCTCTTTAAGGGCTCCAGGGAACGGGAATACCGCGACCTGTTCCGCGTGCCCGACTTCATAGCCGGAGCGCCCGCCCGCCTCCGCGCCCGCATGGCCTTGCGAACCGAGGGAGCCTCCAGCCGCTTCCTCATTGAAGTTGGTGACCAAATCGTCAACAGCAGTACGGCCAGTAGTATCGTTTTTGGCCGCCAGGAACAGTCCAGCGCCGCCATCCCCACCCTACTGACGGCCGACATCCAGCTGCCCCAGGAGAACGTCACCATCAAACTGGAATACCCCTTCCCCGGCGGAGCCTCGGCCAGCGAAGGCTACCTCGACTGGATTCAGCTGCGCGCCCGCCGCCGTTTATCCTTCAGCGGCCTCGATCAGTTTGACTTTCGCGACACCCCCAGCCGGAATCAAGCGGCCGTGACCTACCAATTTTCCGGCACCATCCCCGCCGATGCCACCATCTGGCGGGTGGACGGGCTGGACGTCCGGGCCGCCAGCCTGTCGAATAATAATTTTACGGCCGTAGCTGCCGGAAACCTCTTTGAATATACCGCCTTCCGCTCCACAACGGGCTTGCTTACGCCCGGGGCTGCTGGCCCGGTCGCCAATCAAAACCTTCACGCCGTCACGGATGCGGAAATGATCATCGTGGCCCACCCCAACTTCATTGAGCAGGCGCAAGACCTGGCCGAGCACCGCCGTGCGCACAGCGGCCTGAACGTGGTGGTGGCCACCACCCGCCAGGTTTACAATGAATTCAGTGGTGGGCGGGACGACGTGGCGGCCATCCGTAACCTGACCCGGATGATCTTTGAGCGCTCCGCCAATTTGCGCTACGTGCTGCTGTTCGGCGACGGTAGTTTCGACCACCGTAACGTGCTCTCTTTGGGCACCAACTTCGTTCCTGTCTTCCAGCACGACGGGCGGCTGACGGAGGTAAACAGCTTTCCGGCCGATGATTTCTTTGGCATTCTCGGCCCCGCCAGCAACGGCCAGCCGCTGGAGCCCGACCTCAACGTCGCCGTTGGTCGACTGCCGGTCAAGACGGCCGACGAGGCCACGGAGGTCGTCCGCAAGCTCATCCGCTACGACACCGACCCGAGCACGCTGGGCGACTGGCGGACGCGTATGGTTTTCGTTGGCGACGATGAAGACGGCAACCTCCACTCCCGCGACGTTGACCGGGTGGCCAACGCCGTAGCGGCACTAAAGCCAGACCTCAACTTCGACAAGCTCTATTTCGATCTTTTCCCCCAGCAAAGCCTCTCCGCCGGAGATCGTTACCCCGATATCACCGAGGGCCTGGACCGGGCTATTTTCCGTGGTGCTTTGGCCGTCACTTACCTCGGTCACGGTGGCCCGCGCGGCTGGGCGCAGGAGCGGGTGCTGACCATCCCGCAAATCCGGAACTGGAAGCGGCCGGTCAACGCCACCGACCCTATTCAACCGCCGATCTTCGTGACGGCTACCTGTACCTTTTCCAACTACGACGACGCCTCCTTCGTCTCTGCGGGTGAAGAAGCACTATTGACCCCCAATGGTGGCGTCGCCGCTCTGCTGACCACCACCCGCCCGGTTTTTGCCACCAGCAACTACCGACTGACCGACGCCACGGCCCAGGCCATGCTGGCCCGCCCCAACGGGGAGTGGCAGACCCTGGGGGACATCATTCGGACCGGCAAGAATAGCCAGACCAGCACGAGTTCCTCTTCTTCCCTGAGTAGCTCAACGGAGAACGCCCGCAAATTCACCCTGCTTGGTGACCCGGCCATGGTGATTGCCCTGCCCCGCCACGACGTACGCACGACCATGGTCGACGATCAGCCCATTGATGCCGCGCGGCAGGACACCGTCCGCGCCCTCCAACGAATGAAAGTCAGCGGCGAAGTCACCGACCTCAACGGCCTGCGGCTGGAAAACTTTAATGGCCTCGTCTTCCCGACCGTTTACGACAAAGCCCGCACCGTGACCACCCTGCAGCAAGATCAGCCCAACATCAGCCCGCTCAGCGTGTCGGTGCAGCGCAACATCGTTTTTAGGGGCAAAGCCACGGTGGTCAGCGGCAAATTCGACTTTGAATTCGTTGTACCACGGGACATTGACTACAGCTTCGGCCCCGGCAAGATCAGTTACTACGCGGCTGACGCGGCCAACTTCACCGACGCGGCTGGCTTTTACGACAGGCTCGTCATCGGCGGAACCAGCGCCAACATCCCCGATGACAATGAAGGGCCGACCGTCGAAGTATTCATGGACGACGAGACGTTCATATCCGGCGGAGAGACCGACGCCGACCCGCTGCTGCTCGTCCGCCTGGCCGACGACCTGGGCATCAACGTCAGTGGTACCAGCATTGGTCACGATCTGGAAGCCGTACTTGACGAAGACACCCGCAACCCCATTGTGCTCAACGATTACTACGAGGCGGCGGCTGACGACTTCCGCCGGGGCAGCGTTCGTTTCCCGCTCTTTGACCTCGAACCCGGCCTGCACACCGTAACCGTCCGCGCCTGGGACGTGGCCAACAACAGCGCCCAGGGCCGTACCGAATTTCTGGTAGCCTCCGACGGGGCTGACGCCATTAGCCGGGTATTGAACTACCCCAACCCCTTCACCGATCGGACCTGTTTCCAGTTCGACCATACCGTCGTCGGCGAGGAAGTGGACGTCATCATCCAGGTGTACACCATCAACGGGCGGCTGGTGAAGACACTCACCGGCTTTCTCCCCTTCAGCGACGGCTCCGTCCGTCAGGATGACTGCATCGAGTGGAATGGCCTGGACGATTACGGCAGCCAGCTGGCGAAGGGCGTTTACCTCTACCAGATTCGGTTACGGGGTAGTGAGGGTACGGTGGTGGATGGGGAATTAGAGAAACTTGTTATACTGAAATAGGGTTGTCTTATTTATGTGAAAGCTCCAGTATTTGAAAGTGCCGACTACCCTGAAGAATAATACATTGAATTGTTTCGCCAGTTCGAGCGTAAGATCGGGTACCATGATGGACGAATTGAACTGGTGGCGGAGGTACCAAGCCCTCATAATGATCTTGCCACGAACCTGCTAGTCGCGCTAGCTAAAAACGTTCGCGGGTGTAAGCCACACGATAGCGATCAGGCCGTGAGCATTCCCAAATTCAGTCGTTATGTGTATCCTGATCTTTCCTTTTCGTGTGGTGGCCCCAATTTCACTGACAAGAAAAGGTAACTATTCAGGGTGTTTTGGATGCAAACAATATAAATTTAATTAGGCGTAAACATTATTTGAAATTAGTTGACTGATTGTCAGTATTTTACGCATAATTAATAAGTGTATTTAGTTC
>Ga0136553_1000705_pt1 | contig 11346 bp, 4 predicted proteins | sample AntRauTorckE5430_FD_101384 | JGI IMG/M metagenome (GOLD analysis project Ga0136553, IMG submission 101384) | Saline lake microbial communities from Rauer Islands, Antarctica - Metagenome Torckler E5 #430 | ecosystem: Environmental > Aquatic > Non-marine Saline and Alkaline > Saline | place... | reverse complement strand
TAGGGCTTAGGGTTCAGGTGGCGGGATTTAGGGTTTAGCATACTAGAAGGCTCAACTAAACCCTTTCTCCGCCCTCATCCCCCAAAGTCAATCTCTGTATTATCGCCGATATTCAGGCTCTGCCGCTGGCCACCGATGGAGGCATCGTTGCCGACCACCGAGTTGCGCAGTACGATGTCATGAATGGTGGCAAACTCCCCGATGATGGAATCGGCCACGATGGCATGTTCCAGCTTCGTATTAGCTCCCAGTGTGACGTAAGGGCCAACGATGGAATTGGAAATATCGCAGTTCAGCCCGATGTGGACGGGGTGAATGATGATGCTGTTATCGAAGGGCGGCGGGTCGTCGGTGGCGAAGCCCGCCCGGTCGAGAAAGATGGCGTTCGTCTCCAGCAGTACCTCGCGGCGACCGCAGTCAAACCAGTTATCAACGGTGATGGTCGCCAGCTCCGTCCCCCACTCCAGCATCCGGTTTAGCGCATCGGTCAGGGGATATTCACCGATGCTACGCACATTGTTTTCCATATTGTACGCACAGGCCTCGATGAACTGCGTCACTTCCCTGATTTTGTAGCAACCAACCATGGCCAGGTTGGATTTTGGAATCCTGGGTTTCTCCACCAGCAGGCGGATATTGCCGTCGATGTCGTGCTCCACCACGCCAAAATTGCGGGGATCATCCACCGTTTTGACGCCCAGGCAGGTCACCTGGCTGTCCTTGAACAACTGAAGATCAGCATCAATGATGGCGTCACCAAAGAAGATGATGATTTCCTCCGCATCGGCATAAAAATCGCGGGCCAGCCAGATGGCGTGGGCCGAGCCGATGCGCTCCTCCTGAGTGACGAAAACGGTGTTCAACTTAGGATAGGTCCGTTCAATATATTCCCGGATCTTCTCGCCCAGGTAACCAATGATGAAGACAAAATCTTCCACGCCCAGCTCAATGAGCTGATCGACGATGAAGCTGATGATGGGCTTCCCGGCCACGGGAATGAGAGGCTTGGGCTGGGTGTACGTCAGGGGGCGCAAACGAACGCCGGTGCCGGCCACAGGGATGATGGCTTTCATGGACTGCAAGGTAGGGTGCTGGAGCGGTAGGTGGGTAGTGTTTGGGTGGGGAAGTTGGGCGCCAGGTTTATTGCCGTAGTATCCCCTCCCCAGCCCTCCCCCAGGGGGAGGGAGCCGATCGTTCTGCGAGCGAAAAATTAGCCAAAATGAAAAGGCTGCCTTGTCTGATGGAAACGACCACCTTTGACCTTCAAGACGAAACTTCCTCCAAACGGTAAAAACAGCTCCCCTTACCTCGTGGGATGGAGTTAGGGGAGGGGACATAAATATGAAGCGCAAAAAAAATCCCCCCAGCCAGCCAAGCCGATCGGGGGGATTCTCCTTTCGTTTGACCTAAAGCAGTTCGCTACCGCAGGTTGCGGGCGCCCTGCACGAGCAGGTTGACTTCATTGTTGAGCACCTCTACGAAACCGCGGTCGATGGTGAAGGTGAGGTCGCGCTTGTTGGAAGCAAGTTCAGTCATGACCTTGTTTGCTTCATCGTAGAAGCGATACTCGCCACCGGTCTTGAGCTCAATCTTGCCGCCGGAGAGGGCGGAAACGAGGGGCGCGTGGTTGTCGAGCAACTGGAAGGAGCCTTCCACGCCGGGCAGGGTCACCTGGCTGATGGAGCCGATGAAGATGGTGCGGTCGGGGGTGAGGACGGAGATAGTCATAGTAATGTAGTTCGGTAGTTGTGTAGTAATATAGTATGATGTGGCATGTGTGCCGGACACATTACTACACAACTACACTACTAAAATACTGCTTAAACCGCAGCCAGTTCCTTCTCTCCCTTAGCGATGGCATCCTCGATGGTACCCACCAGGTTAAAGGCGTTCTCAGAGTACTTGTCCACTTCACCGTCAAGGATCATGTTGAAGCCCTTGATGGTGTCCTTGATGTCAACGAAGACGCCCTTGAGACCGGTGAACTGCTCGGCTACGTGGAACGGCTGGCTGAGGAAACGCTCCACGCGGCGAGCGCGGGAAACGACGAGTTTGTCGTCTTCGCTCAGTTCGTCGAGGCCGAGGATGGCGATGATGTCCTGCAATTCCTTGTAACGAGCCAGGATGTTGATCACGCGCTGGGCCGTGTCGTAGTGCTCGTCGCCGATGACGGCCGGGTCGAGAATCCGGGAGGTGGAGTCCAGCGGGTCAACGGCCGGGTAGATGCCTTTCTGGGCGATCTTCCGGTTGAGTACCGTCGTGGCGTCGAGGTGAGCAAAAGTCGTGGCGGGAGCGGGGTCAGTCAAGTCATCCGCGGGCACGTAAACGGCCTGTACGGAGGTGATGGACCCCCGCTTGGTGGAGGTGATTCGTTCCTGCATCAGTCCCATCTCGGTGGCCAGCGTCGGCTGGTAACCTACGGCGGAAGGCATCCGGCCCAGCAGGGCGGATACTTCAGAACCCGCCTGGGTAAAGCGGAAGATGTTGTCTACGAAAAAGAGGATATCCCGGCCGCCGGTGGGGTCAGACAGGTCACCATCGCGGTAGTACTCAGCGATCGTCAGACCGGACAGCGCCACACGGGCACGGGCACCGGGAGGCTCGTTCATCTGACCGAAAACGAAGGTCGCTTTGGAGTCTTCCAGTTCCTTCATGTCGACGAGGGACAAGTCCCAACCGCCTTCTTCCATACTGTGCATGAACTTCTCGCCGTAACGGATGATGTTCGATTCCAACATCTCGCGAAGCAGGTCATTACCCTCACGGGTACGCTCTCCCACCCCGGCGAATACGGAAATACCTTCGTAACCAACGGCGATGTTGTTGATCAGTTCCTGAATCAGTACCGTCTTACCTACACCAGCACCGCCGAACAGGCCGATCTTACCACCCTTGGTGTAGGGCTCGATCAGGTCGATTACTTTAATGCCCGTGAAGAGGGGCTCTTTCTCGGTGGAAAGGTTCTCAAACTTGGGTGGCGTGTTGTGGATGGGGCGGGCGTCGGCACCTTTCGGCACTGCGGGCATCCCGTCGATGGGTTCACCAACGACGTTAAAAAGCCGTCCTTTAATCGCATCACCAACCGGCATGGCGATGGCGCGGCCGGTATCGGTGACTACGGTGCCACGGGTCAGACCGTCGGTCGCTTCCATGGAAATAGTGCGGACGGAATCTTCGCCAAGGTGCTGCTGCACTTCCAGCACGATAACTTCGCCGTTGGGGCGGGTGATCTCGAGGGCGTTGAGGATCGCGGGCAGGGCGCTGCCACTGAAATCTACGTCGACGACGGGGCCGATGACCTGCTTTACTTTACCGATGTTTGCCATGTAGCTATGCTTGTTGGTACGGGAGGGGTTGCTAATTGAGGCGCAAAAGTACAAAGCTTTGGGGAAGTGGACAAGGGAGATGGGCGGTTTGTTTTTGTGGGCGGGGGCGCAGGTGCAGGGAACTATCGGGAAGGAGCAAGGGGAGCGGGGCGGGGCTTGTTTGGCGGTTGTTTTTGGATGGCGGTGCGGGCCTGCTTGTTTTCCGCGTTTGGCCGAACTTCGTGGGGGAGAACGAGTGGCTTACAATGCTTGTAGCGTGACCACCCTCTGAAAACTTCCCCGCCAACGCATTCACCACCTACCACCGCCCAACCTCCGAATCATACATCCGCGCACCACGGTCATCGTAGCCAATAGCAGCATAGCGCTCATGGTGGGTGGAGAGGAAGCAATCGCGATTGCAGGCCGGGTATTCGCGCAGCACCTTGCCAAAGGGAAGGTAGTCGGCGGCATAAGCGATGGCGTAAGCGTTAGGTGCGTTGGCCCGGAAGAGGACGCTGGTGTTGCCCGGGCACTCACATCCTCACCCTCTCCTCCCCCGTACCAGAAAAATCTCCACAAAGCAAAGCCCGACAACCAGGGTTGCCGGGCTTTGCCACGTAAAAAATCGTGTTCCAAACGCTACCGAATAACCAACGGCAGCGCGGCCGTCTGGCCACCACTCGTAATTCGCAGCACAAAGGCACCGGCACGAAGATGGTCGGGCAGCGCAACCCTTACTTGCTGGTTGCCGGCGGGCAGTACACCAAGGTCACGTTGCAGTACCTCCCGACCAGCCATGTCGTAAAGGCGAAGGCTGGCGGGGCCGGCGGCAGCTTGCTCAAAGCGCACACTCACTTCTTCCGTTGCCGGGTTTGGCGCGGCGGAAAAGCGCAGTGCTTCGGTGCTCACCGTCGTAACGTCCGTCAGCTTGATCGGCTGGGAAAAGGAGAAAGTGATGTTCTCCGGGACGGGGAGCGTTTCAGGATCGAAAGTATCGTAGGAATAAGCGACCACCGGGGCAAAACTTCCCGGGCGGACAAAGTTATAGTCGACCGTAATCTGAACGCTGCCGATGCTGTAATCATCCGTAGAGCCCAGGGCGCGCGTAAAAAGGCGAAACTGAGAAATCGTCTTATAGACTGCGACCTCGTCGTAGTTCCCGAACCACGTCCGCAGGCTACCAAAACCGACGTAAGTCATTGTTTCCGTGAGGTAGGTAGAATCCTGAGTACCAAAATCCACGTTGTCCGTTACCTCCGAGACCTCCGTAGTTGTCTCATCACCTAAGGATTGGCCAAAGGTAAAGACCAGCTCGGGCGTAGGCAGGCTAGTGATTACTAGTACGAATTCATCGTTGACGATGCCGAAATCGGTCTCCGCCAGGATGAATACGGCTTGCTCCGTTACGTCGATTACGCTACTGAAGACAATTGCGTTTCCTTCATCATCAAATCCAGGAAAGACGGTATTAGTCAGTAAGGCGGTAGCCGGCAGGTTTTCAAAGGCGGGCTCTCCCGTTCCGACGGGAACGTCAAGAATATCGGTACGGAAAATATTTTCTAGGGGAATATCCTTGATGGCTACGCCGAAATCTTCCTCCACGAAGTCGCCAAGGGCGGTAAAGTCGTACACCATGCTGGTACCAACCTCAGGCACGGGAAACGTCATGGAAGGGACGATGAAGTTGAAAGACGCCCACGAATCGCCCACTTGCGGGGCACTTTCCTGCCCGATGACGACCTGGGCGTGGCCGAAGGAACAGACGGCAAAAACGGCCGTTAAAGTGTAAAGTAAACGCATATAAGTATGTTTTGGAGGGGGTGGTATTGCACAAACAGCATGCCCGGCACCATCACCACACCTTAAAAGGGTTTTCCCCGGAGAAGATTTCCTTGGGGCAGTACAAATATAGCTAAAGTTTGAAGGCCGTGGCGCCTTCGACCTACGATACAAACACATCTTTACAAGCAGCCGGAAACACCCTACGGTATAATCGTAGCGGATTGATTGATAAACTGTTAGCACTCAGCAATTCCCCATACGGCCATTTATAGGGGCGGTCCCTTGCGGTCACCCGCTACAAATGGCCGTATGGGGAATTGCTGCTTCAGTTGGTAAACTTGTGTGTAGACCATAGACTTTCGGCCCCAGCCAAGCCCAAAAGCAAACCACTCAAAGCATAGCCCCCCCACCCTGCTCCTCAAACCCATCCCACTGCAGGTCTGCTGAGCGGAGTCGAAATGCCAGCGGCCGCGCCCGAAGTTTCCCCAAGTCACCTGTAAAAAATAAAAATCCATGCCAAGAGGGTAAGAGTACTTGTTACACCACGATAATGGGTATATTAATCCCGCTACCACTTACACTAGACATCCCGTATCATGACACAACTTTACCGGCTTTCCCTCATCATTCTTCTCGGCCTGTCCGCTAGTTTCGGCCTCCGGGCCCAGTTCGGCGACATCCCGACCGACACCATCTGCGAGCCTTTCGTGGCTGGCCAGTTCATAACCAATCTTTTTGCCGACGACGGCATCTTCGTCGGCGAAGGTCTCTTCGTCCAGTACGAAGGTCAGTCGGAGTGCTTTCGCATCGATCGCCGGGGCAACCTCTTCTTTTCCGACCTCGACGCCGACCGCTGTTGCGGTGAGTACGACTTTTTTGTTAACCTGTTCGAAGGAGACCCCGCTACGGGCCAAAGCATCCTCATCGCCCAACAGCGCGTACTCCTCACCATCAAATGCCCCAAGCCCGACTGCGGCCTGGTCGACCTCGACGCCCTGCACCGTTCAGAACCTGGCACCAACCCCGACATCCCCAACGCCCCCCACTGCCTGGCCGCCTGTGAAAACAGCACGGCCACTTACCTGTTTGCCGAATCACCCGGCCTCACCTACGACTGGCAGGTAACCAACGGTGCCGTCGACCCCACCCCCGCCCTGCCCAACCAGGTCACCGTCAGCTGGGGCAGCCTCGGCCCGGCCGACCTGACCGTGGACATCTACGACGCCAATGGCAACCTGCTCGAAACGCGTAATTTTTGCGTCACCCTGACCGAAGCACCGATCGCTGATTTCACCTTCGCCAACGTTGCTTGCCTCGGCCAGGAAGTGTACTTTTTCAATACCTCTTCCGGTGCACCGGCGACTTACGACTGGGACTTTGGGGACGGCAACACCGCTCAGAATACCACCAACCCCGTTCGCCCCAACGCCGCTCATGCCTACACCACCCCCGGCACCTATACCGTCACCCTCTACGCCACCTCCGACGGTGGCTTTAACCCCGACGGCAGCCAGGCCTGCTGCTGCACCGATTCCATCAGCTACGACATCGTAATCGACCCGCTGCCCGGCCCCGGCATCTTCTGGGTGTCCACCCTTTGCGAGGGCGATACCAGCAAGTACTGGACCGACGCCACCAACTGCGGCACGGTAGCGTGGACCGTCTCCGCCAACGGCGACCCGCAGACGCCCCTGACCGGCGACACCATCGTAGTCGTCTGGAACAACGGCCCCAGCGGCACCCTCACCCTGGCGGTCACCGGCTGCGACATCGACTATTGCGATGCGCCGGCCGTCGCCATCGTCCCGATCATCTCCAGCAACAGCGACATCGCCGGGGCAACCGAAGTCTGCCGTGGCGAAAGTGCCAGCTACCAATTACCAAAATGGACGACGACGACCTACAACTGGTCCGTCCCGCCCGGCGCCACCGTCAACGGCTCCAGTACCGGCCACACCGCCAACATCACTTGGCCCACCACACCCGGCGACTACGAAATCACCGTCACTTACGGCAGCGATTTCCTGGCTGGCCTGCCCGGCCATGAAGGCGACGACTGTACCGGCGAAGCCTTCCTCACCGTCACCGTACTCGGCGATTTCAGCCTCACGGCCACGCCCAGCCCGGCCTGCCTCGATGGGTCAACCACCTTCAACGGCAACAGCGACATCAGCGGCAGCGACCTTTACGACTGGTCGGTTATCGGGCACCCCGCGCTCGACCAGGCGGCACTAGCCAGCTACACCGTCAACTGGTCCGCCCTGCCCGGCCCCGGCGTTTACACCATCCAGGCCAGCATCACTGACCCCGAAAATTACTGCACCGACACCCGCACCATCAGCGTGGTGGTGAAGGACGCCATCGACCCCGCCATTAGCGGCCCGACCGAGTACTGCGTAGGTGACGAGCTCGTCTTTTCGGTCACCAGCCCGGCACCGGGTTACAATTACAACTGGATAATCAACCCGGCGGTCGGCAACCTCGTGTCGGCCAACGGCGGCCCGACGGTGACGGTCGTTTTTACCGCCACTACCGGCGCGACGATCAGCGTGCAGGGCACCGACGGCGCGGCGCCCAACTGCCAGTCGGCCGTCATCTCCACCCCATTGCTGACCACCATCGGTTTCGACGTGCCGGTAACCATCATCGGCGACAACGCCTGCATGAACAGCCTGGCCACCTACACCCTCGACGTGCCCCAGCACCCGGATGCGGAATACGAATGGGTCGTTTTCCCACCCGAAGCCGGTAGCGTCGTCAATGGCGCAGCTACGGGCACGGTTGAGGTGCAGTGGAACAACCTTGCCGGCCCCGGCCCTTTTCCGGTCAGCGTCGATTTAACGATGACTTTGTGCGGTCAGCAGCTGCTGCGCAGTTTACCGCTCAGCCTCAACCCGCCTACCGTGCCGGTCATCATTCAGCAGGGTAGCCTTTGCCCGGGTGGCAGCGCGCAGCTTTACGTCGACAGCCTCTTGTTTGACGCCATTTCGTGGGATTTGGGCGGGAACGCAGGTACAGTGATTGGGGTAAAGCCAGGTTTGATCGCCGTCTTTGAACCCGGTAACTACGTCGTAAATACCGTTGACCTCAATGGCTGCCCCGGCGTGGCCCGCTACCGCGTGGAAGAGACGAACAGCCCGTCCGTCACCATCTCCACCCCGGACGACCGCAGCATCTGCGTTACCCGCATGCCCTTCCCCCCCAACCCGGTACTGACCGCCGCCACTGCTGCGGCCAACAGCATCGAGTGGTTCTGTAATGGTGTCAGTCAGGGCGTCGGTTCGGTGGGCAATACCACTTTCACTCACGTCTGGACGACAACGCCCGGCATTTTCGCCTACATCGCCCGAGTAACGGACCCCAACGGCTGCGTCGGGGAGTCCAAACCAATCTATATCCGGCAGAACCTGTGTTGTGGCCCACCCTACGTCACCGACCCGCTGCCGCAACACACCTTCACCCTCACCCAGCAGACGCCCAACTGCGATGTTGTCGACCTGGTGGCCACCTTCGGCCCCGACACGGTCGTCACCAACGGTTTCAGCTGGTTTTTTGACGATGCGCAGATCCTTTCTTCGGGCGGCAATACAACAACGGCGGTGGATTCGATGACGCTACGACTGCCGGGTATTGGTAATTACACCATCTTCCACGGCATCACCGTGTGGGCGTACGACTACGATACCACTTTCATCGTTGACGCTGCGGGCAACCTGATCATCGACGAAATCTTCAAGGCCGACTCCATCCTTTGCGGTAAAACGCTGAGCCAGCAGGTCGACGTACCGATCTTCGCCGACTTTGACGAGCGGGAAACGTGTGGCCGGGTTGACTTCACCAACTTGACGCAGTTCCTGGGTGGCTCCGCGCCGGCGGGGACGAGCTACAGCTGGTTGTTTGGCGACCCGGCGAGCGGCAGCAGCAGCCTCTCCGACCCGAGCTACACTTACGCCGCTAACGGAAGTTATACCGTCACCCTTACCGTATCCGACGGCAGCTGCGAATCAACGTCAACCAGGACTGTGGACGTGACCGACCTGCCGGAGGCCGCCTTCACCGTAGCCCCCAACCCGGTTTGCTACGGCGAACCCATCACCTTCACCGGCACCGGTACCAACGTGATCTCCTGGGCATGGGACTTCGACGACGGCTCCATGTTCGTGGGCAACGGACCCCAGCGAACCTTCCTGCCGGTGGGTGGTTCGGGCACTTTCGACGTCCAGCTGATTACCGAAAACCGCGCCGGTTGTCGTGACACCGTAGTCAATACCATCACCGTCTTCCCCGTCCCGGCCGAAGACCTTATCGACGCCAGCAACGGCCTTATCATCTGCGAGGGGGAATCCACTACCTTATCGGTGAACAACGTCGCCGGACTGAACTACCTCTGGTCTACCGGCGCCACGACCAGCAGCATCGTCGTCACTACGGCGGGCACCTACGACGTGACGCTGACGACGGCCGATGGTTGCGTAACGACGGTCGCTCCCGTCGAAGTCCAGCTTATACCGCTACCCGACGCCAGCTGGAAGGGCAACCCCTTCATCTGTGGCAACGGCTCCACCACCCTGATGGCCTTTGCCGGTGGTGGTCACACCATCACCTGGGAAAACCAGGCAAGCGGAGCGATCTTCGGCGGTGCCAGCTATACGGTGACGTTTAACCCCGCCTTCCCCGTCCAGATCATTACCCTGAGGGTAGTCAACAATGCTTACGGCTGCGTGGCCGAGAGCACTTTTGAAGTCTTCCAGGTGGCCAGCCCAGCCCCGGCGGCCGCCATCACGGCCGGCGACGCTTGTGAGGGCACCGGCACCACCATCTCGGTCATCAACGTCGATCCCGACCTGCTGTACACCTGGAATACCGGCGCAACCGGTACGTCCATCTTCACCTACGCAGCGGGGACCTACACCGTCATCGCCACCGACCCGCTATCCGGCTGTTCCGGTTCCGACCAGGTGACGATCAACCCACTACCCGACCTGTGCATCGTCCCCTCCGGCTGCTACGAAACCTGCCGGCCCGATACGCTACCCGGCCCGACCCCACCCGCCGGTACGACCTACGCCTACGAATGGCTGAAGGACGGCTTTGCCTTCCCCGGCAACAACGTCCAGAACCTGCCCGTCACCATGTCTGGCACCTACACCCTGACGGTCGTCAACCTGACCACCTTCTGTATGGCGACCAGCGGTGAGCTCCTCCTCGAAGTCATCGACTGTGACCCCGAGCCCTGCGACGACATCACCACCCGCCTGCTTTCGGTTGGCCAGGACGACGAAAAAGGCTGTTGTTTCGAGCTCTTCTACGACAACGTCCCGGCCGATGTCTACCTCATCCAGATCAGCAGCCCGGATGCGACCCTGTCGATTGCCCCCGGCTCGGCCAACCCCGCTTTCGGCTTCTCCCAAAACGCTGGCTTGAGCGTGATCGGGCTGGCCGTCACCGCGCCGTTGTCCGTCCCCGTACCGTCCAACATGACGACCACCGGAGCGGTGACCTTCTGCCCGGATGATTACACGAGTGTTCCCCAGACCATCATCGTCGACTACCTGGGCGAGGACGGTCTAGCGGTGATCTGCTCCGACACCCTCTTTACGGATTGCGAGCCAGAGCCAGACTGTGCGTACGTGACCCAGGACTCGTTGTTTTGCGACGAAGACGGTAACCTGGTGTTCACCTTTACCATCTGTAATCCGACGGATGCGCTGTTTGACATCGGTTTCCTGGAGTTAATACCCGCTTCATCAGCAGCCACGACGGCACTACCCCCTGGGTCGGGCCTGACGGTAAGCCCGGCGATGCTTCCCGGTGAGTGCCGGACGTTCACGCTCAACCTGCCCGACCTGCCAGCCGGTGGCACCTTCGCCTACACCCTGCTGGCCCACAGTGCTAACCCCATTACCAATCCAGAGGCACTCTGTTGCTCCGACCCCAGTAGTACCCGTAAACTGGAAATACCGGATTGTGACCCGTGTGACAACCTGTCGGTCATTAAAGTAGAGTCCGACGAAGAAAGCTGCTGTCACCGCATCGTCGTTGACAACCAGGCGGCCAGCTTCGGCATCAACGGCATCGGTATTTGCCTGATCGACAGCGACGCGACGCTCAACGTTTATTCCTCCGCCATCGATCCACTGATCGGCGTAGTGACCAGCCCCACTACGGCGACGATCACGATGGCCGACGGCAGTGATCTCCCGGCCGTTGCCATAAGCCTGCCGACGATCTGCCTGGCAGACAGCGAGCAGCCCGT
>Ga0136553_1000704_pt1 | contig 11353 bp, 9 predicted proteins | sample AntRauTorckE5430_FD_101384 | JGI IMG/M metagenome (GOLD analysis project Ga0136553, IMG submission 101384) | Saline lake microbial communities from Rauer Islands, Antarctica - Metagenome Torckler E5 #430 | ecosystem: Environmental > Aquatic > Non-marine Saline and Alkaline > Saline | place... | reverse complement strand
TGACGCCCGAAGCACTGGTGGAAGCCGCGCCCGACGTCATCCTGATGTTCGAGTCCGGCCTGAAGAGCCTTGACGGCAAAGCAGGCCTGGCCAACGTCCCCGGCATCAGCCAGACTCCCGCCTTCCGCAACGACCGCGTGGTGGCCATGGATGGTCACTACCTGCTTGGTTTCGGTCCGCGCGCCGCCCGGGCGGCCACCGAACTGGCCCGCGTGCTTCACTCCGTTCAAACGAAATAACCCATGAACGACCGCTTCTCCATCCCGGCCTTTCTGGTGCTGCTACTGATCTTATGTTTGGTGGCGGGCATTACGACGGGTGCTTACGATCTGGCACTAGCTGATTTGTGGGCTGCCCTGACTGGCCGGGCGACGGAGTTGGAATCATTTCTGGTCTGGCACGTTCGCATTCCAAGATTGCTACTGGCCGTTGTGGTTGGCGCGGCACTGGCGATCAGTGGTGCGGCGACCCAGGGTCTTTTTCGTAACCCATTGGCCGAGCCGACGCTGATCGGCGTCACCAGCGGGGCCATGCTTTTTGCCGTTACGATGCTGGTGCTGAGTGCGCGTTTGCTGGCTGGTTTTCCGTTGTGGGTGCAGCAACTTGGCGTCAGTATCGCCGCCTTTGTCGGAGCCTTGCTGACGACGGCACTCGTTTACCGGCTGGCTGCCGGGCGGGGGCGGCTCAACGTGGCGACGATGTTGTTGGCTGGTATCGCCATCGCGGCACTCGCGGGTGCTTTCACCGGTTTACTAATTTACCAGTCGGACGAAAACCAGCTGCGCGACATCACCTTCTGGTCGCTCGGCAGCTTGGGCGGGGCGAACTGGACGCAGGTGGCCGTGGCCGCGCCGGTCGTTCTGCTGGGCAGCTACTTTTTGCGGCGCGACGCCCTGGCCCTCAACGCTTTTTTGCTAGGCGAGCGGGAGGCGGAGCAACTTGGTTTTCGGGTTAAACAGGTGAAGCGGCGCGTCATCGTCTGGGTGGCCTTGCTGGTGGGGGTTTGTATTTCTCTGACCGGGCTAATTGGCTTCGTCGGCCTGGTGATTCCTCACTTGCTACGGCTGTGGCGGGGGACGGATTACCGGCGGCTACTGCTCTATTCGGCCCTGCTGGGGGCGAGTTTTCTGCTGGGGGCCGATACCTTGGCGCGGACGGTTGTTGCTCCGGCTGAGTTACCGATCGGTATTCTTACTTCTCTGGTTGGCGCGCCCTTTTTTCTGTGGCTGTTGCTGCGCGAACGGCGTAAAAGTATTGTCTTATGATTCGGGGTACTGACCTTTCGCTGCATGTTGACGGGCGGGCCATCCTGGACGGGGTGAACTGCGAGGTTGCGCCGGGCACCTTCACGGTGGTCATGGGCTGCAACGGGGCGGGTAAAAGTACGCTACTCAACCGTTTGGCGGGGTACGATCAGGGGGGCGCGGCCGCAGGTGCCGTGCTGGTGGATGGGCATTGCCTGACCACCTACCCGCCGAAGGTGCTGGCCCGGAAACGTGCCGTACTCGCCCAGTCGGTCCACCTAGGCTTCCCGCTCAGTGTGGCGGAGGTCGTCGAGATCGGTTGCTACGGCCGCTACGACGAACTGACCGCCCGCCAGCGCCGCGACCGTGTCCGTCACTACCTCGAACTACTGGACCTGACCGCCTTCAGGGACCGTTCCTTCCCGACCCTCTCCGGCGGGGAGCAAAAGCGGGTACTGCTCGCCAAATGCCTGCTGCAACTCGACGGAGATGGCGACGCGACGGGCGACAACCGTTACCTACTGCTCGATGAGCCGACGGCCGCTCTCGACGTGGCTCAACAGTACCGTTTCATTCAGCTGGCCACCGACCTGACGCGGGAGCGAAACATCGGTGTCTTCGCCGTGCTGCACGACATCAACCTGGCCGCCCGCTTCGCCGACCGCCTGATCCTGCTGCGGGAGGGTAGGGTAGTGGCGGCCGGGCCCACCACCTCCGTTCTGACGAAAACCAATATTTGTACCACCTTCAACGTGGACTGTCTGATCCAGGCCCATCCCTGCTTTGACTGCCTACTCATTACCACATTGCCATATGAAAAACCAATCCATGCACCTGCGTGAGCGCCTCGAAGAACTACGCGCTGTCGAACCGGGCCTGCGCGCCCGCGACCAGGCCCGGAGCCTCGGCGTCAGCGAAGTCGAACTGATCAGTCTCGGCCTCGGCAAAGATGTTGTTCGCCTCGGCGGGGACTTCAAAGACCTGCTCAAAGACGTCAAACGGATGGGCCACGTGATGGCCCTGACGCGTAACGATCATGTCGTTCACGAACGTAAGGGCGTGTACGACAACCTGACCTTTTACGAAGGGTCGCACAATATGGGCGTGGCCGTTAATGAAGACATCGACCTGCGCCTGTTCATGAACGAATGGGTGTACGCCCTGGCCGTTATTATGCGCCGGGATAAGGGTGGAGATCTGCACGGGCTGCAGTTTTTTGACGCTTACGGCGCGGCCGTCCATAAGATCTACGCCACGCCTAAAAGTGACCTGGCGGGCTGGGCCTGCATCGTGGAAAAATTTAAGGTTGATCAGCAAGCCGTTGAGCTGACCGCCCGTGACCGCCCCGCGCCCGCGCCGGAAAAGCCCGACGCGGAGATCAGCGTGGAACCCTTCCGGGCCGAATGGCGGAACCTGCAGGATACCCACCACTTCTTTGGAATGCTGCTTAAGTACGGTATCAGCCGTACCCAGGCACTGCGACTGGCTCCGGAAGGGATGGTCACCCCGGTCGAAAAACTCGCCGTAGAGCGGGTGCTGACCGCAGCGGCGGCCGGCGGTGTACCCATCATGTGTTTCGTGCACAGCAAGGGTTGCATCCAGATTCACAGTGGGCCGGTGAAGCAGTTGAAGTGGATGGGCGACTGGTTTAACATCCTCGACCCGGCTTTCAACCTTCACCTGGCGACCGGGGCCATCGACCGGGCCTACGTAGTGCGCAAGCCGACCAGCGACGGTACCGTTACCAGCTTGGAGCTCTTCGACGCGGTCGGGGAGATGATCACCTACTTTTTTGGTGCCCGCAAGCCCGGTAAACCTGAGTTGCCCGAGTGGACGGCGATTCTGGAGGGGCTGGCTGCGGATGCTACCGTTACCGTTTAAAATACTAACCTGATGCCTTGCCCAAAAGATACCCAACACGATCACGAAGCCAACGTCCTGCACAACAGCCAGCATGGCTTTCTCGTCTACTGCCTGGCTTGCAACCGTTTCCAGCTAGCCTTTGGCACCTTCCGCCTGACGCAGGACCAGGAAGAAATCCAATCTTTTGCCCACCTGGTCAACCGTTACGCCCACCATTACCGGAGCCGTAAAGAGCGAAGTAAGCGAGATATTTTCGTTGACAGCCCTTACGCCGGCATCGGACTGCTGTTTTCCGTGGATGATCTTGATCGACTTAACGATATGTTGCAGCGTGGCTTCTTACTGTTGGAAGCTAGCGATCGGGTCCGGCTGCAATAAAGGGAAAGTGCTACGTAAACCGATAATTCTTAACCGGGCTACTGCCCTCCAACCTGACCGGCCATGCGCTTGATCTTGATCTTACTGATTTTTACCGGTGGTCTGTTCGCCCAGTCATCTGACTCCCTGATCCTTTCCGTCGACCTGGACGACATTGTCGTTACCGCCCAGTACGCGCCGACCGAGGCCCGCAACGCGGTTCATAAAGTTACGGTGATCAACCAGCGGGAATGGCGGGAGCAGGGAGTACTGACGCTATCGGGCCTGCTGCAACGCCAACTGACGATGAATGTCAGCCCCGATCCCATTCTCGGTAACGGCTTGAGTATTCAGGGGCTGGGCGGACAGAACGTTCAGATCATGATCGACGGCGTACCGGTGATCGGCCGCTTGGGTGGGGAGATCGACCTGACGCAGCTGCACCTGGCGCGCTTCGCTCGGGTGGAGATCGTTGCCGGTGCCTTGTCCGCCCGCTACGGTACGGACGCGGCCGGTGGGGTGATCAACCTCATCACGGCTAAGGAGCAGGCCAACGAGTGGAAGCTGGAAGCTGGCGGTCAGTACGAAAGCGTGAACCTCAACCAGCAGTACTTTCGCATTGGTCGGCAGGTAGGTGATTTCCAGGTAGACGGTGGCCTCCATCGATATCATGCCCGTTTCGCGCCGGTCGACAGCCTCCGCGCCGGGGCCGTACCCTGGAACCCGAAGGAACAACTGGGCTACGATCTCAACTTGACGTATCGACCGACTGATTCGTTGCGCATTCGCTACGGTTTTCGGCGGTTCGATGAAGTGCTGACGCTATACGGAGCGGTACGGCGACCGCAGTTCCGGCCTTACGTCCAGGATCAGTTTTTTGATACCCGGCGGCAGGACCATTCGCTGGCGGCCAACTACCAGCTTTCGCCGGTCTGGAATGTTGACTTGACGGCTGGCCTCAACGTGTTTGACCGTTATAAAACGACCGAGCGGCGCGACCTGGAGCCCGACACCACCCGCTTGGTGGTCGGGGAGCAGGACACGACGCGGTACACCGGCCAGATCGTCCGCCTGAGTTTGGGATCGACGACCGGCGGGCGTTTTGACGCGCAACTGGGGGTGGAGTACCGCCATGAAACCGGGGCTGGCGGACGAATCCTTGACACGGCTACGCTGGACCGTAACCCCGCCTTGACGAACCTGGCCGCCTGGGTGGGCCTGACTTACCGGCCCCACGCCGACTGGACGATTGAGGCGACCACCCGGGTGGGCTATAACAACCGTTACGACCATCCGATCATTCCCGCCCTGCACCTGCTGTGGAAGCCTTCGCCGACTTGGCGGTGGCGGGCGAGTTACGCGGCGGGCTTCCGGGCACCGTCGATCCAGGAATTGTTTTTCAACTTTATTGACGTCAACCATTTCATCATCGGTAGTCAGTCGCTGGCTGCCGAGCGGAGTCGCAACTGGCGGCTGAACGGGGAGTGGTCGGGCGGGAATAAGCTACCCCTGGAGGTTAGCGGCGAACTTTTTCATAACCGGTTGACGGACCGAATCACCCTGGCCGATGTGGACGACGGTCGCTTCTCCTACGTTAACCTGGCGGAGTATGAAACTCACGGCGCGACCTTACAACTGCGCTACGAGGTCGGCGAGCGTTTGTCCGTTTCCGCCGGTGGTGCCCTCACCCGTTTGTTAAACGACCTTAGTGCCGAAGGGGAAGGCTTGCCCCGTTTTCTGAACCTTTACGAGTGGCGTAACGAGCTAACTTACCGGCTACCCCAGACCGGGGCCAGCCTGCGGGTCGATCACCGCTACGTTGGCCGGCGGGACCGGTATCTGCTGAAGGAAGACGGCTTCGTCAGTAGGGGCTTTATCGGAGACTATCACCTGCTGCACCTGACGCTGAATAAGTCGTTTTGGGAAGACCGTATCCAGCTGTCCACCGGGGTGAAAAACCTGTTGAACCGGGATCGGGTACCGGTCACCGGCGGAGGGGAAGGCGGTGCGCACAGCGGTGGTGGTGGCGGCCAGTTGATTGATTATGGGCGGAATTTCTTTGTCGGTGCACGGGTGGTGTTGTGATTGGCGTCATTGAACAAACTTCCGCCTGTATCTCACTTTCACACGCCTCTCCACCAACGCCTCGAACGCTCCCCCGTAAGTATCCCTCACCGGTACCAGCGTTCCGGCCACCCGCACCTCGTTGCGGTGGACCTTCTCGACCCGTTTCAGGGCTAGGATGCAGGAGTGATGTACGCGCGTGAACTCCTCTGACGGCAAATGCCATCAGCTTTTTTAAACGCTGTAGCGTCGTAATTTACTTGCCCGGCGTGTTAATCCGGGCGTAGTCTTTCAGGTCTTCGATGAACGGTATATCGGAAAAATTGATGCGCGCGGATGTGGTACCGTCTTTGACAAATAGAATTTCCGAATTTGCCTCAAGGGCGGCCGCGCCCTATTATTTCTCCTGCCCCTGCGAGCACGCATCGAGCCTGCGAAAAACGGAATTAAGCAGGACGATGAGTGAACCCGCTAACGATGCCCGAATAAGGTTGACGACTTCCGCACCCGGAATCAGGTCTTTTTTCCAGCCTAAGTTATCCGCAAACCGGTCAGGGCTGGTATTTAGGTATTTTCACACCGGGGTGTTTTCCTTTTTCAATTCCTCTATCAGCGTAGGTTCCATCACCAGCCGGATGGCGCGGGAGTAGCTGAGGTAGTTTCCGATCCAGCTCAAGAGCGTCAATAGCCGGTTGCGGAAGCCGATCAGGTAGTAGAGGTGAACGACGACCCAGGCGATCCAGGCCGGGAAGCCGCTGAAGTGGGTACCGTTCCCCAGATCCGCGACGGCTTTGTTACGGCCGATGGTAGCCATGTTTCCCTTGTCGAAATAAGCGAAAGCCTGGGCCGTGCCACCTTTAGCCACGGCATTAAAGTTTTTGGCCAGTTGCTCGCCCATCTGGATGGCGACCTGGGCTACGCCGGGATGCCCCTCCGGCCATTTTTCGGTTACCCTGCGGGCGACGTCGCCCAGGGCGTAAACGTCGTCGTAGCCCGCTACGTGCAGGTACTCGTCTACCTGGTACTGGGATTTTGCGACCGCTGCTGCGGCCAGTCCGGGGACTACGATGCCCTTGACGCCGGCTCCCCAGATCAGGGTGGCGCAGGGAATTTCTTTCCCGTCCTTGAAGCGGGCGACTTCGCCGTCGTAGTAGTCGACGAGCTGGCCAAAAATAATTTCCACACCCATTTTTTCCAGGGCGGTGCGGGCATCTTCGCTGGAGGCGTCGGAGAAAGCGCTGAGTAGCTCATCACTGCCTTCGGCGATGATGATGCGCATTCGGCCGATGTCACTGTCGGGGTAATCACGTTTCAGGACGTGGTTGCGTAATTCGGCCAGGGCACCGGCCATCTCCACGCCGGTTGGTCCGCCGCCGACGACGAGAAAGGTGAGGAGGCGTTGGCGTTCCTCGGCGTCGGAGGTAAGTTCCAGCCGTTCCAGGGTTTGAAAGAGGTGGTTGCGGAGGCGGCGCGCATCGGTGAGGGTTTTGAGGGGCAGGCCGTGGCGGGCGATTTCGGCGTTGCCAAAGAAGTTGACTTCGGTGCCGGTGGCGACTACGAGGTGATCATACGTCAGTGTACCACCGGCGGTGCTTATCTGCTTAGCTACCGGGTTGATCGTGTTTACCGCGAGCATCCGGAAGTGAACGTTGCGCCTACCCTGCAGTGCCTTGCGCAGCGGCCCAACGATGTTGGGGGCTTCCAAACCCGCCGTGGCCACCTGGTAGAGCAGCGGAATGAAGGTGTGAAAGTTGTTGCGGTCGAACAGCACCACCTGGTAGCGGCTGGTATCGAGGGACTTGATCAAATTCAGGCCAGCAAATCCGCCGCCGATCACGATGATACGGGGCAGTTTGCTAAGCGGGATGTTTAAAGGGCTTGCGGGGAGTGATGCTTTGTTCATAAAGTAAGGGGGAAGTAAGAAGATCAGCTGATACGAGAGAGGTGATTTTTACCACCTGGCCGCTTTACCTTATTAAACGTCAATGAGCCGTCTGGTTGTGCGGTAGGCTTTCTTTTTTTAGTGACCATTGATCCGCTACTGCCTCTGTAGGCAAAGATACTTGAACAATACACATACTATTCCCCCCTTCACGATGGAAGGGGGGGGCGTATGACATGGCATTGGGGACTGTCAGGAATCGTCCCTTAAGTTTGAGCAGTACGGGCGACCGCAGGGGATTGGCCCTACTTCGCGAACGCAAAAACAGCTCATCTTATGGAGGGTAGTATAAGTAAAACCCCTACGCCTTAAGCAATTTTCGTAGTTTGAAATTACGTTATCCTGCCCTGAATTGGGGCCCGCTGCTACCCGATCTTTATATCTCTTGAGAGACATAAACCAAAAGATCACCAGCCATGTACACTACTGCCGTCCAAAAGCTCACCGATCAAGAATTAGTAGAACGTTTTCAGGCTACGGCCGACAAGTTTTACTTCGGTGTCATTTACCAACGCTACTACGAGAGAGTTTACGGCTGTTGCCTCGGCATCCTTAAAGACAGGGGGCGGGCCGGTGATTTGACGCAGGACGTCATGCTAATCGTCCTTGATAAACTACCCCAGGTTCGTGACGGTACTTTACTCAGCTTCTGGATTTACCGGATTTCCAAAAATGCGGCACTCAAGGCAGCCAGGGACAATCTCCGCCGGCGAACCGAAAACATCGACACCAAGGGGAACTGCGCCGCCGAAGCGGACGGTGAAGCGGAACTGCTCGAACACGAACTGGAACTTGCTTTCGTGCGCCGTGCCCTGCGCGAACTCAAGCCGATGGACCGCCAGATCGTCGAACAGAAATACTTGAAGGAAGTCTCCATCTCCGAACTCCAGCAACACACGGGCCTTTCGGCCAGCGCGGTTAAAATGCGCCTTCTGCGTGCCCGGGGGCAGCTGCTGAATATTTGTCGGTAGCATGGGGTGTTGGGTGGTCATGCTGCTTGAGTTGTGACCAATCAGCCCAGCTTCCCTCTCTACCGTGAGCCGTACTTTTGCGGCCTAAGGGTCTCAGGTTAAATAAACAGCGCTTCTTAACCGTCTTATTTTGCCCTCACCGCACTTAAAAACCCTTTGCATCCCGAAAGCCTTCGGGATGCAAAGGATTTTTCAAGAATGGTGAGAACAAAAGCGCCAGGTCAAGAAACAGCACTTCATTTAATCCGTGACCCTTCGTAAAACTTATCCGATTATGCCCATCTCCATTTTTCTGGTCGATGACCACCAAGTTTTTCAGGACGGTATTGCTTCCCTGATCTCTTTCGAGAAAGACATGACGGTGAGCGGCAAGGCGAGCTCAGTAGAGGCGTTTATGCGCGAGATCCATAAATATACGCCCGACCTGGTTTTGATGGATATTTCGCTGGGGGAGGGATCGGGCATCAAGGCTGCAAAATGGTACAAGGCGCAACGTCCTGATTGTAAAATTCTGATGCTCTCGATGCACCGCGAGGAAAAGTACGTCCGGGAAGTTCTTGATGCCGGGGCCGATGGCTTCCTGCTCAAGGACGCGGGCACCAAGGAAATGATGAACGCCATTCGTACGGTGGCTGGCGGCAACCCTTTCTACTCTCAGGAGATCTTTCAGCACATCGTGACGCTGTTGCAACGCAGCCCTAAGGACCGGCGCAGCAAAAGTGGAGCCGAGCTTACCCGCCGCGAGCTTGAGGTCATTAAGTTGATCGCCGGGGAAAAAAGCAATCAGGAAATCGCCGATGAACTTTTCATCAGCATCCGGACGGTCGACACCCACCGCCAGAACCTGCTCGCCAAAACGGGGGCCAGGAATACGGCTGGCCTGGTCAAGTACGCCCTGCGCAATAAGTTGATCAAGCTTTAGGAAGCGGCAGGGAGTCGCCGCTTATTGATGTAGGCAATGGTAGCGGCACTCGCCTCCTGGATATTTTTCAGGTGGCGGACTGATTCTTCATCCAGATGGTCCAGGTGCCGTGCTTGCAGCACCTCCGCCGATAATTCGATGGCGCGGAGCGACATTTTCAACTCGATCGCCACTTCTTTCGCTTCGCATTGCTTGCGGACTTCCGCCGGGACTGCCACCCAGAAGGTTGTTCCTACGCCCTCCCGGCTTTCAAAATCGATGTCCCCTTTCAGCAGCTGCACGTAGGTATGCACAAGGCTCAGGCCAAGGCCCGTTCCGATGACGTTTCCGGTATTCGCGGCCCGGAAGTTTTTGGAGAAGACCCGGTCTTGCTCCTGGGTAGGAATGCCGATGCCGTGATCGCGGACCATGAGGTATAAGCGCCCATCTTCAACGCTACTGCGAAGCATGACATCTTTTTTAGAATATTTTACGGCGTTGGAAAGCAGGTTGATCAGGATGCGGCGCAGGATACCACCGTCGACCAGTACCGTGTTTTCTCCCTGGTGGCTTACCAGGATTTTCTGTTGGCCGCGGGCCAGGAGGCTGAGTTCGTGGGCGATTTCGGTTGCCAGGGCTTTTACGTTGACTTGTTCCTTGTCCAGGTTTTTATCGTCGTTGCCGACGGGGCTCTCCCGTTTGATGTGCATCAGCATGCTCAGCAGGTTTTGGGCTTCTTTGCGGATGTGTTCGTGGTAGAGCTCCCGCTCGGCCTGGTGCTCGCCCGTATTGTACTTTTCCAGTACGTCGAGACTTAACTGGATGGACGCCAGGGGGGTGTCCAGTTCGTGGGAGGCCATGGAAAGGAAGGTGCTTTTCATGGCGTTGCTGGCTATCTCCCGGTCCAGTGCCTCCCGCAGGGCTTCGGTTCTTTCCTCTACGATGTACCCCAGACTTTCGTTCAGCTTTTTCAGCTTTCGTTCCGTTTTTTTGAGTTCGGTGACGTCCGTTGATAATATCGCCAAGTGATCCGGGCCGGGGCGAAAGAGGCTCATCCGGACGTGGATATCCGTGCCCGGAACCGCATGGTCCTGCTGAAAGTGTTCTCCGTGGTTGATGACCCGCTCGTAAAGCAGTAGACTCTTTTCGTCCGGAGGGCCCAAAGCTTCGCTTCGCAGTGCCCCGACAACCTCAGTTGGCGACCGATTAATAGCGTTGGCTGCGGCAGTATTTAACGCGGTTATTCGCAAGTCGGTAATCTGTCCGTTTGGGTTTCTCACGGCTTTGAGGACCATGAAGGATTGCTTCATTTCCTCAAAGAGCAGGCGAAATTTGTTGTCCCGCCAGTCGGAGGTAGCATTTTCCGCGATGATCGCCGAGGTAATTATCAGCCCCGCTCGAATGGGTTCGAGTCGCAGTACGAGGTGATGCTGATGGCCACCTGGTAAATGAACAGCCAGTATTTTGCGCCCGGCGGATTGTTCTTCCAAACAGGTCTCGGCCAGTTGTAGCAGCGCGTTCCAGCCACGGCTTTGACAGTGCGTTCGGAAATCGCTTCCGTCAGCCACGGCGGGGTCCAGGCCGAGTTGCCGGTGAGCTGCTTCATTGAGGTAGACGTAGGCCAGGTTGTGGTTGATCACCTGTACCCCGTCCAGGAGTTCGTCGAAGACGTTGAAGCTTTGCTTGTTCATTGGTGGTAGGCTGGTGGGGCAAATTGGCTGCCGAAGTCGGCACCAATGGTGGAAGTGATGGGGTGGGGTAGGGGATGGCTTTACGGGCCTCGCTCAATATAGGTGTTTTAACGGGTATCTCTGCTTTTAACCCACTTTATTTGCACACTTCGATAAGCGCATCGCCTAATTATGTGACCATCCCATCCATAATGCCTCCTTAGAGCGTGTCTAAAAATTTGAGAGCCGTTTTCGTTCAATCGACGAAATAACCATCTGAATATTTGCCATCATTATCCAAGATGCGGAATTTTCTACGGTTCGTTCTAAATCTTTAGTGA
>Ga0136553_1000703_pt1 | contig 11363 bp, 10 predicted proteins | sample AntRauTorckE5430_FD_101384 | JGI IMG/M metagenome (GOLD analysis project Ga0136553, IMG submission 101384) | Saline lake microbial communities from Rauer Islands, Antarctica - Metagenome Torckler E5 #430 | ecosystem: Environmental > Aquatic > Non-marine Saline and Alkaline > Saline | place... | reverse complement strand
TAATAAATCCTTATGGATACCACCGACACTGGCTTCGGCGCCAACCCCATATTCCTTATCGTCGTTACCTTATTTTTAATCGCTGCTTATTTCTACTGGCGCAAGCTGGTGAAGGAGCAAAGCGCGCGCAAAGCGAAAGAGCACGACGCCCGTTCCCACATCGTCAACGACAGTAATTACAACATCGCCCGGGAGGGCATTGACGGTCACCGCACCCAGGAACTGAACGAAGCCGAAGCGAAAGAAGTCCTCGAAAAACTAAAGGCTTCCGACGATATGCCCAGCCGCGAAGAGTTTCATCAGCTGCGCGAAGACTTAAAGGAATCTTAATAAATGCGATGGCGAACAACGTTTGCCCCGCTAGCCGGATTACTTTTGCGGCGGCTCCGAGCATCATGCTTGAAGCCATCGTAACCATTTACCTCCGCTCAACCCCATGCTCAAGCGCCTCGATAAACTAATGGCGAAGTCTTTCGCTGGCCCCTTCATCGTCACCTTCGCGATTGCCCTTTTCGTGCTGATGATGCAGGTGCTGTGGTTGTACCTCGACGATATCGCGGGAAAGGGACTGGGCTTTTTCACGGTCATCGAGCTAATGTCCTACAAATGCGTAGGGCTCGTTCCGCTGGCCCTGCCGCTGGCCCTGCTGATCTCATCGGTGATGGTGCTGGGTGGCATGGCGGAACACTACGAACTGTCAAGCTTCAAGTCGGCCGGTACGAGCCTGCTGCGGGTGATGCGGCTACTGATCGTCTTCGGTGTATTGTCTGCGGCCCTTAGTTTTGCCGTCGCTGATTACGTGATCCCCGCCGCCAATCTACAGTTTGGTGCGCGGATGTACGACATCCAGCAGAAGAAGCCAACCTTTAATATGGAGCCGGGCGTGTTTAACGAAGACTTCGACCAGTACGCCATCCGGCTCGGCAGCCGGGCGGACAACGGCCGTGACATCGGCAACGTCCTCATCTATGACCACACCAAAGCGGCCACCGGCGAGCTCGGGCAGATCACCGCCGAAACCGGGGAAATGTACACGACACCCGACGGACTCGCCTTCGTAATGAAGCTGAAAAACGGGGTGCAATACGCTGAGCAGCGGCCGGGAGGCAGCAGCGAGACGTCTCGCCCTTTCGTTCGCACGGCCTTTAATTCCTATACCAAGGTGTTTGACCTGAGTGAGTTCAAACTCAACGAAACCAACAAATCCCTTTTCAGCACCAACCGTTCCATGCTCGCCACCTGGCAATTACAGGTAGCCGTGGATTCCATCAATGACGACATCGCCGTTCGTAAGCAGTCGGTCAGCAACCACCTCATCAACTACTTACCACTGCTGGCCAAAGACACCATCGTCTACCGCGTAAAAAATAAAGTAGAACAAAAAGAGGAGGAGGAAGAAAACCGAACTACCCGACCAGGACTGGATAATATTGAGGCGGAAGAAACGGACACGGAAAACGCCGATTCTACCACTACAAAAGGTATGACCGGCACCTATCAGCCGACGGGTGGTGGCACCCTGATTCGGGAGATTCGGAAGCCAGCCAACCGCCAGCTGCAAGCTATCCCCCAGCCACTCGACGACAGCTTAGTGCCCATACCGGCCAAAATAGATACCAACAACCGAATCAACGAAGCTTACGCCAGAGCGATGGACCACCCCGGCGTCCGTGCACTATCCGACTGGCAGGGAATTGACAGCACCTACGCCATGATGACGGACGTTGTCCAGAAGCGAATTGCCAACCGCACCCGCTCCGCCACCCGCGCCATTACCGGCCAGGCCAAGGCTGCTTCACGGATTCTCCCCGGTATCCAGGAAAGCCGCGTGAAGCACATCTATGACCTGCACATGAAGTACAGCATGGCACTGGTCTGTATCATTTTTATCTTCATTGGCGCACCGATGGGGGCCATTGTCCGTAAAGGCGGTTTCGGCCTGCCCATTCTGGTGAGCATCATCTTTTTCGTCATCTTCATCATCCTGACGATCTTCTGCCGGAAACTGGCCGAAAGCTTCGTCGTAGATGCCGCTTTCGCCGGTTGGTTGCCCTGCATCATCCTCTTCCCCGTCAGCCTTTACATCACCTCACGGGCCATCAAGGACGCCAAGCTGCTGAGCACCGACGGTATTAGTCGATTACTCCTTAAGGCAAAAGAACGGTTTGGAAAGAAGGCGCCAGGTGATAAAAAGCCAGACCCGGTCGTAGACTAAAGCCCTGATTACCGGCTGACCACCCTGCTTTTCACCTTCTATGCACAATTCGACAGGCTCAACGCATCGCCTGCGACCGCGCCCACATTAGGCTAATTATCGGTTGCCACCGTCGCCAGGTAATTGTTCAGCATTTCCATTGGCTTTACGACCGCCACCCGCCCGGAGCGCACAAATTCATAAATACCAAACTGCCTTAAATCCTGGAGGAGGGCCTCCGTTTCCTCCTCGTGGCCGGTCTTTTCAATCACCACGAACTCGGATTCGATCAGCAGTACACGGGCGTTGTGTTTCCTGATCATCTGCTCTACCACACTACCGTTGTTGAAGACCCTGATCGGCACTTTATACAGCGCGATTTCCTGGTGAACGATGTCGGAATCTTCGTAATAAAAAGACTTGAGTACGTCCACCTGCTTGTCCAGCTGGGCACGCAGTTTTATCACCATCTCCTCGGTCACGTTCACCACGATGGTAAAACGGTGGATCGTCGGGTCGCTGCTCTGGCTCGTCGTCAGGCTGGCGATATTGATATTCCGCCGATTAAAAATACCGACTACGCGCGACAATAGGCCTGCATGGTCTTCCGTAAATACGGTGATGGTATAATTCTTTGTAGTCATGTTAGTTTCATTTTTTTGGGGCGGGGACGCAGGATGCAAAGAGGAGGGCTAGGGTGCTAAACCCTAAGCCCTGATTCCCGATTCCTCACAAATCCTCCGGGCCAAGAACAACCTCCGACACCGATTTCCCGCTCGGTACCATCGGGAAAACGTTGTCTTTCTTAACGGTGTGGACGTGCAGCAGGTAAGGACCGTCGTGGGCCAGCATTTCGGCGATGCCCGCTTTGACGTCCGCCGGGTCTTTAATCGACCGGCCGGGGACGCCGAAACCTTTGGCGATGGTGACGAAGTCGGGGTTAACCAGTTCCACCGAGCTGTAGCGTTCGTTGTGGAAAAGCTCTTGCCACTGACGGACCATCCCGAGGTAGTTGTTGTCGAGCAGCACGATTTTGACGCCGACGTTCCACTGGGCGCAGAGGCCGAGTTCCTGGAGCGTCATCTGGAAGCCGCCGTCGCCAATGAAGGAGACGCACTGGCGGCTCGGGTCGGCATACTTGGCCCCGAAGGCGGCGGGAAGGCCGTAGCCCATCGTTCCCGCCCCGCCGGAGCTGACCCACTGGTCGTGGCCTTTGTACTCGTAGTAGCGGGCGGCCATCATCTGGTGCTGGCCGACGTCGGTGCACACAATCGCTTTGCCGTCGGTCTGGTTACTCACTTCCCGGATCACCTGCCCCATGCGGATCTGGCCGTCAGCGGTTGGGCGAATGGCTTCGGAAATCACCCGCTCGTGTTCGATGCGGTCACATTCCTTGAAGCGGGCCACCCACTCCGGGTAAGTCTTTTCGGCGACCAGCGGCAGTAACATCTCCATTACTTCTTTGGCGTCACCCAGCACGGGGGCATGGGCCTTGACGTTCTTGTGGATTTCGGCTGGGTCGACCTCGATGTGGACGACTTTGGCGTCGGGAATGTAGCCCGCCAGCCTGCCGGTTACCCGATCGTCGAAGCGCATACCAATGGCGATAATTACGTCGGCGTCGTTCTGCAGGAAGTTGGGGCCGTAGTTGCCGTGCATCCCCAGCATGCCGGTGAACAAGGGGTGATCATTAGAAATGGCGGACAAACCGTGGCAAGTTGCCCCCACCGGAATGCCCGTCTTATCCACGAAGCGGCGAAACACCTCCTGCCCGTGAGCGATATGGATGCCGTGGCCCGCCAGGATCATCGGCCGCTGGGCAGCGTTAATCAGCGCTGCGGCAGCGGCCAGTTGGTCTTTCTTTGGCTTGTTGTACGGGACGTAACTGCGAATCTTCTGCGTTTGGGGGTAGACGAAATCGACCATCGCCAATTGGGCATCCTTGGTAATGTCGATTAACACCGGACCGGGCCGGCCGGAGTTGGCGATGAAAAAGGCTTTCTTGAACACCCAACCGATGTCTTTCGGGTCGGTAATCTGGTAGTTCCACTTCGTGACGGGGATGGTGCAGTTGATCACGTCTACCTCCTGAAAGGCGTCGCTGCCGAGCAGGAAACTGGGCACCTGGCCGGTGATGGCCACCAGCGGAAGACTGTCCAGATGGGCGTCGCAAAGCCCGGTCAGCAGGTTGGTGGCTCCGGGGCCGGAAGTGGCCATGCAGACGCCGGTTTGCCGTTTAATGCGGGCGTAGCCTTCGGCCGCATGAATGGCCCCCTGCTCGTGGCGGGGCAGGATGTGCTGCACCCGGTCTTCGTAATCAATCAAGGCGTCGTAGATCGGCATAATGGCTCCGCCGGGATAACCGAAGATGGTATCCACGCCCTCGTTGACGAGGCATTGCAATACGGCGGCGGCGCCGTTCATGCGGACGGGCTCGATGGCTTGTCCGTTGGTCGCTTTTAACGTTAGTGTCTGGGTCATAATCAGCTTACTTTTGAAATTCTTGATGTTGTATCCTGCATTTCGACTCCGCTCAGTAACCACGGCAGCGCCCGGTAAACTTGCTCGTCCGCCGAGGCGGGGGGTACGACCTGACTTCTCGGCCGGGTAATACGGAACAAGCCGCTCAGCGGACGAGTCAGGGCTGGCGCCCGCCTCGGCCGACGAGCTAGAGATCCGTCACGCAACCCAGCGAAGCGCTACTCACCAGCTGAGCGTATTTTTTCAGTACGCCGTGGGTCACGCGGCTAGCTGGCGGTGTCCACTTAGCGCGGCGTTCCGCAATCGTGGCCCCGTCCAACTCGGCTTCAATAATGTTCTTTTCGGCGTCGATGCGGATGATGTCGCCGTCTTCGAGCAGGGCGATCAGGCCGCCAACCTGGGCTTCGGGGCTGATGTGGCCGACCACGAAACCGTGGGTGCCGCCGCTGAACCGGCCGTCGGTGATTAGTGCCACCTTCTTGCCTAGTCCCTGGCCCATGATCTCGCTCGTCGGCTTCAGCATTTCCGGCATTCCCGGCCCACCCTTCGGGCCGGAGTAACGGATGACAACCACGTCGCCTGCCATAATCTGCCGCTTACCGATGGCGGCGTTGGCCTCCACTTCGGAGTTGAATACCTTGGCCGGCCCCATAAAATGCAGCCCTTCTTTGCCGGTGATCTTGGCTACGGAACCTTCCGTCGCCAGGTTACCGTACATGATGCAGAGGTGGCCGGTTTGCTTGATTGGCTGGTCGAAAGGTTTGATGATCTCCTGCCCGGCTTTAAGTCCTGGGAGGTCAGCCAGGTTCTCGGCCAGTGTTTTTCCGGTGACGGTCATGCAATCACCGTGCAGGAGACCCTGCTTCAGCAGTTCCTTCATCACGGCCGGAACGCCACCGACGAGGTAGAGGTCTTCCATCACGTACCTGCCGGAGGGCTTGAGGTCGGCAATGAACGGTACCCGGTCGCTTATTTTCTGGAAGTCGTCGATCGTAATGTCAAGGCCCGCCGAGTGGCTCATCGCCAGCAGGTGAAGCACGGCGTTGGTGGAGCCGCCCAGAGCGATGATCGTTACCATCGCGTTTTCGAAGGCCTTGCGGGTCATGATATCGCTTGGCTTGATGTCTTTTTTCAGGAGATTGAGCATAAAGTCGCCCGTCCGTTTGCAGTCGGCGGCTTTATCGGGGTGGTTGGCGGGGATGCTGCTGTTGTAGGGCAAGCTCATGCCCATCGCCTCGATCGCCGTGGCCATGGTGTTGGCGGTGTACATGCCACCACAGGCACCGGCACCAGGGCAGGCGTGGCGGATAACGCCTTCGTAGCGGGCTTTATCCACCTCGCCGGTGCGGTATTTCCCCAGTACCTCGAAGGCTGAGACGATATCGAGTTTATCGTCTTCGTAACAACCGGGGCTGATCGTACCGCCGTACAGCAGGATGGCCGGGCGGTTGAGGCGGCTGATACCGATCATGGCTCCGGGCATATTCTTATCGCAGCCAACTACGGTTATCAAGCCGTCGTACCACTGGGCGCCAGCGACGGTTTCCACGCTGTCGGCGATTACGTCGCGGCTCGGCAGGCTGTAGCGCATCCCGTCGGTACCCATGCTAATGCCGTCGGAAACACCAATGGTATGGTAGATCAGGCCGATCAGCTCGGCTTGTTCGTTGATGCTGGTTTTGACGTCGACGGCCAGGCCGTTGAGGTGCATATTGCAAGGGTTACCTTCCCAGCCGGTGGAGACGATACCGATCTGGGCTTTTTCCATGTCGGCGTCCGTCATGCCCGTAGCGTACAACATGGCGCGGGCGGCCGGTTGCTCGGGGTTACTAGTAACGTTCTTACTGTATTTGTTTAAGGCTGTTGACATAATTATGAAGTGAAAGTCCGTTTCGTAAGTTGGGGGATAAAAGAAAGCCGCTTTCCCCGGTTGGAGGAAAGCGGCTTTTGTCCGTTGCGTTTAATTACGCGGCTTTCCTCCGGGGGGCGATCAAAATCACCACCAGCACAAGAATAACCACAAGAAAAAGTAGCGTAGACATCAGCATTATTGCTTTATGCCACTAAGGTACAGTAAGCACCGGACCGGCAAAATCACAGTTGGCCGCATATTACGATGGCAAAAGGGGCGCGAACGCAGGATGCAGGGGAAGGGAGAAAGGGAGCAAGGGAAGTCTGGAGTCCTGGAGTCTGTAGCCTTACAGTACCACCGCAGCGGGGAGTGTGGAAGGTCGGGAAGGCTGCACGCTGCTAATACCGCTTATGATCGAAGCGGAAAGAGGTCAGGATGCCGAGTTGGAAGGTGGTGAGTTTTGGGCCACCAGTTCCGATCGGCGGACCGTTCCCGTCGGAAATTTGTAGCTCCTGATAGGCTTGCGTTCCAATCCGTACGCTGGCAATTGGCGTAATGGTAACAAGCTTACTAACACCGATATCCATCCCGATACCACCGCCGAAGGTGAAGCCGTGTTGGTTATCGGTGAAGTCAATGTTAGCTACTGAAATATTCGTTCGATAGGCGGCATAACCTCCCGATAGTTGCAGGAATAAGCCTTTTTGAAGTTGCGGCCCCTGTTTCCCGAAAGTCGGACAGTCGCAGTCGCCCAGGAAATCGAAAGGGTAGATATTGGTCTTCAGCTGAAAACCTAATTCCTGAAACTTATTGTTAGCCGCTTCAACATCTGCCCTTGCAGTCGAATAATACAAAGTTGGTAAAAACGCTATTCTTTGCTTCGGCAGTCGAAACCAGTAATTGACAGCCAACTCACCACCAGTGTTGTATTCAGGGAACTCAAATTCTCCAACCCCGGTAAGAAACACCGTGCCAGGCTTATTAAAATTAGCTGACAGCTGCACGCCCAGTTGCGCACTAAGCAGGACGGGCAAGCAAAACAGGAAAGCAAAAAGCAAAATAAGTCTCATCGGGGAATTGTTAAGTGGTTACAGGGGCACGATCTACGTAATGAAGACCATGTGTGGCAGGGAAACGTGGCCGGAGCAAATAGTATTTTGGTATCAAGCTTCCTTGGGAAGAAGGCAGTAATCACTACCGTGTACACCTTGCTTTTCTCAACGTTCCTGGCATCCTGCGGCCGCGCCCTGTCTAAAATGTAGCGGTAAAGCGCAGAGCGCAAACGATTCCGTTCGTAAACCCCTGAAAAACAGCTACGTAGCGGTATGGTTTTCATTACTGCCGCAGCTTAAGAGAAGCCACGTGGCTACGGGGAATGACTACAAAGCCTCGTTACCACAAGGTGAGGTTCGGATCAGACTCAACGTTAAATCGCTAAAAATGAAGCCTTTTGCTTTTTGGGTTGGTGGTTTTATGGTCATGTTAGGCGTTCATGACCTCACCACAAAACCAGCAACGTGACCACGTAAACAAGATTGAAGGTCAGCTACTTGGAAAAATTCGAGAAGCCGAACCTCACCTTACCATACTATTCATTTGCCTACTTTCAATTTGGTTTCAAAGCTGCTGGATGCAACTACATTAGCACCCGTATGTTACTACCTTTACCTCCTAACACAACTCTTTACTAATGACGCCGGACGAAAAACAAGATTTGATCGCCAAAGTAGACATCGCCCTCAACGATGTGCGGCCCCACCTGGCCATCGACGGTGGCGATATCGAGGTGCTCAACGTGTCCGACGCCAAAATCGTGGAGATCAAATGGCTCGGTGCCTGCAGCGGCTGCTCCATGACGGCCATGACGATGAAGGCTGGCGTAGAAGAAACGTTGAAACGACGGCTACCGGAAATCACCGGCGTCGTGGCGGTAAACTAAATTCAAGCTTGGGTAGGGATATACCGCGATTAGAGTGCTCCCCCGCTTTGGTACGCAGCGCGAACCTTTGTACCGCTTTAAAATTGGTTCAAAAGCTTATCAAGATAGCCCTCCATCGTGCGGCAGCCGCCACGAAGTGAAATCAAGCCTCAAGAATTCTTTTTGCAACTCTTCTACGACCCCACCCTCCAGCCCGGCACCCATCAACTACGCGAAGCGGAAGCGAAACACGCCTTCCAGGTACTCCGTAAAAAAGTGGGTGACCACCTCGACCTGGTCGACGGCAAGGGCAGCTGGTTCACCGCCGAGGTAACCGCCATCTCCAAGCGGGAATGCTTGCTCGACGTCACCCTCGTCCGCCAGGAACCTGAAAAACGTGCCAAGCACCAACTCCACCTCCTCGTCGCCCCAACCAAAAATATCGACCGCTTCGAGTGGATTCTGGAGAAGGCCACCGAAATCGGTGTCGACTTCATCCAGCCGATCCTCACCGAACACTCCGAACGCAAACACATCCGTAACGACCGCCTGGAACGGGTGCTGGAAGCGGCCATGAAACAAAGCCTCCGCGCCTGGAAACCGGAACTCGGCGAACTATTGCCGTTTGAAGAAGCCATCAAGCAACCGCATTTAAATCATATCCGCTACCTGGCTTATCTCGGTGCGGAAGGCACGCCATTACTTCGGGATGCCTGCGAGAAGGGTGATTACGTAAGCATCGCGATCGGTCCGGAAGGCGGATTTAGTCCGGCAGAAGCGAAACTGGCCCGCAGCGTCGGTTACGAATACGTAAGCCTCGGTCCCAATCGTTTACGTACCGAGACGGCCGCCATCGCCGCCATTCACACCATCGAACAACTCAATTGGTAAGCCTACCCCACCGACTATGAAAAAGCTATTTATCTTCCTTCTCTTCGCCGGTTTTTGCGGCCTCGCCGTAAGCCCGATGCCTGCCAACGATAACGCCAATCTGCGCCTCGGTCTGCTGAAATATAACGGCGGTGGTGACTGGTACGCCAACCCCACCGCCCTCCCCAATCTGGCGGCCTTCTGCAACGACCAACTCGGCACTGCTTTCGACCTCGACTACGGCACGGTAGACGTCGGCAGCGCCGAGCTCTACAATTACCCCTGGGTTCACATGACCGGCCACGGCAACGTCGTTTTCAACTCCCGGGAAGCGGAGAACCTGCGCAACTACCTGATCGGCGGTGGCTTCCTCCACATTGACGATAACTACGGCATGGACCCCTACGTTCGCCTGGCCATGGAACAGGTATTCCCCGAGCTTTCGCTGACGGAAATACCCTACAGCCACCCGGTCTACCACCAGTCGTTCGGTTTCCCCAACGGCTTACCCAAAATCCATGAGCACGACGGCGAGGCACCCGTCGGCTACGGCATTTTCTACGAAGATCGGCTGGTGGTTTATTACTCCTTCCAGAGCGACCTGGGCGACGGCTGGGAAGACGAAGCGGTACACAATGACCCGCCGGAGATTCGCCAGGCCGCGCTGCGCATGGGGGCGAACGTGATTGAATATGCGTTTGCGCAGTAGTTTTGTGCAAATCATGGGCTAAAACTGGCGAACTGGACGCTCGCAGCTTACGATCAACAAAATGGCTCCGCCATTCCGTCGATCGTAACGCTACGAGGCCCTTGCATAGTCCTTTGCAGCGAGCTTAGGACCTCCGCGCGTGAATTTTCAGTTTGACGTGGAGCCGTCAAGCTAGAAATTGACCTCCGAGCATCCGTTCTTGGCTCGTTTAGCCCATAATTCGCACATTTTATGGTCCGGAGCCTGGAGGGCTCAACGCTTAAGCACCACCATGTCCTGAAAATCATTATTGGGGTTTTTCGCTACGTCGTTTTTCCAATGCCCTTCAACTATGCGATCCACCCGAAGTTTCGTGCCCACCAACATCCGTTCCAGGCTTGATTCGCTTATGGCGATATTGGCAGATTCCACGGTCGCATCCATCAAGCGGTAGCCGTCTCTTGCGAAGGGGAAATTGAAGTCTTCCCGGCTGGTGATCGACGCTTCGTTTTCGTCGTTGTAGAGGAAGAAGGTGGCCAGACATTCCCCCCCTGGTTTCAGCACCCGATCAATTTCGGCTAGGTAGTGGGCGATTTCCGCAACGCTCATGTGGGTAAAGACGGAGAAGAGAAAGGCTTTATCGAAGGTATCATCCGCATATGGAAACCGGAATTCGCTGGCTTTTCCGGCGGAGGTATTGTAAAGATCGTTGTGGAGGGGGACGTAGTTGAAGCCGAAGCGGGGATGCTTGGCGGAGATGTTTTGCTTGCACCAGATCACGCCTTTCTCCACAACGTCAAAGCCTTCGTAGCGGCCGTCCTGATCAAGATAAGTCGTCAGCGGAATGGCCGTTCTACCGATCCCGCTGCCGATATCCAGTACGGCATCGCTTGTTTGCAATCCGATGTGCTCCCGTAGTTGGTGGACCTGTTTGCTACCCACCGCTACAAAATCACCCGAGCTAATGTAGATATCGCCCTTTGGCGGGATGCTTACTGATCGCCGTTTAAAGACCTTTTCGTAGAGGTCAATGGGAAAATAAACGACCTTGCGCGCCCAGAGGCGTTGGCTGGGGGAGAGTTTGTAGTAGCATTGACGGAGGGTCATGGAAAGACTTGGTTTGCGGGGCAAAGGTAAGGCGGCGTGAATCGTCCTTTGCCACCAGCGGTTCTCAATGTAACCCAATTCCACAGAGCGCCACACCGGCTACCCGCGACTATTTCCTGCTCAAAGGCAATCAGCGCAAAATAGAAGAACAAAATTTCGTCCTCTACGAAAAATTCTATCGAAGAGTCACCCCTCCCCAGCGGGGATACGTTTTTGGGGTGAAGGGGACCCAAAATAAGTTGGGGTGGGGTAC
>Ga0136553_1000700_pt1 | contig 11380 bp, 12 predicted proteins | sample AntRauTorckE5430_FD_101384 | JGI IMG/M metagenome (GOLD analysis project Ga0136553, IMG submission 101384) | Saline lake microbial communities from Rauer Islands, Antarctica - Metagenome Torckler E5 #430 | ecosystem: Environmental > Aquatic > Non-marine Saline and Alkaline > Saline | place... | reverse complement strand
GGCATCATCCACGGGTTCGAGCTGTTGGAAAAGCTGGGCTTTCACGACTGGGATTTCGACTACGTCCTGCTGGATTTTCTCGGTGACGTGGTCTGCGGCGGCTTCGGCCTGCCGATCGCCCGCGACATGGCGCAGAAGGTGATCCTCGTGGCCAGCAACGACATGCAGTCGCTTTACGTGGCCAACAACGTCTGCTCGGCGGTGGAATATTTCCGCAAGCTGGGTGGCAATGTCGGTGTCGCGGGTCTGGTGATCAACAAGGACGACCACTCCGGCGAGGCGCAGGCCTTTGCCAAGGCGGTGGACATCCCCGTTCTGGCCGCGATCCCCGCGGATGACGACCTGCGCAAGAAATCCGCCAACTATCAGATTGTCGGCACCGCGGACAGCCAGTGGGGCAGCCTGTTTGCCGGTCTGGCCGATCAGGTCTCCGAGGCACCGCCGGTGCGCCCGTCGCCGCTGGATCAGGACGGCCTGCTGGGCCTGTTCGACAGCAAGGATACCGGTGGCGATTACGTGCTGGTGCCGGCCACCGACGAGGACATGCGCGGCAAGTTTTCGATGCCGAAGGAGAGCCTGGAGGTGGTCTATGATGAGGCCTGAGCCAGTCCAGATCAGCCTGCCGCGGCGGGACCGGTCCTTTGACACGCAGTCGAGAGACATGCAGGCGAGCGCCGTACAAGTGAGCGACGTGCGCCGGATGCTGGCGCGGGCCCGCCCGGAACAGATCCGTCGCCTGATGGACGACATCCGCAACAGCGGCGCATCCGGTGACCCGTTGAGGCGCCCGAGGGGGACGGCATGAGCGACGAAGTCAGATACGACACTGCCGCAGAGGCCGACGTGATCAAGGCGACGCCCGACGCGGCGGAGCGGGACATGCCGCCCGATGCCGGCCCCGACCAGGGCATGGGCTGTCACTCCGGCACCGAGATGGAAAAGGCCGCCCGCATGGCCGGGCAGAGCGAGATCCTCGACCAATACGCGAAAGACTATCCGCAAGGCCCGCATGACCAGCCGCAAAGCATGTGTCCGGCCTTCGGCTCGCTTCGGGTGGGTCTGCGGATGAAGCGTGTGGCCACGGTGCTGTCGGGCTCGGCCTGCTGCGTCTACGGCCTGACCTTCGTCAGTCACTTCTACGGCGCGCGTCGGTCGGTGGGCTACGTGCCGTTCAATTCCGAATCTTTGGTCACCGGCAAGCTGTTCGAGGACATCCGCGAGAGCGTGCACGAGCTGGCCGATCCCGACCGCTATGATGCGGTGGTGGTGACCAATCTCTGCGTGCCCACCGCCAGCGGTGTGCCGCTGCGGCTTCTGCCGAAAGAGATCAACGGCGTGCGGATCGTCGGCATCGACGTGCCGGGGTTCGGCATCCCCACCCATGCCGAGGCCAAGGATGTGCTGGCCGGGGCGATGCTCAACTACGCGCGCCAGGAGGTCGAGGCCGGTCCCGTGCCCGCCCCCGAAGGTGGCGTGTCCGATCGGCCCACGGTGACCCTGCTGGGCGAGATGTTCCCCGCCGATCCGATGATGATCGGCCGAATGCTGGACCCGATGGGGCTGGCCGTCGGGCCGGTCGTGCCCTGCCGCGAATGGCGCGAGCTTTACGCCGCGCTGGATTGCGGCGCGGTCGCGGCGATCCACCCGTTCTACACCGCCGCCATTCGCGAATTCGAGACCGCGGGCCGGCCGATCATCGGCAGCGCACCCGTGGGGCGTGACGGCACCGCCGCGTGGCTGGCCGGGATCGGGGATGCGTTCGGCCTGCCCGCCGACAAGGTCGCCGCCGCGCAGAACGCCGTGCTGCCGGAGATCGAGACCGCGCTGAGTGGCGCCCCGGTCAAGGGCACGATCACGCTGTCGGGCTATGAGGGCAGCGAGCTTCTGGTCGCGCGCCTGCTGATCGAAAGCGGCGCGGAGATTCCGTATGTCGGTACCGCCTGCCCGAAGACACCCTGGTCCGAGGCCGATGCCGAGTGGCTGCGCGCCCGCGGCGTGACGGTGAAATTTCGGGCCTCTCTGGAAGACGATTGCGCGGCGATGGAAGGCCTGAAGCCGGATCTGGCCATCGGCACGACACCGGTGGTGCAGAAGGCCAAGGAACTGGCGATCCCGGCGCTCTATTTCACCAACCTGATCTCGGCGCGGCCCCTGATGGGGCCGGCGGGGGCGGGCAGCCTGGCCGAAGTGGTCAATGCCGCCATCGCTGGCCGCGAGCGCATGGAACACATGCGCGCCTTTTTCGAGGGCGTGGGCACCGGCGACACCGCCGGGGTCTGGGAAGGCGAGCCCAACATCCGTGAGGATTTCCGCGCGCTGAACCAGAAGAAACTCGACAAGCAACGCCGCGCCGCCAAGGCGCAGGAGATGATCTGATGTCTGCGCGGGTCTCATACCGGGTCCTGGGGGCGCTGCCCCCGTCGCCCGCCGGGCGACTCCCCCGGAGTATTTGGGGCAAGATGAAAGCCGGAGGCGTATCATGCTGATCCAGGATCATGATCGGGCCGGCGGCTACTGGGGGGCGGTCTATGCCTTCTGCGCGGTCAAGGGGTTGCAGGTGGTGATCGATGGCCCCGTGGGCTGCGAGAACCTGCCGGTGACTTCCGTGCTGCATTACACCGATGCGCTGCCGCCGCATGAATTGCCCATCGTGGTCACGGGCCTCGGCGAGCACGAGATGGGGTCGGGGACCGAGGAATCGATGAAGCGGGCCTGGGGAACGCTCGACCCGGCGCTGCCGGCGGTGGTCGTCACCGGATCCATCGCCGAGATGATCGGTGGCGGCGTGACGCCGCAGGGCACCAATATCCAGCGGTTCCTGCCGCGCACCATCGACGAGGATCAGTGGCAGGCCGCCGACCGGGCGATCACGTGGCTGTTCACCGAGTTCGGCATGACCAAGGGGCGCATGCCGCCCGAAAAGAAACGCGCGGAAGGTGCGACGCCGCGCGTCAATATCCTCGGGCCGATGTACGGCACGTTCAACATGCCGTCGGACCTGCACGAGATCCGGCGTCTGGTCGAGGGGATCGGGGCCGAGGTCAACATGGTGATGCCGCTTGGCACGCATCTGGCCGAGATGCGCGATCTGGTGAATGCCGACGTCAATATCTGCATGTATCGCGAGTTCAGCCGCGGTCTGGCCGAGGTTCTGGGCAAGCCGTACCTGCAGGCCCCGATCGGAGTGGAGAGCACGACGCTGTTCCTGCGCAAGCTGGGTGAGATGCTGGGGCTCGACCCCGAGCCGTTCATCGCCCGCGAGAAGCATTCGACGCTCAAGCCGGTCTGGGATCTGTGGCGCTCGGTGACGCAGGATTTCTTCGCTACCGCGAATTTCGGGATCGTCGCGAACGAGACTTATGCGCGCGGCATCCGCAAATACCTCGAGGGCGATCTGGGCCTTCCTTGTGCCTTTGCCGTGGCGCGCTGCGCCGGTACCAAGACCAACAACGAAGAGGTGCGCGCCCTGGTGCATGCCAAGCGACCGATCATCCTGATGGGGTCGATCAACGAAAAGATGTACCTTGCCGAGTGCAAGTCCGGGCACGGGCCGCAACCGGCCTTCATCCCGGCGAGCTTTCCGGGCGCCGCGATCCGGCGCGCCACCGGCACCCCGATGATGGGCTATGCCGGGGCCACGTATCTTCTGCAGGAAGTGTGCAACGGGCTCTTCGATGCGCTGTTTCACATCCTGCCGCTCGGCTCGGAGATGGATGCGGCCTCGGCCACGCCCACCCCGCTGCGCCGCGACTTTCCGTGGGACGCCGATGCGCAGCGCGAGCTTGACCGCATCGTCGCGGGCCATCCCGTGCTGACCCGCATTTCCGCCGCCAAGACCCTTCGTGACGCCGCCGAGGACGCAGCACTGCGCCAGGGCGACGAGCGCGTGGTTCTCGAAACCGTTCAAGCCGTGTCGCCCGCCGGGGCGACCCCCAAGCCATCCCAGGAGGAGGACCTCAAATGACCGACATGACATCGAACCCGCCGCAGCGCAGCCGCGCGGGCCGTCCCCGCAGCGCGGAATACCACCTGTATTTCTTCTGCATCTTCTTTGTCGCGATTCCCTTCGCCTGCGTGCGGTGGGTTCGCGACGTGATCCGCTACCGGACACTGAACCTGCGCGGCCCGCTGGCGCGCGCATGGCTCGAATCCGATCGCGTGACACCAATGATTTTTTCGGTCTGAGGCCTTGGGCCCGAGACCGAAACACGAGCTGCCTGCCAACAAGGGCGGACAGAAACCTGAGGGACCGTGACGGCCCTAAAGGAACCCGGCCGCGGGGTTCGCGGCGTCGGCATAACATTCCGGAGGAAAGTTCATGGCTGAGAAATCCGACCTGTCATTCACAGGTCTCACAGACGAGCAAGCCCAGGAGCTGCATTCCGTCTATATGAGTGGCCTTTGGCTGTTCACGGCGATTGCAGTGGTTGCACACATCGCAACCTTCATCTGGTTCCCGTGGTTCTAAGGAAAGGACAACACAATGGCTAAATTCTACAAGATCTGGCTGATCTTCGACCCGCGTCGCGTTTTCGTGGCTCAGGGCGCGTTCCTGTTCCTTCTGGCCGCGATGATCCATCTCGTGCTTCTGAGCACCGACGGTTTCAACTGGTTCGAAATCGCCGCCGAGAAGTACGGACGCTGAATCGCGCTCCATCCACTGACGCTGTGGGCGGGGGTGTCCCCGCCCGCAGCCACCAAGACACGTAATGATCCGGTTGACCGCGGGGAGTTCGTCCCGGGCCGGTCACCACACTCGGAGGCTTCAAACATGGCTGTGCTCAGTTTCGAACGAAAGTACCGGGTCCGCGGGGGGACGCTTGTTGGCGGCGATCTGTTCGACTTCTGGGTCGGACCGTTCTATGTCGGTTTTTTCGGCGTCACGACGGTGTTTTTCGCACTGCTCGGGACCATTCTGATTTTTTGGGGGGCCGCAAATCAGGGCACCTTCAACCCGTGGCTCATCAACATCGCGCCGCCCGACCTGGCCTACGGGCTGGGAATGGCGCCGCTCATGGAGGGTGGGCTGTGGCAGATCATCACCATCTGCGCGCTCGGCGCCTTCATAAGCTGGGCCCTGCGCGAGGTCGAGATCTGTCGCAAGCTGGGCATCGGGTACCATGTGCCCTTCGCCTTCGGCGTCGCGATCTTCGCCTATGCGACGCTGGTCGTCTTTCGCCCGGTGCTGATGGGGGCCTGGGGGCACGGCTTCCCGTATGGCATCTTCAGTCACCTCGACTGGGTGAGCAATACCGGCTACGCCTATCTGCACTTTCACTACAACCCCGCGCATATGCTGGCCGTGACGTTCTTCTTCGCCACGACGCTGGCGCTGGCGCTGCATGGCGGGCTGGTGCTGTCGGCGGCCAACCCCGAAAAGGGCGAAGAGGCCAAGTCGCCGGATCATGAAGACACGTTCTTTCGTGATTTCATCGGCTATTCGGTGGGCACGCTCGGGATCCACAGGGTGGGACTGTTGCTGGCGCTCAATGCCGGGTTCTGGTCGGCGGTCTGCATCATCATCAGCGGACCGGTCTGGACCAAGGGCTGGCCCGAATGGTGGAACTGGTGGCTCGAGGCGCCGATCTGGCCTTCTCAGATAGGGATGTAAGAACATGGCCGAGTATCAGAACATATTCACACAAGTGCAAGTTCAGGGTCCCCCCGAGATGGGCCTCGACGACACCGGTGGCCGCCTGATGAGCGAACGCTCGGGCAAGCCGTCCTTCTCGAAACTCATCGGCTGGATCGGCAACGCGCAGATCGGACCGATCAATCTCGGGATGCTGGGGGTGATCAGCCTGCTGACGGGCACGCTGTGGTTCGTGATCGTGGGGTTCAACATGCTGGCGCAGGTCGGCTGGTCGATCCCCGAGTTCCTGCGCCAGCTCTTCTGGCTTGCGCTGGAGCCTCCGGGCCCCGAACACGGCCTGTCGATGCCGCCGCTCAATGACGGGGGCTGGTACATCATCAGCTCGTTCTTCCTGCTGGTGGCCGTTCTGGCCTGGTGGGCGCGCAGCTATCAACTGGCGGCGAGCCACAAGATGGGCAAGCATGTCTTCTGGGCCTTCGGCTCGGCGATCTGGCTGTTTCTGGTGCTGGGCCTCTTCCGCCCGGTCCTGATGGGATCGTGGTCGGAGGCCGTGCCTTACGGCATCTTCCCGCATCTGGACTGGACCACGGCGTTCAGCATCCGCTACGGCAACCTCTACTATAATCCGTTCCACTGCCTCTCGATCGTGTTCCTGTACGGCTCTGTCCTGCTCTTCGCGATGCATGGCGCGACCATTCTTGCCGTGACCCGCTTTGGCGGCGACCGCGAGCTGGAGCAGATCTATGACCGCGGCACCGCGAGCGAGCGGGCCGCCCTGTTCTGGCGCTGGACCATGGGCTTCAACGCCACGATGGAAGGCATTCACCGATGGGCCTGGTGGTTCGCGGTGCTGACGCCGATCACCGGCGGGATCGGTATCCTGCTGACCGGTACCGTCGTCGACAACTGGTTCATCTGGGCACAAGAGCACAATTTCGCGCCGATGTATGACGGGTCATACGGCTACGAGAATTATGGCTCCTATGAAGCCTTCATCGGACAGGAGGACTGAGCCATGTTTCCCAAGTGGTTTGACAAATGGAACCGGGACAACCCCAAGGACATCTACCGCCCCGCCATCGCCATCGGCGTGGTGGGGGGCGCGGTGTTCGTGGCCGCGGCCCTGGTCGCGGGGGGCCAACCCTACGCCACCGACAGCATGCAGACGGGTCCGCGCGGCACCGGCATGTCGGTGCCCGAGTTCAAGGTGGATCTTGCCCGGCCCGACCCTTACATCGAGGAATTTCTCGCCTCGACATCGGCGCCCGTGGTGCCGCAGGGCGGCGAAGAGACCGCCGGAGACGCACGTGAGAACGTGCCGCCGGGCCTCGAGGATCTGACGGTCGAGAATTACGACCGTCTGCTGGCCGCGATGCGCGAATGGACGGGTATTCCCGACCTGTTCGACGATCTCGACAGCTACCAGACCAGCGTCGGCTATCTGATGATCGGCATGACCCAGAACATCAACGAGGAATGGGCCGGTCACGTCAACGCCAACAAGGAGGTCGGGGTCACCTGTGCTACCTGTCACCGTGGTCAGCCGGTGCCCGAGAATATCTGGTTCAAGATCAGTCCCGTCAACGAGAATGTCGAAGGCTGGTCGGCCAATCAGAACCGGGTGACGATGCAGTCGCAATACACCTCGCTGCCCTCCGACGCGCTGGAAAAGTACCTGCTCGATGGCGAGACCATTGCCGTCCACGATCTGGAAAGTCGCGTAGCGGGCGTGCCGGGCGAGGATGGCTATCCCGGCATCCAGCAGGCCGAGCGGACCTATTCGCTGATGAACTATGTCAGCAACTCGCTCGGGGTGAATTGCCTGTTCTGTCACAACAGCCGGGCCTTCTACTCGGCCAGCGGGCAGATCACGCCGCAATGGGCCACGGCCACGCTGGGGATCCAGATGGTGCTGGAGCTCAACAACACCTACCTGGCCCCGCTTGACGGGATCCTGCCCGAGCACCGGCTTGGCCCGGTCTATGCGGATGCCCCGAAAGCCGCCTGCGCGACCTGCCACAAGGGCTATCAACAGCCCCTGCAGGGCACCAACGTTATCGGCGACTGGCCCGAACTGGCCAGCACGGCAGAGCCGGATTACGGCAACTGACCGACCATTGCCGGAGGCGGGCCACGCGTCGCGCCTCCGGATCTTTCGCGCCGTTCGCGTCCCGATACCTGACTGCGGGCGACGCCTGAACCACCCGAAGGGAGGGTGCGATGACCGAGGATACACCGAAAACACCGCTGCTCGACCGCGTGGCCGGACCATCCGATCTGCGCCAGATGCCGGATCGTGACCTCGGTCGCCTTGCCGACGAACTGCGCGCCGAGGTGATCGACGCCGTCTCGCAGACCGGCGGGCATCTTGGCTCCAGCCTTGGCGTGGTCGAGCTGAGCGTGGCCATCCATGCCGTCTTCAACACGCCGATGGACAAGCTGATCTGGGACGTGGGTCATCAGTGCTATCCGCACAAGATCCTGACCGGGCGGCGTGACCGCATCCGCACGCTGCGGCAAAAGGACGGGCTGTCGGGATTCACCAAGCGCGCGGAATCCGCGCATGATCCGTTCGGCGCGGCGCATAGTTCCACCTCTATCAGTGCCGCGCTCGGCTTTACCGTCGGGCGCGACATGGGCCAGGCCACCGGCGATGCGATCGCCGTGATCGGCGACGGCGCGATCAGCGCCGGCATGGCCTACGAGGCGCTCAACAATGCCGGGGCCGAAGGCCGCCGCCTGTTCGTGATCCTCAATGACAACGAGATGAGCATCGCGCCCCCGGTCGGCGCCATGTCGTCCTATCTCAGCCGCATGTATGCCAGCGAGCCATTGGCACGGGTCGCCTCGCTCGCCGAAGGGTTCGAGGCCGCGATCCCCGCGCCGATCCGCCAAAGCGCCAAACGCGCCCGGCAACTTGTGACCGGGCTGACAGGGTCCGGCACGCTGTTCGAAGAGCTCGGCTTTCAGTATATCGGCCCGATCGACGGGCATGACATGGGCCAGATTCTGGGCGTGCTGCGCGCTGCGCGCGCGCGGGCCACGGGTCCGGTGCTGATCCATTGCTGCACCGTCAAGGGCAAGGGATACGCGCCCGCCGAAGATGCCGCCGACAAGGGCCACGGGGTGGCGAAATTCGATCCCGCGACCGGCACGCAGGCCAAATCGAAACCCACCGCGCCATCCTACACATCCGTCTTCGGCAACGCGCTGGTAGACGAGGCCGCGCGCGATGACCGCATCGTCGCGGTGACGGCGGCGATGCCCGACGGCACCGGCCTGACGAAGATGGCCGAGCGTTTCCCGTCCCGCGTCTTCGATGTCGGCATTGCCGAGCAGCATGGCGTGACTTTCGCCGCCGGGATGGCAGCGAGCGGGCTGAAACCCTTTTGCGCGATCTACTCGACGTTTCTGCAACGCGCCTATGATCAGGTGGTGCATGACGTGGCACTGCAGGGCCTGCCGGTGCGCTTTGCCATCGACCGCGCGGGCCTTGTCGGGGCCGACGGGGCCACCCATGCGGGGGCGTTCGATATCGGCTATCTCGGGAACCTGCCCGGGTTCACGGTGATGGCCGCCGCCGACGAGGCGGAGCTTGTGCACATGGTTGCCACGGCCGCGGATCATGACGCCGGGCCGATCGCCTTTCGCTATCCCCGCGGGGCCGGCACGGGTGTGGCACTGCCAGAGCGTGGCACGCCGCTCGAGATCGGGCGTGGCCGCGTGATCGAGGAGGGCAGCGATGTCGCGATCCTCAGCTTCGGGGCGCATCTGGCCGAGTGCCGGGTTGCCGCCGCCATGCTGGCGGACGAGGGTATCACCGTCACAGTCGCCGATGCCCGCTTTGCCAAGCCTCTGGACAGCGATCTGCTGATGCAGCTTGTCCGCCATCACCGGGCTCTGATCACCGTAGAGCAGGGCGCGCAAGGCGGTTTCGGATCCATCGTCATGCACGATCTGGCCCGGCGCGGGGCGTTCGACCGCGGTCTCGTGCTGCGCAACATCTGCCTGCCGGATCGGTTCATCGATCAGGCCAGCCCGGCGGACATGTATGCCGACGCGCAGATGACAGCCGGCGACATCGCCACGATGATCCGCGGCGTGGTCTCGCCGGGAGATGCTCAGGTGGTCCCGCTGCGGCGGATCTGAAAAAGGCCGGCCCGTTCGCGGGGCCGGCCTTTCTCCGTTCAATCTTGCCTTGGGCAGGCTGCCTCAGGCGGTGCCGCCCACGATTTCGTCGGCGCGCGCAAAGATATCTTCCCAACGCTTCTTCTCGTTCGGGGCGCGCAGGTTGGCCTCCTTGAGGCTTTCGTAATTGGCCGAGGCGTCCCCCACCAGGATCAGGCCGACCATGCCAAGCGCCTTGTGCGGCTGGCAGTAATACCCGTACGCGCCCTGGGCATCGACCACGACCTCGACATCCTGGTTCATCCGGCTTTTGAAACCTTCGGCCCCCTCGGGCAGCATGTCGTCATAGCTGACGGCATTGTGACCCTTGTCGACGGAGACGAAGCGGATCGTGTCGCCGGGCTGCGCCTCGATGATATCGGGATAGAACACCATGCTCTCGTTCTCGTCGGGATGCCGGTTGAGCATCTGCACCTCGTGCACCTCGCCGTTCGCGCGTGCGGCTGCGGGCAGCAGGGCGGTCGCGGCGGTGGCGCCCAGAAGGCTCATGGTTGTGCGTCGTGTCAGTTTCATCGTTTTCTCCTCGTGTTGAAAGGCCGCCAAAGGCGACCTTTTCGCGTATCGGCATGGGTATGAGTGCCTAGCCGAAGTATCCGTAGCTCGCTGGGATGTAGCCTTTCCAGCGGCAAATCAAGCCGGATCGACGCGCTTGCGCGACGTCGCGCGCAAGCGTCTCAGGCAACGGCATGCGCGAGGGCGCATTGCTTCCAAAGCGTGTTGAGCGCCGCGACGAGATGGTCGATATCCGCATCACTATGGAGCGGTCCGGGGGTGAAGCGCAGCCGCTCGGTGCCCTTGGGCACAGTGGGATAGTTGATCGGCTGCACGTAGATGCCCCAGTCGCTCATCAGGATATCGGCCAGCACCCGGCATTTCACTGGATCCTTGATCATCACGGGGATGATGTGGCTGGTATTCGCCAGATGCGGGATGCCGTGCAGATCGAGCTGGCGGCGCAGCTTCGCGACCTGCGCGCGCTGCGCCTGGCGCTCTGCCTCAGAATCCTTGAGGTGCCGCACGCTCGCGGTCGCGGCGGCGGCGACGGCGGGCGGCAGGGCGGTGGTGAAGATGAAGCCGCTGGCAAACGAGCGGATGAAATCACACAGGCTTTCGGAGCCGGTCACATAGCCGCCCATGCAGCCATAGGCCTTGCCGAGCGTGCCTTCGATCAGCGTGATCCGGTGGGCCAGGCCCAACTCTTCGGAGACGCCACCACCGCGCGCGCCGTAGAGACCCACGGCATGCACCTCGTCGAGATAGGTCATCGCGCCGTGCTTCTCGGCGACCTCGACGATCTCGCGCATCGGGCAGATGTCGCCATCCATGGAATAGACGCTTTCGAACGCGACGATCTTGGGCGCGTTGACCGGCAGGGCGGCAAGCTTGCGGTCGAGATCGGCGGCGTCGTTGTGCTTCCAGATCACTTTCTTGGCGCGGGACTGGCGGATGCCCTCGATCATGCTGGCATGGTTGGCCTCGTCCGACAGGATCACCGCATCCGGCAAACGGCTGCCAAGCGTCGCCAGCGCGGCCCAGTTGGAGACATACCCCGAGGTGAACAGCAGCGCGGCATCCTTGCCATGCAGATCGGCCAGTTCG
>Ga0136553_1000690_pt1 | contig 11427 bp, 8 predicted proteins | sample AntRauTorckE5430_FD_101384 | JGI IMG/M metagenome (GOLD analysis project Ga0136553, IMG submission 101384) | Saline lake microbial communities from Rauer Islands, Antarctica - Metagenome Torckler E5 #430 | ecosystem: Environmental > Aquatic > Non-marine Saline and Alkaline > Saline | place... | reverse complement strand
TGATCATAGAGGTAGGTTTTGGAGGTTGAATGGGCTGAGAATCACTCAATTATCCGAAATCCTATCTCTTTTTGCAAACACAGCATTGATTTTCAGCTATTTATAGCCAAACCTCACGTTAATCATAGGGAAGGATGGCTTTTGAATTAAGGCAACTAATCAAACTCGCTTCGGGCGTTATGACCAACATTTTCAACCAGTTTGGCAACGGAGGCCTTTTTTAGGGATGCCGCGAAGCAAAATCTGGGGCATGTCGGTCCAGGGACGAGAGAAACTGGACTACGCGGCGTCTAAAGCGCACAATGCCGCAATATATGTCCCCTTATCCTTATAATGTAGGCCGGTGCCGCTTAGTCTCGCCATCCATTTGGTTTTCTGCACGTTACTCTTCCTGTATCCCTACGTCTTTATCCGCACTATGCTTCCTGTTTTCCTCCCCCTTCTCTGTTCTCCGCGTACTTCCGCCGGCACTTTTCGGCTACCCGGTGAAACACTGGGCCACTGGACGATCCACCGCTGCGCTACCGCTGCCGAAGTGTACGCGTTGTGGCCCGAGGCCGGACGAACGGACGACTTCTGGGTCAGCGCCGACGTGCTGGCCTTCCTGGCCGATTACCCCCAAAGCGTGGACACCGAGGCCATTCTGTTGGAAGACAGCCGTGACTTCTCCCGTGTGTTGCTAACGGCTCAGACCTTTAGCTTCAGCGCAGCCGGGCAGGTGAGCGACGACGTAAAGGGAACGACCTCCAGCTATGACTTCCGCCGCCGCCTGCTTAGCCCTTTCTCTTTCCGGGTGCTGAGTCTGGGGCAGTTTCTCACTTCAGGTAATTACGGGACTGACGGCCTGAGGAGGCTTTCCACCAACGAAGCAGCAAACCTGCTACCCGCCGTCGCCGAAGCACTTATGCAACAGTGCAAGGGGTACGCCGCGTACATGCTCAAGGATTGTTACCCCGCCGACCACCCGGTAGTGGAAAAATTAGCAGCGAGCGGGCATCACGCATTACCCGCCGACCCGGTCATGCGTATATCCATTCCCGAAAAATGGAGTTCTACGGAAGATTATTTGGCCAGCCTGACCAGCAAGTACCGTGTTCGCTACCGTCGGGCCCGAACCAAGCTGAGCGGTATCAGCCGTCGGCGGCTATCGGCGGATGAAGTGGCGCAGTACCGCGATCAACTCTACGATTGTTTCCGCCAGGTTAGCTCCGGAGCCAGTTTTAACGTGGCCAGCGTGCGGGCGGATTACTTTCCCTGGCTGGCCCGCGTTCGGCAACCGTCTGCGCAGGGGGTGGCTACTAGCATGGCTACCACCCCTTACCTGGCGGAAGGACCTTCCTCCGCGGCGGCCGTCCGCTTTGAAGGCTACTTCAACGAAGCCGGGGTGTTGATCGGCTTTACGACTGCGATTCCTAACGGAAATACCATCCACGCCCACTTCCTCGGCCTGGAAAACGAGTACAATGGTAGCCATCACCTCTACCATAATATGTTGTTCGACCTGCTGGAGACAGCCATTGAGGAAGGCTTCCGTACGCTGGATTACGGGCGAACGGCACTGGAAATCAAAAGCTCGGTCGGCGCGTTAGCTACTGATTATGCTGTGTTGGTGAAGGCACGTTACGGTTGGCTCAACCGACTCATTCCGCTGTTCACCCCGGCAGTGTATAAAGCACCGGAATGGACGCAAAGAAACCCGTTTCGGGATTGAGGATCGTAAAGTAAAATGCCTTTCTTCGCTGTAATTATCAGTTCTGCCTCTGTTAGCTAATTTCAACATTCAAGGCGAATCATGGGCTAAAACTGGCGAACTGGACGCTCGCAGCTTATCGATTAACAAAATCGCTTCGCCATTCCGTCGATCGCAACGCTACAACAGCGGTTCTCAGTGTAACCCAATTCCACAGAGAGCCACACCGGCTACACGCGACTATTTCTTAATCAAAGGCAATCAGAGCAAAAAGAGAAGAACAAAATTTCGTCCTTCACGAAAAAATACCACCAAAAAGTAACCCCTCCCCAGCGGGGATACGTTTTTGGGGTGAAGGGAACCCAAAATAAGTTGGGGTGGGGTACACGGTGGTACATTGAGAACAGCTGACGCTACAAGGTCTTTACGTAGTCATTTGCAGCGGGCTTAGGACCACGGAGCGTGAATTTTCAGGTTGACGCGGAGCGGTCAATGTGGAAATTCACCTCCGAGCACCCGTTCCTGGCTCGTTTAGCTCACGATTCGCATATTAAAGGACGTGCTGATCAGGTTTAGCTCCTGAATACTGACCGCTGAAGGCTGTTTGCTCGGTTAAGTCGCGTTTTGCACAGAGATCGAGAAACAGCACTTTATTTTTTAGAACGCTCAGGTGTTCGTTGATTTTCGCCAGATTTTTATCAAAACAAAATTCAGACACCAACCAAAAGCCGCCTTAAGGGGTTCTGTGAACAGACCATCTTGACTTAGGTACTTGTTGGAGAAAATATGGGTAAAGTCGATATATCCAACAATGATTTCGTATATTCCGGCGTAGGTTGTCTGACTGTTTGTTAACCGATTGAAAACCCAAGAGCAATGAGTAAAACAAAAAACATTAAGCGCGCTTATCTAAAAACGAAAATGGCTCTAAACGATACGATCCAGGCCATCCTTGACATCAACCGAAAGCGACGCTTCTTTGGGGAAGATGCTTCCAAAAAGGAAGCACTTAATGAAGAGTTGAAGGTGCTCAACGCCGTAGCCGAAAATCATGCGCTCCGCCTGCGCTCTTTCGAGGTGCGCATTAACCAACAGGAAAACGCCGCGTAAACATTCATCAACCTGATCTCATCCGATTTACGGACGGTGCGGACGAATCGTCGCCGCTTCCGGTTGGTAATTTGCGCCAAAAGGGAATAACATCAACCAGCGAATTTTCGCTAAATTCTTTTCTGGCTATTTTAACAAGCTTATATTTGCAGAACGGACGTCGCTCCGGTTGAGCCTGCCCTGGCTTTTCCTATTTCCTTTGTATCCTGCATTTCGACTCCGCTCAGTAACCACGGCCACGCCATAAAAGCTTAAAAACGATCAATACCCAAGCCTATGAAAATGCTTGTCTGCGTCAGTAAGACGCCGGAGACGACTACGAAAATTAAACTGACGGGTGATAAATCCGCCATCGATGAGATCGGTGTCAATTACATCATGAACCCTTACGACGAGTGGTACGCCCTGGTGCGCGCTCTTGAACTGAAGGAGGCCGGTGGCGGTACCGTGACCATCCTCAATGTCGGCCCGGCCGACAATGACTCCGTGATTCGCAAGGGCCTCGCCATCGGTGCCGACGATGCCATTCGCGTAAACGTTGACGGCGGCGGAAGCCTCTACATCGCCAAACAAATTGCTGCTCAGGCAGCAGGCTACGACATTGTCTTTTTCGGTAAAGAAACGATTGACTACAACGGCTCCGAAGTCGGTGCCATGGTGGCCGAGCTACTTGGCATCGCCTACGTTAGCGAAGGCAGCAACCTGGAGTTTAGCGACAACACCGCCACCATCACCCGCGATATTGAGGGTGGAGTAGAGATTGTCGAAGTCAGCACCCCCTTCGCCGTCAGTGCTGCAAAAGGCATGGCCGAACAGCGCATCCCCAATATGCGTGGCATCATGATGGCCAAGCGCAAACCACTCACCGTCGTCGAGCCCGTCGAAGCAAGCACTGCCACTGAAATCGGCAGCTACGAACTGCCCCCCGATAAAGGCTCCGTTAAGCTGATCGACCCCGAAAATATGGACGAACTCGTTCGGCTCTTGCACGAAGAAGCGAAGGTTATCTAGTAATATAGTCGTGTAGTTGGCAGTAATGTAGTGCTGCCGCATGTTGGAGGCTTGATGTTTGACTCCGGCACTTCAATTTAAGAACCCGTTAGTTTCTTTCTCGAAACCGACGATAAAATATGAAATCATGGTTTTGGTATTTGCGGAAGCAACCAACGGAAAGTTCAAGAAATCTGCCCACGAGTTAGTCACTTACGGCGCGAAGACCGCCGCAGCGATTGGTACTGACTGTATCGCCCTGACGCTGGGTAAAGTTGAAGGTGCCGGTGATCTCGGCCGCTTCGGTGCCGTTAAAGTGTACAACATTGACGCGCCAGCCCTGGCTGGCCTGGACAGCGCGGTGTACACCGCCGCCATCGCCGGTGCCGCCCAGCAACTGGATGCGAAGGTGATCATCGTTTCTCACAACTCCACGGGAAAGACCGTCTTCGGTCGACTGGCGGCCCGTTTCGATGCTGGCTCCGTACCTGCCGCGAACAGTATCCCGGTGGTAAACGGCAGCAGTTTTACCGTACGCAAGGCCGTCTTCTCCGGTAAAGCCTTTGCGGACGTTACGATCAAGACGGACTACATCGTGCTCAGCCTGTCTGGCAACTCCATCCCCGTCGAGGAAAGTGGTAGCGCCGTCAGCGTCGAATCGCTAACGGTAGATCTGCCCGCGCCACAGGTAAAAGTGCTGGAAACCAAGCGTGCCGAAGGCATTACGCCATTGCCCGAAGCGGAACTCGTCGTCTCCGGCGGTCGTGGCCTCAAGGGGCCGGAAAACTGGGGTGTCATCACCGATCTGGCCGACGTGCTGGGTGCTACGACGGCTTGTAGCCGCCCGGTAGCCGACGTCGACTGGCGGCCGCACCACGAGCACGTCGGGCAAACCGGCGTAGCCATTCGGCCCAATCTTTACATCGCCGCCGGCATCAGTGGTGCCATCCAGCACCTGGCTGGCGTGAACAGCTCCAAGACGATTGTCGTCATCAATAAAGATCCGGAAGCCCCCTTCTTCAAGGCAGCCGATTATGGCGTTGTCGGCGATCTCTTTGACGTGCTGCCCCGCCTGACGGCAGCGGTGAAGAAGTACAAAGCCAGCTGATCAACCCGTCAACGCAGCGCGACTGACGAAACGCAAAAGCCCCCGCCAGCAATCCGTTGGTGGGGGCTTTTGTTTTGGTGAAGTGTTTGACGGTCTCTCATGAGACCAGTTATTTTCCGGTTTTTTTACGAAACTGGCCTGTCTGTGGGCAATGATTTGCTGTCAGGACGTTTGGAAGGGGACATTTTTAACCGGTGGTTTACCCAAAAGGAGGGCGACGGCGCGCAGGTGCAGAGAATTGGGAGACGAGCGGGGGAAGTAAGGCACTGGTCAACTTTTCGTTTTTCAGCCGAGCCCATCAAAATTATCCGCTTTAAAACAAGCCCGGACCAGCTTTTTTCCTGAACTTTGCGGGAATTTACTTTTTGTTTTGCCACCACCAGCTAATTAAGCTTCCGCCCGATTGACTTTCGGGACACTGACCATAAGAGAATTATGAGCAACTATTCCCAAATCGCCAACGCTAACCCCCGTTACATCGAGAATCTCTATCAGGAGTTCACGACTAACCCCGATTCCGTAGATCAAAGCTGGAGAGATTTCTTCCTGGGTTTCGACTATGCTTCTGAGGACAAGAACGGCACCGTCACTAAAAACGACCCAGCCCTGCCCAAAGCGACCAATGGCACAATTGACTGGGAGCACGTCCGCAAAGAGTTGAGGGTATTCTCCCTCATTAAGGCCTACCGGGTTCGTGGCCATATGGATGCTAATATTGACCCCATCAATGAGTTTGATGACCCTGACGCGGTGCTGGACTTGACCCAATACGAGTTATCCGAAGCTGATCTTGACGTTTCCTTCCATGCCGCCGAACAACTCTTCCTGCCGCCGAGCACGCTGCGGGAGATCATCGCTCACCTCGACAAAGTTTACCTCGGTAGCATCGGTTTTGAGTTCGACCACATTTTCCTGCGCGAAAAGCGCCGCTGGCTCCGTACCCGCATTGAAAAGCATGAACCCGAAAAAGCCTACGGTCTTGACAAAGCCGACAAGGAACACATTCTTTCCTGCCTCAACGACGCGGTAGGCTTTGAGGATTTCCTGAAGGTGAAGTACCCCGCCCAGAAGCGCTTCGGTCTGGAGGGCGGCGAGGGTGCCATCGTCGGTCTCGACGGTATCATCAACCAGGCCGCCGTGGAGGGCGTGGAGGAAGTGGTGATCGGGATGGCCCATCGCGGCCGCCTCAACGTACTGGCTAACATCATGGGGAAAAGCTACGAGAGCATCTTCCAGGAGTTTGAGGGCGTCGTCCCCGACAAGATCATAGGCGACGGCGACGTGAAGTACCACATGGGCTTCAGTAGCATCATCAAGACGACCGCCAACAAGGAGGTTAACGTCAAACTCGCCCCCAACCCCAGCCATTTGGAAGCCGTGGGGGCCGTCGTTGAAGGCTTTGTCCGCGCTAAGGCGGATATGCTCTACGGTAACGATTACAGTAAGATCCTTCCCATCATCATTCACGGAGACGCGGCCGTGGCTGGTCAGGGTGTCGTTTTCGAAACCGCCCAGATGAGTGAGCTGGAAGCCTACAAGACGGGTGGCACCATCCATTACATCATCAACAACCAGATCGGTTTCACCACCGATCAGAACGACGCCCGCACGAGTATTTACTGTAGTGGCGTCGCTTCCGTAACCCAGTCGCCCGTCTTTCACGTCAACGGCGACGACCCCGAAGCCGTGCTCTTTATATCCCGCCTTGCCGTGGAGTACCGCAACACATTCAACTCCGACGTTTACATCGACATGCTCTGTTACCGTAAGAACGGGCACAACGAAGGCGACGACCCCGGCTACACCCAGCCCGGTATGTACCAGAAGGTGAAGAAGCACCCCAACGTCCGCAAAATCTACATCGACCAGCTGGTGAAACGAGGAGACATCGCGGAGGCGCAAGCTAAAAAACTGGGTAAAGAGTTCAAGGATCGCCTGCAAGACATCCACAGCAACGTCAAAAGCAAAGACATCCCCTACCGCTACCAACCGCCGGAAGAAGCGTGGCGCGCACTAGAGGGTGGTCACTGGGAAATGAAGTTCTTCGAGCAGTCACCTGAAACAGGTGTTGAACTCACTCAGGTCAAGAAAATCCTTGACCATCTCGTCAGCTTACCGGAGAATTTCGACCCCGTGAAGAAGGTTAATCGCCTCTTTGAGGGCTACCGAAAATCCATAGAAACCGATAAACTGGACTGGGCCCTTGGCGAACTCACCTCCTACGCTACCTTGCTGATGGATGGTCACAACGTTCGGATGACCGGTCAGGATGTCCGCCGTGGCACCTTCAGTCATCGCCATGCCGTACTCATCAGCGAAGACGGTGAGCAGAAGCTTAACCGACTCGACGGGCTGAGTGAAGACCAGGGTAAGCTTCACATCTACAACTCTCTACTGTCCGAATTCGCCGTCCTCGGCTTCGAATACGGCTACGCGACGGCCGGCCCGGATAATCTGGTAGTCTGGGAAGCCCAGTTCGGCGATTTCGCCAACGGTGCCATGACCATCTTCGACCAGTTTGTCTTCAGCGGAGAATCCAAGTGGAGCCGCATGAACGGTCTGGCCGTCCTCCTCCCTCATGGCTACGAAGGGCAGGGGCCGGAACACTCCAGCGCCCGCCTCGAACGCTTCCTTCAACTGTGCGCCGAGTACAATATGGTGGTGACCAACGTGACGATGCCCGCCAACTTCTTTCACCTCATGCGCCGCCAACTGGCCTGGAACTTCCGCAAGCCGCTGGTCAACATGGCCCCAAAATCCGGTCTGCGCCACGCCATGGCCGTCAGCCCCGTTGAAGACTTTGGCCCCGGTACTCGCTTCCAGGAAATCCTGGATGACCCGACGGTCTCCGCTCGGGGCAATAAAAAGGTGAAGCGCCTACTCTTGTGCTCCGGTAAGGTTTACTTCGACCTGGCGCAATACAAAGAGGAAAACCAGCGCGACGACGTGGCCATCGTTCGCTTTGAGCAACTCTTCCCGCTACCGACCGGCCAGGTGAAGGCTATCCTGAAACGTTACGCCAACGCCGAGCCGATCTGGGTACAGGAAGAAAGCCGCAACGCCGGTGCGTGGAGTTACGTCAGCGAGCACTTTAACTACAATGGAGCGATTGGCGTACGGCTGCAGTACGTTGGCCGGGCCGCCACAGCATCTCCGGCGACGGGCTACAAAAAAGTCCACGAAGCCGAGCAGGCGCGACTGGTTGAGCAGGCCTTTGGTTGAACTACTGCCCATTTTATGAGACGGTGAAGAGCAGCGGCAAGGATGCAGGAATTAGGTTTTAGGCACACTCAATTTGTAGCCTGCCAAAACCTAATTCCTAAACCTTTTTTTAGTTTCGGCCGCAGGCGATGTGCTGAGCCTATCGAATTATGCCGTATTTGTTGAAAAGCATGATGGCAAATTTGATTTGCTAGCTTACTTTGTAGCATGATCAACAGCTACCACAATCTACTGCTTTTACTTGCCGGCCTCCTGCTCTTCGCCTCCGGAATGGCCCTCAACGAAGCCCTCACCCGCGCCGACGTAGAAACCGCCGCCAAAGTCCTCGCCCTCGACTTCCTCGACGACGACGAAATTGACCTGATGCTCCCCGAGCTGGAGGAGCAACACGAAGCCCTCGTTACCCTTGGGAAAGCGAATATCCCCAACGACGTGGCACCGGCCCTGGCCTTCAACCCCGTGCTGCGGGCGGAGCAACTCCCGGCTGACCCCACCGTCTCTGCACCTGCATTTCGACTCCGCTCAGTAACCACGTCCGCGCCCGAAATCCTCCACGTTCCCGGTGGCACGTTGAAACTGGAATGGGCCACCGTCGAGCAGCTCTCGACCATGATCTACCACAAAAAGGTGACCAGCCGGCAGCTAACCGAGTATTTTCTAGACCGGCTGAAAAAGCACGCCCCCACCCTTCACTGCGTCATCACGCTGACCGAAGAACGAGCGCTCGCCCAGGCTGATATGCTGGACGCCGAACTCGTCGCCGGAAAATACCGGGGCCCACTCCACGGCATCCCCTACGGCGCCAAAGATTTGCTCGCCGCCAAAGGCTACCCGACAACCTGGGGCGCAAAACCTTTCAAAGACCAAACGATTGATATGGACGCCTCCGTGATTGAACAACTCGACGCGGCCGGTGCGGTGCTCATTGCCAAACTAAGCATGGGTGCCCTGGCCTGGGGCGACGTCTGGTACGGCGAAAAAACGCGCAACCCCTGGAATACGGAGGAAGGAAGCAGCGGTAGTTCGGCGGGTTCGGCTAGTGCCGTGGCCGCCGGTTTGGTGCCCTTTGCTATCGGCACCGAGACCTTGGGTAGTATTGTCTCGCCCAGCACGGTTTGTGGCACGACCGGCCTGCGCCCAACTTTCGGTCGCGTGAGCCGCCACGGAGCCATGGCCCTGAGCTGGACGATGGACAAGATCGGCCCCATCACCCGCTCGGCTACCGATGCCGGCCTGGTGCTGGCCGCCATCGCGAACTACGACGCCCGCGACCCCCACGCCATCAAGGCCGGCTTTCAGTACGAATGGCCGACGAAAAAGGTCAAGCCCGGCACCCGCATCGGCTACTACAAATCGCGGATGGAACGGGATTATCCCTTCCACGATCAAGATTCCCTGGTGCTGGAAAACCTGCGCAGCTACGGCTACAAACTCGTTCCTATTGAGCTGCCGGAGGAGCCAAACATCGGTTTTCTACTGAGTGTGGAGGCTGCCGCCGCCTTTGAATCGCTAACTCGCAGTAATCAGGACGACGAACTGACCCGCCAGATCAGCAACGCCTGGCCGAATGTCTTCCGGGCGGCCCACTTCGTCCCGGCCGTCGCTTACGTTCAGGCCAACCGCCTGCGCCGCCAGCTGATGGAGGACGTCGACCGCATTTTGGAAGAAGCTGACGTCGACGTTTACGTTAACCCGAGTTGGCATTCCAACAGCCTGTTCATCACCAATATGACGGGCCACCCCAGTATCACCATCCCGAACGGCATGAACGAGGAGGGTACGCCGACCAGCATCACTTTCACCGGCAAACTTTTTCACGAGCAGGCACTGGTGGATCTGGCGGCGGTATTCCAGTCGCTGACCAGCTGGGATGATGTGCATCCTAAAGGTTTTTAGCGTCGTTCTGGTAGAAAAATAGTGCCCCAAGGCGGGACTATTTTGCTATCACATCTATTAATCTATTACCACTACTCTGGGCGCGGCCGCCGGTGCAAAGTAGGTGGGAGCGGCAAGCTTGCAACCCCGATGTGTTTCCTTCGTCTCTGAAGCAAACACATCACCATGAGACATTTTGTTACGCTTCTTCTCCTTTGCTTTACGTTCTCCCTTTCCGCTCAGATAAGTTTCAACAACTGGGGTTGGGGGAACGAACAAATTACGGGTAACGGCGAGATGACGACCGAAACCCGCCAGCTCGACGGTTTTGACGGCGTCAGTACTTGCTGTAACATTAAAGTTGAGCTGGTGCAGGGGGCTTTTAGCGTCAAAGTTAAAGCCGAGAGCAACCTGCAGGAATACATCAAAACCAGGGTGAGTGGCAGCCGCCTGGAGGTTGGCTTCTACGACAAAGTCAGCGTGAAGAGCCGCAAAGACATCATCGTTTACGTCAGCCTGCCCGAGCTTGATTACGTGTCGGCTTCTTCTAACGGGGAGATCACTTGCCAGTCGATGTTTACGGGCGATGAGCTGGACGCCCAGGTCAGTAGCGGTGCTGCTATGTGGTTGGCTTTTATGGGTGACCGCCTCGAAACATCGGCTAGTAGCGGTGGCCGGGTGGAAGTGAGAGGCGCTGGCAACCGCATCCGGGCCGATGCCAGCTCCGGCGGTTCCGTCCGGGCAGGGGATTTTACGGCTAAGGATGGGCGTTGCAATGCCAGTTCCGGCGGCGGCGTCACCGTCAACGTCAGCGAAGACCTGAACGCCGACGCCAGCTCCGGCGGCAGCGTCCGTTACGCGGGCAACCCCTCAAATGTTGATACCGATACCAGTTCTGGCGGTAGCGTAAGGCGGCAATAAACCATCCGCTTCCGACCAAACGCGCACCATTTCCTAAACCAGAGCGCACAAGGCCTCAAGTCGGCTTTTATCGGCCTTATATTAGCAATCTAATTACTCGCTCAGAGTATCATAGGGATGACTTTAGAAGCCCGGGCCAGTAGCGGCCCGGGCTTTTTTGTGGGTGGTAAGGAGTGCTTGATGTTGCCGCTTCGACGCATCGGGCTGAACTGTAACCTGGTTTCGCTAGTGCCTCCCGATTGAAATACGCAATAGCTTGCCGCCGCTAGCGTGGTGCTGAACTGCCTAAATGGAAGTTCCCCGTAGCCTTAGCTACGGTGGACTTCCATTTAGGCAGTTCAGCGCCGCGATAGCCAGTCAAGGTGCGGCTTATTTCGATCGGGAGGCACTAGCTTGGTACGATGGGTTGCAGCTCAGGTTGACTACACCGGTGACTTGGGCATAAAAGGTAAAAGTGGTATTCTCAAAAGCCAAACTTCAAGGATGGCGTTTTTAGAATCAACTCATCACT
>Ga0136553_1000688_pt1 | contig 11437 bp, 10 predicted proteins | sample AntRauTorckE5430_FD_101384 | JGI IMG/M metagenome (GOLD analysis project Ga0136553, IMG submission 101384) | Saline lake microbial communities from Rauer Islands, Antarctica - Metagenome Torckler E5 #430 | ecosystem: Environmental > Aquatic > Non-marine Saline and Alkaline > Saline | place... | reverse complement strand
TGTGTTACCAGAGATAACGATCTCGATCAGGGAGCGCGCGCATGTTTCTATCCGTCTTCGACATGTTCAAGGTGGGCATCGGCCCGTCCTCGTCGCACACGATGGGGCCGATGGTCGCCGCGGCACGATTCCTCGACAAGATGCGCGCCGAGCCGTTTCACTATGCCGGCCTGCGCGGTGCGCTGCATGGCAGCCTCGCCTTCACCGGGGTCGGCCATGCCAGCGACCGGGCGACGATCCTCGGCCTCGCCGGGTTCCGCCCCGAGACCTATGACGCCGACGCCGCCGAGGCGGTGCTGGCGCAGATCCGCGACACGCAGACCGTCACGCCGCCCGATCTGCCGACCCTGAAATTCCATGCCAAGGACGATCTGGTCTTCGATTTCGGCCCCAACCTGCCGGGGCATGCCAACGGCATGGTCCTGATGGCCACGGACGCTCAGGGCGACGTGATCCTGCGCGAAACGTATTATTCCATCGGCGGCGGCTTCGTGATGACCGAGGGCGAGCTGGCGGCGGGCCGCAACGTGCAGGAGGGCGATCCGGTGCCCTATCCGTTCAAGTCCGCGGTCCAGATGCTGGAGATGGCCGAGCGGTCGGGCAAGACCATCGCCGAGATGAAACGCGCCAACGAGGTGTCGCGCGGCGGGCGCGACAGCCTGCGCAGCGGTGTGGCCCGCATCTGGCAGGTGATGGATGACTGCATCGAGCGGGGCTTGACCAGCGATGGCACGCTGCCCGGTGGTCTCAACGTGCGCCGCCGGGCGAAAGGCATCCGCGACGCGCTGTTGGCCGAGCGGGGCACCAACCTGCAGGCACCGCACAAGATCAATGACTGGATGAGCGCCTATGCCATGGCCGTCAACGAGGAAAACGCCGCCGGCGGGCAGGTGGTGACCGCGCCCACCAACGGCGCGGCCGGCGTCGTGCCGGCGGTCATCAAGTACTGGCTGGAGCATGTGCCCGGCGCGCACGAGGCCCGGATCGAGGAGTTTCTGCTGACCGCCGCCGCCATCGGCGGGCTGGTCAAGTTCAACGCCTCGATCTCGGGGGCCGAGGCGGGCTGTCAGGCCGAGGTCGGCAGCGCCGCGGCGATGGGGGCGGCGGGGCTGTGCGCCGTGCTGGGCGGCACGCCGGCCCAGATAGAGAACGCCGCCGAGATCGCGCTCGAGCATCACCTGGGCATGTCCTGCGACCCGGTGCGCGGTCTCGTGCAGGTGCCCTGCATCGAACGCAACGGGCTGGGCGCGATCAAGGCGGTCAGTGCGGCCAGCCTCGCGCTGCGCGGCGACGGCACGCATCTGGTGCCGCTTGATGCCTGCATCGAGACCATGCGCCAGACCGGCGCGGACATGAGCGAGAAATACAAGGAAACCTCGCTTGGCGGGCTGGCGGTGAACGTTCCCAACTGCTGAAGGCCCTACGCCGGTAGGTGGTCTCGGCGGCGATATCCTGCCGAAACTGCGACTTTTGCGCAATTTCCGAAAACGCATGTTGACCAGGCATTCAAGATTTCTAATGTTAGAATTGTTCGAAACAACGCACAGCCAAGGGAGACCTAAGCCAATGCCCGACACATTCGAGACTGCACGCCGCGCGTTCCTGCGCAAGATCGCCGCCTTCGGGGCCGCCGTGCCCTTTGCAGGCCTCGGCATCACCGCCGCCGGCCCCGCCTTCGCGCAGGATCAGGCAGAGGACGGCCACGCGCTGGATTACGTCAATGATTTCAACGATGCGACCGACCATGCGCGGTTCCGCGAAGGCTCGCAATGCTCCAACTGCGTGTTCTGGCAGGGCGGTGACGACGAGTGGGGCGGTTGCCAGCACCCGCAATTCCGCGACGTCCTCGTCAACGCCGAGGGCTGGTGCAGCGCCTACGCGCCCGGCGGCTGATCCCCGGCAAAACGAATTGCACAAGAGCGGCGGATCATCCCGCCGCTCTTTTCATTTTCAACGGATCGAGTGGTCGGACCCCTTGCGGAACGGCTGCACCGGGGTGTTCGAACCCTTCGCAGAGGCGTCGCTGACCGTGCTGATGATCGTCCGGGTCCTGCATCGCGCCGGCCCCGGGCGGGCTTGCCACGCAAAACCGGCTTGGCTAATGACAACTGACACTTAAAGGGAGGACCTTCATGACACTTGCTTTCAGCCGTCTCGTTGCCGCCGGCGCACTCGTCACCATCGGCCTGCCGGCCGCGGCCCAGACGGAAATCAAGATCGGCTACGCGCTTGCGCCCGACAGCCATTACGGCGTCGCCGCCGAGAAATTCGAAGAGGTCGTGCTGGCCGAGACCGGCGATCAGTTCGAGTTCACGCATTTCCCGTCCTCGGGTCTCGGCGGCGAGCGCGAGGTGATCGAGGGGCTGCAGATCGGCACCGTCGAGGCGACCATCGTGTCCTCGGGCACGCTGGCGAATTTCGTGCCCGACACGGGTGTCTTCGACATCCCGTTCCTGTTCCGCGACCTCGCGCATGCCCGCGCCGTTCTGGACGGTCCGATCGGGCAGGACATCCTCGCGCAATTCGATGCGGTCGGGCTGCACGGGCTGGCCTGGGGCGAGCAGGGCTTTCGCCACATCACCAACAACCGCAACCCGATCGAGACACCCGCCGATGTCGCGGGTCTCAAGATCCGCACGATGGAGAACCCCGTCCATCTCAAGGCGTTCAACGCCATGGGAGCGTCCCCCACCCCGATGGCCTGGCCCGAGGTGGTCTCGTCGCTGCAACAGGGCGTGATCGACGGGCAGGAGAACCCGCTTTCGGTCATCGTCTCGGTCAAGCTCGACGAGGTGCAGGAATACCTGACCCTGTCGGGCCATGTCTATTCCCCGGCGATGCTGCTGGTCTCGGGACCCTTCTGGGAGGGTCTCGACGAGGCCCAGAAAGCCGCGTTCCAGACCGCCGCGTCCGAGGCGGTGACGGCCATGCGCGGCTATGTCGACGATGTCGAGACGAGCGGCGTTGAAACGCTGAAAGAGCGCGGCATGACGGTCAACGCGCTGTCGAACGAGGAAAAGGCCCGGTTTCAGGAGTCCATCACCTCGGCCTATGACGACTATTACAAGACGTATGGCCGGGATCTCGTCGACTCGATCGTGAATTTCGAGTGACACGTCACCGCCGGCGCCGCAATGGCGCCGGCACGCAGTCCGGGGTTTCATCGTGAAACGGTTGGAACGCATATTCGTCGCCCTGAACGCCTGGGCCCTGATCCTGATGCTGTCGGCCATGACCCTTGTGATCGGGGCCAACATCACGTCGCGCTACCTCACGGGGCATTCGGTGCCTTGGGCCGACGAGGTCGCCCGTTACCTGATGATCTGGCTGACCTTCACCGGCGCGGGGCTGATCCTGCGCCAGGGCGGCCACGTGGCGATCACCCGGCTGCAGGACGCCCTGCCCGACACCGGGCAAAAGATCCTGCGCGCGGCCATCGTCGCGGGCCTGCTGATCTTCTTCGGGTTCATGGTGCATGTCGGGCTGCAATACGCGCAGCGGATGCAGTTCCAGGTGACACCGGCCCTGCGCCTGCCCTTCGTCTATGTCTATGCCGCGATGCCGATCGGCTTTGGCCTGCTCATCGTGCATCTGCTGATCATCGCGCGTCAGTTCATCACGGCGGGCACCTACAGGGGGTCCGACACCGACGCTGCCGATACCGGGTCGCAGCCGGGCGGGTCGCATGGCTGAAATACTCTTCCCGGCGCTTTTCATCCTGCTGGCGCTCGGCCTGCCCGTGGCCTTCGCCATGGCGATCGCCGTCTTCGCGGCGCTCAGCTTTGGGTCGAGCTATCCCCATATCGTGGTGGTAAAGGAGATGTTCTCGGGCCTCGACAGCTTTCCGCTGCTGGCCGTGCCGTTCTTCATCCTCGCCGCCGAGATCATGACCGGTGGTGCCGTGACCCTGGCGATCCTGCGGCTTGCGCAATCGCTGGTCGGGCACCGCAAAGGTGGTCTCGGGCATGCCAATGTGGTCAGTTCGGCGATGTTCGCGGGCATTTCCGGCTCTGCGCTGGCCGATGCCGCCGGTCCGGGCACGATGATGATCCGGATGATGGAAAAGGGCGGCTACGACCGCGCCTATGCCGGGGCGCTGACCATCGCCAGCTCGGTCGTCGGGCCGATCATCCCGCCCTCGATCACGATGATCATCTACGCCATGCAGGACCAGTCCGTGTCGGTCGGCTCGCTGTTCATGGCCGGGGTGCTGCCGGGGCTGCTGATCACCGCGATGGTGCTGGTGGCCAACGCGCGGGTCAGCCATGTGCGCGGCTATGCCACCGGCACGCCCATGCCGCCCTTGCGCGAGATCGTCCGCATCACGGTCCATGCGCTGCCGGCGCTGTTCCTGATCGTGCTGATCGTGGGTGGCATCCGCTTTGGCATCTTCACGCCGACAGAGGCCTCGGTGATCGCGGTGTTCTACGCGCTTTTCGCGGGCATGGTCATCTACCGGTCGCTGCGCATCCGCGATCTGCCCGACATCATCCTGCGCGCGGCGCTGATATCGGGCGCGGTGCTGCTGATCCTCGGGGCAGCGCGGGCCTTCGCCTGGATCCTGATCATCGAGAGCATCCCGCAATTCCTGGCCCAGACCATAATCGCATGGGATCTCGCGCCCATCGTGTTCCTGCTCTGCGTCAACGTGCTTCTGCTCGCATTCGGCCTGTTCATGGACCCGCTGCCCGGCGTCATCATCCTTGTGCCGATCCTCGCGCCGATCAGCCTGGCGCTCGGGATCGATCCCAATCATTTCGCCATCGTGGTGATCTTCAACCTGACCCTCGGCCTGACCACACCACCTGTCGGAAGCCTGATCTTCGTCGTCTCGTCGACGGTCCGGTTGAAGCCCGGCGTCCTGATCCGGGAAATGCCGCCATTTTTCGTGGCACTGCTCGCGGCGCTGCTGATCATCACCTTCGTGCCGGTCCTGTCCACCTGGCTGCCGACCTTCAGCGGCTTCTGAGACGCGCAAGGGATAGGGTGGTGACCCCGGCAGGACTTGAACCTGCAACCTATCCCTTAGGAGGGGATTGCTCTATCCAGTTGAGCCACGGGGCCACGGGTGGTCTCTTAGCGTGCGTCAGGGGGTTTGTCATGGGGCGATTTATGCAATATTCCGATACTTTCCTTGCCGCATCGCAGGGTCCGCGCTGCGGATGCGCGGCGACCCGTCATCCCTTCCGGAAAGCACCGTGATGACCGAAGACAGACACCCCCTGACCCTGCGCGATGTCTCGGAAGCGGCGCGCGTCTCGGAGATGACCGTCAGCCGCGTGTTGCGCAACAAGGGCGATGTGTCCGACGCGACGCGCCAGCGGGTGCTGGAGGCGGCCAAGCGTCTTGGCTACGTGCCCAACAAGATCGCCGGGGCGCTTGCCAGCCAGCGCGTCAATCTGGTGGCCGTCATCATCCCGTCGATGTCCAACATGGTCTTTCCCGAGGTGATGACCGGCATCAGCGAGGTGCTGGAGGAAACCAGCCTGCAACCCGTCGTCGGCATCACCGGTTACCGCCCGGAAAAAGAGGAAAAGGTCCTTTACGAGATGCTGTCATGGCGGCCGTCGGGGGTGATCATCGCCGGGCTGGAGCATTCCGATGCCAGCCGTGCGATGCTGCGCGCCAGCGGCATTCCGGTGGTCGAGATCATGGATGTGGACGGCACGCCGATCGACTCGGTCGTGGGGATCTCGCACAGGCGGGCCGGCCGGCAGATGGCGCAGGCGATCATCCGCGCGGGCTATCGCCGGATCGGGTTCATGGGCACCAAGATGCCGCTCGACCACCGGGCGCGCAAACGTTTCGAGGGCTTTACCGAGGCGCTCGCGAAGGCGGGCGTCGAGATGGCCAACCATGCGTTCTATTCCGGCGGCTCGGCGCTTTTGAAGGGGCGCGAGATGACCGCCGCGATGCTGAAGGAGACGCCGGATCTGGATTTTCTCTACTATTCCAACGATATGATCGGCGCGGGTGGCTTGCTCTGGCTGATGGAGCAGGGCGTCGACATTCCCGCCAGGATCGGTCTGGCCGGGTTCAACGGTGTCGAGCTGCTGGACGGGCTGCCGATGAAACTGGCGACCATGGATGCCTGCCGTCTGGAGATCGGCCGCAAGGCGGCCGGGATCATCGCGGCGCGCGCTGCGGGCGAGGCGGACCCCGCGCCGGTGCGCATCGCGCTGGAGCCGCGGATCGATCCGGGCGACACGCTGCGCGGTGTCTGATCGGGGCTTCTCGGCGTCTGCCTTGCTGCGCGAAGGCAAGCGGAAATCCCGCAGCTTTTCGTGGCGCGGTTTCCATCCTCCCCGTTCGATGATAGCGAAAGGGAACGCAGTGCAGGAATGAAAGGCAGGAGCCCATGAACTCGATCATATACCTCGTCGGCCTCGTCGTGATTGTCCTTTTTCTTCTGAGCTTCTTCGGCCTGCGCTGACCGGCGCGGGAGCTTTGATCTGCGGCCATGCGGGACGTCTGCCGCACCGCCTGGCACGGCCGAAGCGCATAGTGACATCGCCAGATCGCGACGTCTCGTCTCCATCACACCGCGCGAAAGCCTTTTGATGGCGCCGATGGTCTTGGGTTAACGCTTGGCGGATTAACCCACGTCCCGATCTCCGCTTGTTCAAAAGCGGAGTGTGTGGTTTCCTGATATCTGGTTGTGTGGTGATGTTATGCTTTCCATATTTGGACTTCTCGGGATGGCTGCGGTCGGTGCAGCCGCGTTTGTCGGTCTCGACAGCGATGACAACGACCGGGACGCGCCTGACCGTAAATCCGAAGACGACATGCCGGATGACAGCCCCCCCGAGACCGCACCGGACCTGTTCGAACAGGTGCTGAGCGACATGTCGGCGGCACCTTTGGAGATGGACGACCCGGCCGGTGCAGACAGTGACACGCTGCCACCCCCGGACGAGGCCCCGGACGAGGCATTGTTCACGGATGGCGGGGCCGATGCGTGGTGGCAAGTGACCAGCGGCGGGACCGAGGCGGACATCATCCGCGGCACACCCGGTTCCGATCAGATCGGCGGTTATGGCGGGGACGATACCATTTTCGGTGACGCCGGCGATGACGTGCTCCATGGCGGGGCAGGCGATGACGTCCTTTCGGGTGGCGAGGGCGATGATACGCTGCACGGTGGCGATGGCGATGACATGCTCTTCGGTGATGACGGCGACGACCTGCTTTTCGGCCAGAACGGAAACGATATTCTCTACGGTGGCGATGGCGACGACACGCTGCATGGCGGGGCGGGCGACGACACGCTGCATGGTGGTCCGGGCGATGACGCGCTGCATGGCGGCCTCGGGGACGATCACCTTGTCGGGGGTCAAGGGCAGAATACGCTGTTTGGCGGACTCGGCAACGACACGTTGATCGGTGCGGAGTTCGATCCCGAGGCCGAGGGATTGCAGGATCTCGACGGGCGTGATTACCTCAACGGTGGACCCGGCGACGACGTGATCCTTGCCGGCAAGGAGGATATCGTGACGACCGGTACCGGCGCGGACAGCGTGATCCTCGGGGATTGGCTCGATGGCGACCATCAGGCCGAAATTCTCGATTTCTCCCCCGACGAGGACTCGCTCGTGGTCGTCTATGATGACGCTGCCGGGGTCGAGCCCGAGGTCACGCTGGAACCCGACAGCGAAAACCCCGACCACCAGCGCCTGCTGGTGAACGGCGAGCCGATCACGCTGATCGCCAATGCCCACGGCCTGACGCTGGATCACGTAGCGCTGCTGCCGCAAAGCGAATTTGCGTTGATGACCGGCCTCTGAGCCAGGGACACGATTCCCGCTTCCAATTTCCGCCAAATTCTTCTACACGCGCGAAGTCTCGACGGGATCGCCCCCTCGAGGCCACGCCCGGACCTTGCTGGACGACATCCCGGCTTGCGCCCATAACGCCGATTTTTGAAGGAGATCCCGATGTCGATTACCGTTGAAGAAAAGCACCGCCTGATCAAGGACTTCGCCACCAAGGAAGGCGACACTGGCTCGCCGGAGGTGCAGGTCGCGATCCTGACCTCGCGGATCAGCACCCTGACAGAGCATTTCAAGACCCACAAGAAAGACAACCACGGGCGCCGTGGCCTTCTGATGATGGTCGCTCAGCGCCGCAAGCTGCTCGATTACCTCAAGGGCAAGGATGCGGATCGCTATCGCGACCTGATCAAGCGCCTCGGCATTCGCCGCTAAGACCAGAGACCGCGCCCCGACCGGGCGCGGTTTTCACATGATCCGATTGTCGCCCCGGTCCGGCTTTGCCGGGGCAGCAGGACACCACCAGAAGCCATGGGGCAATGCGGCCCCGGATGCAAATGGGCCCGACGGGATACGCCCGGACCGGCCAGTCTAGGAAACGTGATGTTCAAAGAAACGAAAAAATCGATGCAATGGGGCGAGGAAACCCTCACCCTTGAAACCGGCAAGATCGCCCGTCAGGCCGACGGCTCGGTGATTGCCACCTTGGGCGAGACCTCGGTCATGGCGAACGTGACCTTTGCCAAGGAACCCAAGCCGGGAATGGATTTCTTCCCGCTGACCGTGCATTATCAGGAAAAATATTATGCTGCGGGCAAGGTGCCCGGTGGTTTCTTCAAGCGCGAGGCGCGCCCGTCGGAGAAAGAGACGCTGACCGCGCGTCTCATCGACCGGCCCGTGCGCCCGCTTTTCGTGCCCGGCTTCAAGCATGAGACGCTGATCATGTGCACCGTGCTCAGCCATGATCTGGTGAACGACCCGGACATGGTGGCGATGATCGCCACCTCGGCGGCGCTGACCATTTCGGGCGCGCCCTTCCGGGGTCCGATCGCCGGTTGCCGTGTCGGTTATGCGGATGGTGAGTATGTGCTCAACCCCGAGATCGACGACATGCAGGATCTGCGCAATGACCCTGCGCAGCGACTCGACCTGATCGTCGCGGGCACCAAGGACGCCGTGATGATGGTCGAATCCGAGGCTTACGAGCTTTCGGAAGAGGAAATGCTGGGCGCGGTGAATTTCGCGCATGAGCAGATCAAGCCGGTCTGCGACCTGATCATCGATCTCGCCGAGGATTGCGCGAAAGAGCCGTTCGATTTCACCCCGCCGGATTTCTCGGACCTTTACGCTGTGGTCAAATCCGCCGGCGAGGATCAGATGCGCGCCGCCTTCGCCATCCGCGACAAGCAGGAGCGCACGCACGCGATCTCTGCCGCGAAAGAGGCGATCAAGGCGCAGCTCAGCGAGGAACAGCTTGAGGATGCCAACCTTGGCGCGGCACTGAAAAAGCTCGAATCGGCCGTGCTGCGCGGCGATGTCGTGAAGAACGGCAACCGCATCGACGGGCGTCGTCTGGACGAGATCCGCGATATCTCGTGCGAGACCGGCCTGCTGCCGCGCACCCACGGCTCGGCGCTGTTCACCCGGGGCGAGACCCAAGGTTTGGTCGTCACCACGCTGGGGACCGGCGATGACGAGCAGTTCGTCGATGCGCTGCACGGAACCTCGAAGCAGAACTTCATGCTGCATTACAACTTCCCGCCCTATTCGGTGGGCGAGGCCGGGCGCGTCGGTCCTCCGGGACGCCGCGAGATCGGCCACGGCAAGCTTGCATGGCGCGCTCTGCAGGCGGTGCTGCCGCCGGCGACCGATTTTCCCTACACCATCCGCCTCGTGTCCGAGATCACCGAATCCAACGGTTCCTCGTCGATGGCCTCGGTCTGTGGCGGGTCGCTGTCGATGATGGATGCGGGCGTGCCGCTCAAGACATCCGTGGCGGGTGTGGCCATGGGTCTCGTGCTAGAAGACGACGGCGAATTCGCGATCCTGTCGGACATCCTCGGTGACGAGGACCACTTGGGCGACATGGATTTCAAGGTCGCCGGCACTGCCGAGGGCATCACCTCGCTGCAGATGGACATCACGGTCGCGGGCATCACCCCCGAGATCATGAAACAGGCGCTTGCGCAGGCCAGGGCCGGGCGCATGCACATCCTCGGCGAGATGGACAAGGCGCTGTCGGGCGCGGCTGATTTCAGCGTCCATGCCCCGCGCATCGAGACCATGCAGATCCCCGTCGACAAGATCCGCGAAGTCATCGGATCGGGTGGCAAGGTGATCCGCGAAATCGTCGAGGTCTCGGGCGCCAAGGTCGATATCAACGACGAGGGTGTCATCAAGATCGCGTCGCCCAATGGCGAGGCCATCAAGAAGGCCTATGACATGATCCATTCGATCGTGGCCGAGCCGGAAGAGGGCAGGATCTATGACGGCAAGGTCGTCAAGATCGTCGATTTCGGCGCCTTCGTGAACTTCTTCGGCAAGCGCGACGGGCTGGTCCATGTCAGCCAGATCGAGAACCGCCGCCTGAACCATCCCTCCGACGTGCTCAAGGAAGGCCAAGACGTGAAGGTCAAGCTTCTGGGCTTCGACGATCGCGGCAAGGTGCGCCTCGCGATGAAGATGGTCGACCAGACCACCGGTGAGGAAATCACCGGTGAACCCGCCGAAGGCTGATCCGTCAGCCTCGGCGTCGGCGCGCGGGATCCGGTGATCCCTCTTCGTCCTCTTTTTGAGGGCGAAGAGGTCCGCCGAGGCCCAAGCCATTGATCCAATGCCACGTGACAACAGCCCAAGCACGAGATCAGCATCACCACCCGCATGACGCGACGGCGTTGCGCCGCATATCGGGAGATATCGCCAATGACCGAAACGAGTGGCGTCATCTTCGCCACCACGGGCGAAAACTATACTGCGCTCGCCGCGCGTGCGGCGCAGTCGGTCAAGGATAGCTGTCCGGGGCTGGCGGTGGATCTTTTCACCGATCAGCCCGTGGACATGCCGGTCTTTGACCGCATCCATCAACTCGTAGATCCGTGGCACCGGTCCAAGATGGACGCCATGATTTACAGTCGTTTCGACAAGACGCTGTATCTAGACGCGGATCTTTTGGTGATTGCGGACATCCGCGGTGTATTCGAGGTTCTGGACCGCTTTGATATGGCCATGGCACAAGATCCCATCCGTAACGGAGAGCGCTGTCATACCTTATGGCGCAAGCAATTGCCAAACGCCTTTCCGCAGTTCAATGGCGGCGTTGTCGCGTTCCGGCGCAGTCCAGAAGTCATCGATCTGATCAAGAGTTGGAGCAAAGTTGTCCGAGAGAACGATTTCCAGAAAGATCAGCCGGTTCTGCGCGAATTGGTGTGGGACAGCAATCTAAGGATCGCGACCCTGCCGCAGGAATACAATCTCATGCGTTTCAACGACTTGCACCTCTGGCGCACGCACCATTCGGCACCCCGGATAATTCACAGCCCGCAATTTCACAAACATTTCAGGTAACTCCCAAGCACCCCCGCGGTAGGGGGTTATTGTCAGTTTCGGGGTGAGTCCAATTTGCCATTGGGCGCGTGAAGTTTTCGTTCCGGTCTGAATTCCGTGGCGCC
>Ga0136553_1000686_pt1 | contig 11448 bp, 12 predicted proteins | sample AntRauTorckE5430_FD_101384 | JGI IMG/M metagenome (GOLD analysis project Ga0136553, IMG submission 101384) | Saline lake microbial communities from Rauer Islands, Antarctica - Metagenome Torckler E5 #430 | ecosystem: Environmental > Aquatic > Non-marine Saline and Alkaline > Saline | place... | reverse complement strand
TTCGCTTTCGGGATAAGGAATACCGCTATCAGCAGACCAACGGGACTTACACTTACGAGCGGTGGTGGACGGACTCTACGACCAACGTGGTAACCCGTGACGTGCTGGACAATGACGGTCTGGTGAGATACACCGACGGCCAGGTAGCTGACATCACGGAGAAGAAACGCAAGGCGTACAGTAACTCCGTTAATTCGGTTATTTACTTTGCTTTTATGCCGTGGGTACTTGGTGATCCAGCCGTAATCCCTACTTACCTGGGTCGAGACACGATCAAAGGGGAGGTTTTGGATCAAATCGAGATTGCCTTTGCTAAGGATAACGGTGGAGAAGATGCCGAAGACGAGTACATGTACTGGTTCGCACCTGATACCCGCCAGCTGAAGTACCTGGCTTATTCCCATCCTGGTGGTAAAGCACCCCGTTTACGTGAAGCCCATAACGAGCGCCGGGTAGCTGGGGTCCTCGTGCGCGATTACCACAATTACAATACTCCGGGGAATAAGGCTCGGTTCATCAAAGCGCTACCTGCTACTTTTAATGCTGGGGAGTTGAACCTGCTTTCGGAGATCAACCTGGAAGAAATGCGCCGCTTAAAGATTCGGGGAGACCGGCAACGGGGTGACGCTATTACCGACTAATAAAAAATGGAAAATGAAACTCGAAACACTTTACATCGACAATATGGTTTGCCAGCGCTGCAAGACTGCGGTGAGCAACATATTGCTTGAATTAGGTTGGGACGTCCAATCGGTTGAGCTCGGGAAAGCTACCGGGTTTCCTCCCCACGGGCGGGCCAGCAATGATGAACTCAGCCAGAAACTACTACAGCTTGGCTTCAGGCTTTCGGAAGAAGGATCACTGATCGGCCGCATGAAGGGCTTGATCATCGAGTACGTATACGATGAGCATAGCTGGCACAACCAGCTATTGTCTGATGTGTTGGCCGAATCGCTCGACCGTAGCTACGGTCATTTAAGTCGAAGTTTTAGTGAAGAAGCTGGTCGGACCGTCGAGGATTTTTACCAGGCCCACCGGATCGAGCGGGCGCGTCAGTTGCTGCACCAGACGGAGTTGCCGATATCGGAAATTGCGCCCTTGCTGCGCTACGGTACGGCGGCACATTTTTCTAATTCATTCAGACAGCATACCGGGCAATCCCCCTCCGTATTCAGAGGGCAAGAGAAGTATGTGCCCATAGATTTGACGCTGGTGTAGATAAGGTCATAATCCCGCAAATGGTAGCAGGAAAGCGTAAAGCCCGGAGGCGGGGTGATTTGTTTATGAAGGTAAACCAATCACGATATGAAATACGAAGTTGAGGGAATGACGTGCGGCGGGTGTGTCAACAGCGTCCGCAAAGGACTGGAGAAAGTGGCGGGCCTCAAAGAAGTTAAGGTGCAGTTGGCGCGGCCGCATGTGCAATTTGAGTCTGAAAAAGCAGTGCCGGTTGAAGCGCTGCAGGCTGCGATCGGGCACTATAAAATCAGCCCTGTCTTTGAGGTGAAACGGGCTGTTGTCAAGGCTTCGGTGGCTTCCCCCGAACCGATCGAAGCGGAGCTTCCCGTCCCAAGCCTCACTACCTACCGGCCGCTGTTACTGATCGTTGGATTCATCGCGGGGGTAAGCCTGTTGGCACAGTATCCGTTCGCGGATTTTAACGGCGGGCTATGGATGCGTCATTTTATGGCGGGCTTCTTCCTCGTCTTCGCTTTCTTCAAGCTCCTGAATATTCAGGGCTTCGCGGAGAGCTACCGGATGTACGACATCGTGGCGGCGAAGTGGCCGGGGTGGGGTTACGTCTATCCGTTTGTCGAACTGGGTTTGGGCGTGCTCTACCTGATCAACGTTTTTTCTTTCTGGACGAACGTGGCTACGATCATTGTCCTGGGAGTGAGCAGCATCGGCGTTATCCAAAGCAACCTGAACAAGCGTAAGATCAAATGTGCTTGCCTGGGAGACGTGTTCAACCTTCCGATGTCTACCGTAACGATCATTGAAGACGTAGGGATGGTGGTGATGGCCGCCTTAATGCTGGCCTGGGCCAATTAAGGACCGTCAGTTCAATCTGGACAGTTATTAAATTGACGATTCTAACATCATAAAGTCGCAAGAAGTAACACGAAAACGTAAAGCATGGCGGCCAAAGAACCGGTTTTAGCAAATAAACACTATCAAATGATTATCAAGACTTTAGCTTCCTTTATTGTAGCACTCTTATTGTTCTCCTGCGGAGAAGCAACTACCACGGATAATGCTCCCGAGATAGCGATCAATACCCCCGAAGAGGTAAAGGCCGAAAAGGCCGCAGCGCCGGACTCTTACGATGCTTCATTTGCCGACGGGATGACGGAAACAGTATTTCAGTATTACCTCAAACTGCGAACGGCACTGGTGAACAGCGATGCGAAAGCGGCTAAGACGGCGGCAACTAATTTGGCGGAGTCGTTTGGCGACGACCGTCCTGAGATCAAGAGGAAGACCCAGGCAGTTGCTGACGCCAGCGGGCTCGAGCCGGTACGAACTGCTTTTGCGGAGCTCACTACCGCCCTTGAACCGCTCCTGACGGAAGGTATCAGTGAGGGGGTGATCTACAAACAGCACTGCCCGATGGCCTTTGGCGGCGAAGGTGGCAACTGGTTCAGCGATAAGGCGGAGATCCGCAATCCTTTCTACGGGGACAAAATGCTGAAGTGCGGTAAGGTGATAAAGGAGATCACTGCTCCGTAATAACTTCCCTTGCATCCTGCGCCCGCGCCCAAAAAATATTCCCGAACAACAACCCAGCACTATGATGAACCACGAAAAAGGGATGAACCCTTACCTGAAATTTGGTGTCATGATGACGACCTCTTTCGTGATTATGTACGCAGTAATGTACCTGAACGTCGATGTCTTCGATCATGTTTATCTGGCTCCAACCCGGACCTACATGACCTTCCTGATGATCGCCCCGATGGCCTTCACGATGCTGCTGTGTACGAAAAGAAGGCTTGGAACTACGGTATTCTGGCCGTGACCGTACTGACGTTTGGCTTGTGCTACACGGGATTACGGCAACAAACTTTCGTCAGCGATGTGCAGTGGATGAAGGCGATGATCCCGCACCACAGTTCGGCGATCATGGTAAGTCAGAAAGCTCATTTGAAAGATCCGGAAGCGATCGAATTAGCGGGAGAGATCATCGAGGCGCAGAAGCGAGAGATCGCCCAGATGGAGAAAATGATCTATCGGTTGGAAACCCAAGAATAACCCGGTGGTCTCAGCCCCTGAGCCGCCATAAACCCAATTTCGTTATGAGTGCATTAATCAATTCGTCTTACGTAAAGTGCCTGGAAGTATGCCAGGAATGCCTGATCGACTGCAAGGTCTGTCTCGCAAAAATGGCCGGCAAGGAATCCATGAACGAATGCCCCTACTGCTGCGTACAGTGCATTGAGGTGCTGCAGGCCAGCATCGGTCTGATGGCCGCTGACAGCCAGTTCAGCAAAGAGCAGTGCGCCCTGTGCGCCAAAGTGTGTGACTACTGCGCCGAGCTCTGCGAGGCCCACGACCACGCCCACTGCAAGCAATGCGCCGCAAGCTGCCGCAAGTGCGCCGAGCATTGCCGAAAGATGGCATAATGGATCGGTATCTCTATTGGCTAAAGGGCATCCGTTTGCCGGTTGGCGGCGGGCGCTTTTTTATTTCAAAAATATACTGACATGAAATTCTATTTTTCAACCAATCTACTGATTGCTCTTTTCCTGCCCCTGATTGGCATGGCCCAGCAAATCGGGATGCAGCCACAGGGATCGCTGGAGGGCAACCCCGCTAATCTGCCCGTACACGAGTATCAACTCGTGCTGGAAGACGCCATGGTAAACAAAACCGGTAAACCGGTGATGGGCATGACCGTTAACGGCGGCATCCCCGGCCCCGTTTTGCGCTTCAAAGAAGGGGAATACGCTAAAATAACCGTGGTAAATAAAATGACCGAAAAGACTTCCGTCCACTGGCACGGTATCTTGCTACCTAATTTTTACGATGGCGTTCCCTACCTGAATACCCCGCCGATCAAGCCGGGGGAAAGTTTTGTTTACGAGTTTGCGATTAAGCAGTCCGGCACTTATTGGTACCACTCTCACGTGGCATTACAGGAGCAAAGCGGTGTTTACGGCTCCATCGTCATCGAGCCCAAAGCGGCTACGTTGGAATACGATAAAGACCTGGTGCTGATGCTTTCTGATTGGACTGACGAAGATCCGCAAAGTGTCTTAAAAAACCTGAAGCGCGGCAACGAATGGTACGGCATCAAAAAAGGTACCGCTACGCCACTCAACCGGGTGATCGCGCGCGGTGCCCTCGGTGCACAATTCGACTTCTGGCGGCAGCGGATGGAAGGGGCTGATATCGCCGACATCTACTACCCGGCCTTCCTGATCAACGGGGAAAGTATTTCGGAAAATCCCGATTTTAAACCGGGTGAGCGCGTTCGCCTGCGCACCATCAACGGTTCAGCTTCTTCCTATTTCTGGCTGACCTTCGGTGGCCCGACGCCCCTGCTGGTTGCGGCTGATGGCCTCGATGTCGTCCCCGTTGAAAAGAACAAAACCCTGATCGGTACCGCCGAAACTTACGACTTCATCGTTACGATTCCGGAAGACGGAAAACTCCAGGTGAAAGCTTCCGCTTTTGACGGTTCCGGCAAGGCGGTCACTACCATCGGTAAGGGTCAACTTTATCCAGCCATGGAAATCCCCCGCCCCGACAAGATCGGCATGATGAAGATGATGGCTATAATGGACATGCGCATGGGCGCCCCGGCCCTGAAAGCCAATCCGAAAAAGGACGAACGCTTTGAGATGAAACGCAAATACGGTATGCAAATGGATATGGCCGGTACGGATATGCCGGGCATGAAAATGGGGGATCACAAAATGGGCAAGATGGATATGCCCGCTAAAAAGCCGCAAGAAGAGGAGATGGGCGGAAGGAAGATGCCTGCTGATACGATGGGTACGGACGAGCCTGAAATGTCAGATATGAGCGGAATGGACCACGGCAAGCTATCCGGTACGGCTAAAGGCGACCCCGGCCTGATGCCCCCGGCGGAAATGATGGGCCGCGCCTTTGACTACAACTACCTGCGGTCCCCCGAAAAGACCACCTACCCGCCGGATGCTCCCGTTCGGGAAATCCTCTTAAACGTAACCGGGAACATGAACCGCTATATCTGGAGTTTCAACGGCGTGGGCCTTTCAGAAACAGACCAGATTGAGATTAAGTCGGGAGAGCTTACCCGGATCACCTTCAACAACCTGACGATGATGCACCACCCCTTGCACCTGCACGGGCACTTCTTCCGGGTCATCAATGAAAACGGTGCGTACTCCCCGCTAAAGCACACCGTCAACGTAGCGCCGATGCAGGAGGTCACCATCGAATTTTATGGGGATGAATACGGCGACTGGTTCTTTCACTGCCATATCCTTTACCACATGATGGGCGGCATGGCCCGCATTTTTAGTTATGATACGCCACGGGACGAGCGCTTAGCGGATGCTCCGGTGAAAAACCTGATCGCCGAAACTGACCAGCTTTATACCTGGGGAATGGCAGATATCGCCTCCCATATGAGTGGTGTTAATTTGGTTTCTTCCAATATCCGAAATCAGTTTAACCTGAACGTTGAGTACGGCTACAATAAGAATTTTGAGGCGGAGGTTTCTTATGAACGCTACCTCTACGACTGGGTACGCGTATTCGGTGGGATTAACGTAGAGAATAGCGTACAAGAGAGTCTTGACGACCCTTCGATCACCGCCGTGGCGGGTGTTCGCTGGCTGAGTCCTTACCTGTTTAACGTCGATGTGCGGGTCGACAATAAGCTGCGTCCGCGCATCAGCATCGGCCGAAGTATTATGGTGTTTCCGCGTCTATCTGCTTTTGGCTACTACGAGTATGGGGCTGACTTCGGGATTGTGGATCGGGAAGATGGTGCCTCGGATTACCAAGGGGAAACCGTTTGGAACGCCGGTATGGAGTATATGCTGAGCCGGAAATTTTCGCTGATGGGAAGCTACGATAACCGGTTTGGTTATGGTGGTGGCTTGAGCGTCAGGTTCTAGGGGAATAAGGGCGGGGCCGTGGTTACTAAGCGGAGTCGAAATGCAGGTGCAATATTTAGAATTAAAAAGCAAAGGCAAATCACGATCAAAAATTTTCTTCCATGAAAGATTGTTGCAAACCGGACGAAAACCCAGGCATCATTAGGCGCCTGCTCAACGGACTAACCATACTGATTCTGATCGCCTTGGCGCTCTTCGGGATCGTATTCATACTGATATCATGACCCACACTTACTCCATTTTCGGTATGACTAGCGACCACTGCGTCAGCAAAGTTCAAAAGGCGCTGGAAGCCATTAACGGTATTCCGTCCGCCCAGGTGAATCTGGACCCCCCGCAAGCCGTAATTACGATGCACCACCACGTGAGCACGGAGGAACTCAACGCAGCCTTATCAGCAGTTGGAGATTACCGGATTACACCGCAAACTGACTCCGTAATCACTACGAAAGACCACCTGGCCGAACTCACGGAGCACGGTCATGAAGCGGCCACCAGTAAGGACAACCACCAGGGAATGGACCACAGCAAAATGGACCATTCCGACCACGGCGATCACCACCGTATGATGATCGAGGATTTTAAACGCCGCTTCTTGGTGTCGCTGATCCTTATGCTACCGGTACTGTTACTCGCGCCCATGATTCAGAACTTCCTGGGGGTAACGTGGACCTTTCCTGGTGATCGCTACGTGCAGTTCGTGCTTTCCTCCATCATTTACTTCTACGGCGGCTGGCCGTTTTTGAAAGGCCTGAAGGAAGAGCTGGGTAAGCGCACGCCTGGCATGATGACCTTGATCGCCGTAGCGATTACGGCAGCTTACGTTTACAGCTCCGCCGTCGTGTTTGGCCTGGAAGGAAAGACCTTCTTCTGGGAGTTGGCTTCCTTGATCGTCGTCATGCTACTCGGTCACTGGATCGAGATGCGTTCCGTACTTGGGGCCAGTAAAGCCCTGGAGGCACTGGCCGCGCTCATGCCCAACGAAGCTACGCGTATCGACGGCGACGGCCAGCCAAGCAAAGTCCCCATCAACGAATTAAAAACCGGCGACCTGATCCTGATCAAGCCCGGAGAGAAAGTCCCCGCCGACGGGGTAATTAAAGAGGGGAACAGCTCACTGAACGAAAGTATGCTGACCGGGGAAAGCGTTCCGGTCAGCAAAGCGGAAGGCGCAGAAGTGATCGGAGGCTCCATCAACGGTAGCGGCGCCATTAAAGTCAAAGTCAAAGGAGTAGGGGAGGACAGCTACCTGGCCAAGGTCGTAAAGCTGGTACAGGACGCGCAGGGGCAAAAATCCAAGACGCAGCACCTGGCCGATCGCGCAGCTTTCTGGCTGACCATCATTGCCCTGGTAGCCGGCTTTGGCACCTTTGGGGTATGGATGCTTCTTGGTAGAGAACTGGCTTTCGCCCTGGAGCGGATGGTGACCGTGATGGTGATCTGTTGCCCGCACGCACTCGGATTGGCCATTCCCCTGGTAGCGGCAATTTCTACCAGCGTATCGGCTAAGAACGGACTGCTGATTCGTAACCGGACGGCCTTCGAGAACTCCCGTAAGATCACCACCATTGTCTTTGATAAAACGGGCACCTTGACGAAGGGCTCGCACGAAGTCACGAGGGTAGTGGCCCTGGATGAAGGTTGGGACGAGGCAAAGCTACTGCGCTACGCCACGGCGGTAGAAAGCAGTTCGGAACACCATATTTCGAAAGGGCTCCAACGGAGGGCAAAAGCCGACGGACTTACGGTGCCCGCCAGTAAGGACTTCGAGTATGAGGCGGGAGTAGGGGTAAAAGGCACCGTAGAAGACAAGGCTGTCCGTGCCGGCGGTTACCTGATGCTGGAAGCTGCCGGGATTAAAGCCCCGGACGACAGCAATGATGGGGTGGAAACCAAGATATTCCTGGTCGTGGACGATCAGCTCGTCGGCTTCGTCACCTTCGCCGACCAGATACGCGAGTCTTCGGCCGCAGCCATCAAAACCTTGCAGGAAAACGGCATCAAGTGCCTGCTGCTGACCGGAGACAACGAGCGCGTCGCCGCCTCCGTAGCCAAAACGCTCGGCATGGACGATTACCAGGCGGAAGTCCTTCCCGATCAAAAACAAGACAAGATCAAAGAACTGCAGGCGGCGGGAGAGTTCGTCGCCATGACGGGAGACGGGGTGAACGACGCTCCAGCCCTGGCCCGCGCCGACGTAGGCATCGCCATTGGCTCCGGCACCGACGTGGCCGCCGAAACCGCCGACATCGTCCTGGTCGACAGCGACCCCAAAGACATTGCGAACCTCATCCTATTTGGAAAAGCCACCTACCGCAAAATGGTCCAGAACCTGTGGTGGGCTACGGGATATAACGCAGTAGCACTGCCGCTGGCTACGGGCTTTGTTCCTGGCCTCGTGATCAGTCCGGCCGTTGGGGCCGCACTGATGAGTGTCAGTACCGTTATTTGCGCGGTGAACGCCCAGTTGCTGAAGGGACAACTGGAGAAGTAGGACAAATAACGGCCAGCAACGTTTTCTCCAGGCGCACGCCCAACACTACCGGAACCGCAAATACTCATCCTCCAGCCGCGACATCCGCAGGGAGACCAAATCCCGGAAGTAATTCTGGTGTACGCGCCAGGGGCTGGCCGTACCCTGGCGGGGCAAGTCACCGTCGGCGCGGCGCACGTAGCCAGCGTTGAAGTCCAGCAAGGGCTCGGAACCCAGCCGCGTCTCGTCGAAGTGGGGGGTACAAACGCGGTAAGCCTTGCGGTCCATGCGCTGCAGCAAGCGACTGACGAAGCTGGCGTTGAGGCCGCACTTCAGCGTCCAGGAGGCATGGGTATAGCCGATGGCGACGGCGAAATTGGGCACCCCGCCGAACATGACGCCCCGGTAGCAGTGCAGGCGGCCGCTGTCCACGGTTTCCCCATCGATGCGCACCGCTATGCCACCGAGAATCTGGATGCGTAGGCCGGTAGCCGTCACGATGAGGTCGGCGGGCAGGGTCCGGCCGGAATGTAGCAGTATCCCCCCCGGCGTGAAGCGCTCAATGGTATCCGTCACGATGCTACTACTGCCCGCGCGAAGGCTTTTGAACAGGTCGGCGTCGGGCACCAGGCAGAGGCGCTGGTCCCAGGGATCGTAACGGGGCTCGAAGTGGGAGAGGTCGAAGTCAGGGCCGAGTTCCTTGCGCACGCCGCCGCGGATGAGCTGGCGCACCAATCCGGGGAAAGTGCGCGAAAAGGTGTAGAAGAGTTGGTTCCGGCCGATGTTCTTCCAGCGGGCCAGGCCGGCCCCCTTTTAGCGGCAATTTCTTGTGGTCGCCCGTTATAAATGGACCATGCGGGAAATTGCTGGTTGAACCTAAATTATACGCATAAGTAATTGATTATAATAAAGTTATGATAATTTTAAAACATCAGATATCAAGAATCTGACGGATTATTTTCCCATCAAATGGCACGCTCTATGCTTAGAAGGCATAGAGGTTCCAAGTGATAAAAGTCAGGTAGTAGAGCTATTTATACTAACTTAGTGCCCATGCAAAAAACCATAACAACCAAAGCTTTTCAAGCCGCAATAGACAAGCAGCATTTTCCAGTACAGGACGTGGCTTCCGTCAAGCGATTACTTGATGGACAAACCGAGCGGTGCTTCGCTGGGGTGCATACGCTAGGGAAGCGTTCCATCCCGGCCATTTACGTCGCTTTGGGCAAAAAGGCTTCCCGTTGGGGCAGTAAGGCAGATGGCACGCCTCATATACCTGACTTTAAATTCAACGCAATAACAGCTAAGAGCGGCGATGTCGGTTTCGAGTGTCTGTTACGTTTTCCTCGTGGACGAGAAGTCCATCTGTTTCTGAATCCCGCCGACCTGGCCGTTACGAATTTTTTGCAGCTGTTCGCCAAAAGTGAGATTGTAGCGTTCAGCTTTTATTTTCACGAGGGAAAAATGGTCTATGCTTCTTACAGTAGCAGCGATCCGGACCTACAAGGATGGGCCGAACGCAATTTGGCCTTGGCCAAAGGAGTGGCAAAAGATAATGAAGTCGGGCGGGTAATGGCTGCGCGGCGGAAGATGTTCTGGCTGAGCATAGGCCGCGTGTTTGTGGGAGCCGCAAGCAAAGGGGTAGGGTGAAGACTAATCCATATTTCGCTTCACTAAAGCGTTGGCCACGGCAGCAACTTAACTTACGCTAACTCCCGGAGTAGCGATCTGCGTTGAATACTTCAGGTGCTTATGGCCAGGTTTGGAGGAACCATACTTAAAATTAAAGTTACTTAACATAACATAAATTATGGGAATAAAAGCAGCAAACTTGGCAATGACCCAATTGACGGCAGGAATGTCCAAATAAGAACCGTTTTCTCCCGCTCGTACAAATCTATTCTCAGGGCGATGATGAGCGCCGACAGCTTAGCGACCGGGAAAATGATCAGACTGCACCAGAACAGGCTAAGCGTCCAATCCGCCATGGGTGGCCCTTTTAACACGTTTAAAACCAACAGGCACGCCCCGACAAAAGCGACGAGCGCTAAAAAGCAAATGCTGTTAGCGGCTACGATGTACCAGAAGAACCAGGATACATTTTCCTTCCCCCTACCCCGACTGACTCGGAAAGTATTTTCTGTGCGTCTTTGATTAACATAATAAAAAAACATTGATTCATTTTGGGCCGAGTAGTACCAGGCGCGGCCGCAGGATGCAAAGAAATGGGAAAAGGAGCAAAGCTTTCTCCCACCCTGCTATCCTCCAACTTCCTTTGCACCGGCGGCTTTGAGTCGATTTTTTTTAACGGCACTGCCTACCGATCAAATATCTCCGGCCAAGCCTTCTGAAAGCGTGCAAGCATTTGCTTGCACGCACTAAATAAGAGACACTTTTGAACACCATACGAAAGTTAGCATGCGTATTATTGAGATTAATTACAACAACATACACCCCATGGATCTCCCTCCCTCCCCCGTAACCAGCCGGCGAATCAACCTCTGGTCTTCTCCCCGCAACATCAGCACCGCCCTGATGTACGCCTTCGCCCAGCGGGAAGACACCACGGTAGTAGACGAACCGCTGTACGCCCATTACCTGCTTCACCAGCCAACGACGGCGGAACATCCCGGTCGGGAAACCATCCTGGCCAGCCAGGAAAACGATGGCGAAAAAGTGGTTAGAGAAATGCTTACTCGTGACTATAAAACGAAGGCCGTTGTCTTCAAGCAGATGACGCATCACCTGATTAAGCTCAATCATGACTTCCTCTCCGAAACTCACAACATCATTCTTATCCGCGATCCCCGTGCTATTGTCACTTCTTTTAGCAAAGTGGTTGACCGGGTCGTTGCGGAAGATATC
>Ga0136553_1000683_pt1 | contig 11451 bp, 13 predicted proteins | sample AntRauTorckE5430_FD_101384 | JGI IMG/M metagenome (GOLD analysis project Ga0136553, IMG submission 101384) | Saline lake microbial communities from Rauer Islands, Antarctica - Metagenome Torckler E5 #430 | ecosystem: Environmental > Aquatic > Non-marine Saline and Alkaline > Saline | place... | reverse complement strand
TCGTGGGAACAGCCAGACGGCCTGCGTATCGGCATCAATGCTTTCGCCCAGCGGGAACAGCTGGTGGTAGATAAAAGACAGCATAGAACTACCTCGTTGGTTGCTCAGAGCGTGGTCTAGTGCATAGCCTTCGGCACCGGGCCATACGGTGATCACATCGGCACGGAGCAGCAGAGCGGCCAGGAAAAAGAAGGCGCTGATCCAGAGGAAGAACTGGAAGCGGGAGGATACCGGCGTAGGACTTTTTTCCGGTTGGGCTTCCTGTTTATTTTTTCGGTTCTTTTTGGGCATTGTATGTTCTTAATAGCTGAGTCTCTGAGTTAATGAATCACTGATTGGTTGCTGTAAGTACCGTTCGCTGCTCTACTCTTGCTCGCCCGGGCGAACGAGCGTACCGAAGTGAGTGGTAGCAGTGGTAGCCACTTAGTGACTCCACAACTCAACGACTCGGTTTGAGCGGTAGCCACTCAGTGATCCACTAACTCATAAACGTACTAACTGTTTTTCTTGAGGAACTCTTCCGCCAAATTAAGGAAGTTAGTAGCCCCCCGGCTACCGGCATTGATCATCACCACCGGCAAGTGCATATTCGGTGCCTCACTGATGCGAGCGTTGCGGTGAATAATGGTATCGAATACCTTTTCGCCGAAGATTTCACGGACCTTCTCGACGACCATATTGGCCAGGCGGAGGCGCTGATCGTACATGCTGAGTAAGATACCCTCGATCTCTAGTTCTGGGTTCAGCTGAGCTTGTACGCGCTCGATGGTGTTCTGCAGTTTGGTTAGGCCTTCCAGGGCGAAATACTCACACTGGACGGGCACCAGTACGGTATCTGCTGCGGTGAGGGCGTTGATGGTGAGCAGGCCGAGGCTGGGCAGACAATCAATGATGACGAAGTCGTAATTACCCCGGACTTTCTCGGTGACATTGGTCTTCAGCACGTCTTCGCGGCGGAAGCGGTTGATGAGTTCTACCTCGGCGGCGGCTAGGTTGATGCCCGCAGGGATGAGGTGGAGGTTGGGTGTTTCGGTCTCGAAGATAACTTCGTTCACGTCGAGACCGTTGACGAGCACGTCGTAGAGGGTCTCCTCTAGGTCGTCCGACGGAATGCCTACGCCACTCGATGCATTGCCCTGAGGGTCGGCGTCGATGAGCAGCACCTTGCGCTCCAGAATGGCGAGGCTGGCGGCCAGGTTGATGGCGGTGGTGGTCTTACCAACTCCTCCTTTTTGATTCGCAATGGCGATTACTTTTCCCATGGGGTCGTTTGAATGGGCAAAGTTACGTAATAGTCAAGTAGTCGAACAGTCAAATAGTCAAGCAGTCAAGTAGTCAAGTAGCCCGGTGGCGTGTATCTCGCGCACCACCTGATTATGTGACGGCTTGACCGCCTGACTTTTTTGGACGCTGACGCGGGTGTAAATACTGGGCTACCTGATCAATTGAAAAAGACAAAAACGGCAGCATCACAAAAACAGTTGATAAGTATTTTTGCTGTGCTCATAGTTGTGTTCGGTATTGTAACCTTGGTTTTTAAGCGTATTGAAAGGCTCATTTTTAATTTTTTATCGACTGCGGCCAACCTTACTAATCTCTTCCAATTTTGCTCGTCAACGAGAACATTGGTAGTAACCTAATCACTGCGATAAATTACCTCTTCTGTTAGCTTATCTTTTTTCTTCAAGTTCAATATGGTTAACCCGCAGGTCCTGATTTAAACTATTGATAACTAATTTGTTAGTTCATTCGTGCTGGCCTTCACTGAGGGAGGAAATACCGTCGACTGGCCGGGGTATACGCTAACTTCCATTAAGACCTAAGTGGTGGTACTGACGACTATCATCCTTGATTTTTTTGACTAAATAATGAGGACACGAAACTTTGGAAGAACCCAAATAGCCCCTCGCGTCAATCGTTACGCTCAAGTAGTCACCGAGCACTTTGCGGTTATCCAAACCGCCTCGCTGCCGTGTTTTGGCTAAAGGAATAGCCAACTGTTGTTCAACCGACTCGGGCTTCACTTCGTCTAGGCAAGACCGAAATGCGGTACTACCTTTGCCTTCTCGTAGAACTACTGCCGCACAAAGGCGTTAGTATTCAGAATAAAGAAAAGCATGGGCAGAAAGGACCGTAAGATGATTTACAAGACTCCGGAAGAGGTCGAGCGCAGTCGCGTCGCCTGTCTTCTGGTCACCAAAACCCTGACGGAAGTTGGGAAAATGCTCCGCCCCGGCCTGACCGGTAAGGAGATTGATGCCTTCGCCGAGGAGTTCATCCGCGACAATGGTGCGGTGCCTGGTTTCAAGGGCTTGTACGGCTGTCCATCTACTCTGTTGGTGAGCCGCAACGAGGAAGTCGTTCACGGCCTTCCCGATAAGGACCAGGTTTTTCAGGATGGTGATATCCTGAGCATCGACTGTGGAACCATCGTTGACGAATTCTACGGCGACGCTGCTTACACCTTTTGTGTCGGTGACGTAGCCGAAGACATCATGGAGCTCTGCCGCCACACGAAGCATTCTTTATACTTAGGTATTGACGCAGCTCGCGCCGGCAGAAGGGTTGGAGACATCAGCTTTGCCATTCAGCGCTACACCGAGAAGATCGGCGGCTACGGCGTCGTACGTGAGCTCGTGGGCCACGGTCTTGGCCGCAGCCTTCACGAAGCACCCGACGTGCCTAACTTCGGTAAGCGCGGCCGTGGGCCCGTTCTGAAGGAAGGCCTCATCATCGCCATCGAACCCATGACCACCCAGGGTAGCAAAGACGTTCACGCCCGTGATGATGGCTGGACGATCATCACCCGAGATGGTAAACCCGCTGCCCACTACGAACACTCGATCGCCATCACTAAAGGTGGTGGCCCTGCGGACCTGATGAGCGATCACCGCCCCATCGAAGAAGCCATTCGCAACAACCCAAACCTTAAAGTTGTAGATAATCTGGATGAGGAGCTTGTTGCACGGTACCAACCAGCTTTAGTCTGTTAGCCTCAACGAACCAACAGACTAACGAACTATTATCCAACCACTTCCACTTCTGAAACCTTTACTAAGTGAAACATTTTTCACAAACATTTGGGCAGCTAGGAAGAAAAGACTACCTTTGCCCTCCGAAATTAAAAACATGTCGAAAAAAAACCTCATTAAGCAGGACGGCGTGATCGAAGAGGCCTTATCTAACGCGATGTTCCGCGTACGGCTTGAAAACGACCACGAAATCAAAGCTACGATCTCCGGAAAGATGCGGATGCATTACATCAAAATCCTTCCTGGAGACAAGGTAGCTGTCGAAATGAGCCCTTACGACCTGAGTCGTGGGCGCATCACTTACCGCTACAAATAAAGAGGTTGTTTAAGGCTTGTCTTTGAGCAACAAATTAAAACTTTTCAGTTATGAAAGTTAGACCATCCGTCAAAAAACGTTCCGTCGATTGCAAGATCGTCCGCCGTAAGGGTAAAGTGTACGTTATTAATAAGAAAAACCCCAAGTTCAAGCAGCGTCAGGGTTAAGCTAAGCTAATATATTATGGCACGAATTGCAGGTGTAGATCTGCCGCGTAACAAGCGCGGTATCATTAGTCTTACTTACGTCTTTGGCGTAGGTGCGACCCGCGCGGCGGAAATTCTTGACGCAGCCGAAGTAGATCACAACACGAAAGTTGTGGACTGGACGGACGAGAACATCCGTACTATCTCTAATCTCATCACGAATGAGTATAAGGTAGAAGGTGACCTTCGCACGGAAATCCAAACGAATATCAAGCGTCTTATGGACATTGGCTGTTACCGCGGCCTTCGTCATCGTAAGGGGCTGCCACTGCGCGGACAGCGTACGCAGACCAATGCCCGCACACGTAAGGGTAAGCGTAAGACAGTAGCTAACAAGAAAAAAGCGACTAAATAATGGCTAAGAGACAAGCTGCTGGCCGCACGGCCAAGAAACGCAACGTCAAGGTGGAGAACGAAGGTCTGGCATACATCCAGGCTTCCTTCAACAACATCATCATCACCATCACCAATAAGAAAGGTGATGTTATCAGCTGGGGAACCGCTGGTAAGGAGAAATTCCGTGGTTCTAAAAAATCTACGCCTTACGCTGCACAGGTTGCCTCTGGCAATGCTGCTCGTGAAGCTCATGAACTCGGCCTCCGCGTGGTTGAGGTATACGTAAAAGGTCCTGGTGCCGGCCGCGAGGCTGCAATCCGTGCACTCGATGGTGCTGGTATTCGCGTTAGCAAGATCAAAGACGTTACCCCAATGCCTCACAATGGCTGCCGTCCTCCTAAGCGTCGTCGCGTTTAAAAACTCTGGCGAACCGGTACGAACTTGCTTCTGGTAAGTTCATTTCCGGTATCGTATCCTGAATTTTTTACGGTTCAGGTTTACTTCCTCCTAATTATATTAATTCTCCCGCTCGTCCGCCTTATTTGGATGATGGAGAGCTAAAGACTCCAAGTCACTATGGCTAGATATACTGGTCCTAAGGCGAAAAAAGCCCGCGCTCTCGGCGAACCGATTTTCGGTTACAGCCGTGCCTTCGAAAAGAAGAAGTACAAGCCCGGACAGCACGGTAACACCCGTGGCAAACGCCGCCAACCTTCCGACTACAAACTGCAGCTGACTCAGAAGCAGATTGCCAAGTTCACCTACGGTGTACTTGAGCGTCAGTTCCTGAATCTGTTCAAGAAAGCAGCCGCCAACCGTGGTATCACGGGTGAGGTACTGCTCAAGCTGCTTGAAGCACGTCTCGACAACGTCGTATACCGTTTGGGCCTTGCCCCAACGCGCCGCGCCGCCCGTCAGCTCGTGTCTCATCGTCACATCATGGTGAACGGCCGCCTGAACAACGTACCATCTACCCAGCTTCGTGCCGGAGATGTTGTTTCTGTACGAAACAAGTCTCAAGGTCTCGACGTCATCCGTGATACCATAGCTGGTAACAGTGATGTGCGTAACTACGGCTGGCTTTCCTTTGACTCTGAGAAGATGGAGGGAACGTTCCTCACTTACCCTGAGCGCGACGCCATTCCGGAGAAGATCAACACCCAGTTGATCGTAGAACTTTACTCTAAGTAAAGGGAACTTCACTCTTTCTCTCGCCGGTCCTCAAAAGATCGGCGGGCGAAAGAGCCCCCTGGGTGGCGCGTCACTTCCCCCCCCTCACGACCGCCATCCTGTCCCCAGCCGGCCTTCGGGCCCGCTGGGGCAAACTAAGTTTAATATCCAGGTGTTTGCATCGAGGTGTTTCCTGCACCAGTTGATGACAAATCACTCCAGAGAATCAAATTCTATATGAGCAGTATTCTGAACTTCCAGACGCCGGACAAAATCACGATGCAAAAGTCGGATGATTTCCAGGGCATTTTCGAATTCAAGCCCCTGGAACCCGGTTTCGGCCAGACCATTGGTAATTCTCTGCGCCGCGTGTTGCTGAGCAGTCTTGAAGGTTACGCCATCTCCGCCATTCGCATTGCTGGTGTTGACCATGAATTCTCTACCATCCGCGGCGTGACCGAGGACGTTGTAGAAATCATCCTTAACCTTAAGCAGGTACGCCTGAAGAAGGTCATCCAGAGTAACGAAGAGGAAACTGAAGAGAAAATATTCCTGACCATCAGTGGGAAGGAACAGTTTACTGCTGGTGACATCGACGAGCATACCAACGTGTTCAAGATCATGAATCCGGAGATGCTGCTTTGTACCATGGAGCCTTTCGTTAACCTCGAAGTGGAACTTACGGTAACTAAAGGTCATGGTTACGTTCCCGCTGAGGAGAACCTACCGAAAAACGCCCCCATCGGTGTGATTCCTGTAGATGCTATCTACACTCCCATCAAGAACGTTGCTTACCGCGTCGAAAACACCCGCGTTGGTCAGCGTACGGACTACGAAAACCTTGTACTCGAAATCAAGACCGACGGTACCATCCATCCGGAAGAAGCCGTTCGCGAAGCTGCGAACATCGTGATTCAGCACCTTGTGCTCATCACCAACGAAGCCATCGTATTCGAGAACCACGGTGCCCGCGAGGAAACCATCGTTGACGAGCACATCTTGCACATGCGCAAGCTGCTCAAGACCAGCCTCGAAGACCTCGACCTTTCCGTACGTGCCTACAACTGTCTCAAAGCAGCTAAGATCAACAGCCTCGGCGAATTGGTCCGTTACGACACGCACGAGCTGCTCAAGTTCCGTAACTTCGGTAAGAAGTCTCTCGTAGAAATCGAAGAGCTGCTCGTTGAGAAGGGCCTTACCTTTGGTATGGACCTTAGCAAGTATAAGCTTGACGAAGAATAGAAACTAGAAACTAGAAGCTAAAGAGCTAGAAACTAGGCAACTGGTTTCTAGCTCTTTAGATTCTACCCTACGGGCTGTTCGTAACCCGGACAATATTAAATTCAAAAACGGTAATAACAGTCGCAAACCAGCAGATGCCCGATCTGCGCAAGTGAGCGAAAAGGTGTTGCCGGCAAAACCACCAAGACATGCGTCACGGTAAGAAATTTAACCACTTGGGTCGTAAAAGCGCCCACCGCAAAGCAACGCTTCGCAACATGGTCATCGCTTTGATTACGCACAAGCGGATCAACACGACTCTGGCTAAGGCTAAGGCGCTCCGCGCTTACGCTGAGCCAATTATCACTAAGGCCAAGACCAACGACATGCACAACCGCCGTGTCGTCTTTAGCTACCTTCAGCACAACGACGCCACCGGCGAACTGTTTGGCCCTGTAGCAGAGAAGATTGGTGATCGCCCCGGCGGTTACCTGCGCGTTATCAAGATGGGCTTCCGCTTGGGTGATGGTGCCGAAATGGCCATGATCGAATTTGTTGACTTCAACGAAGTGTACACCACAGGTGACGCTGACAAGAAAAGCGGTAAGACCCGTCGTAGCCGCCGTGGTGGTGGTTCTGGCGCTGCTGCTCCAGTTGTTGCTACCGCCGAGGAAGAGTAGTCTTTCTCACTTACGAAATTACCGAAACCCGGAAGTACCATTGGTGCTTTCGGGTTTCTCCGTTTTAAGGGTACAAGGCGAAGAGTTTGAAAATAGAAAATAGTGAGTTAGTTTTTTACGTCTAGTTTTCTAACTTCCTTAGGACACTGCTCTTCCAAGCTTCCCTTGCACCTGCGGCCCCGCCCTAAATCGTATTTGACATAATGGCGCTTATTTTTATTTGAAACTGCAATTTTGTCAGTACGTTTACCTGTTTTTTACTTTGGTGCACGATTTGCTTCTAAATGATCGTCCGCACATAACTACGGATACTAACCTTAAAACAAATTTAACCATGAAGCTTACCACGTATAACCGCCCCCTGCCTTCCAATTTCTTCCGCTTTTTCGATGACCACGCTACCAAGGCGAAGCAGTTAGATGCAAGCCACCGTCCGGCCGTCAACATCGTTGAAACCGAAGATGCTTACGAATTGGAGCTATTGGCTCCGGGCCGCGCGAAGGAAAATTTCAACTTAGCCTTCAACGAAGGCACGCTGGAAGTTACCTACACCACTCCGACAGCAGAACCCACAGTAGAAATGGAAACCTCGGTGAAGTCTAACTTCCGCCGCCGTGAATTTAGCCTTGTCGACTTTACCCGTCGCTTTCAACTTGACGACAAAGTCATCGACATCGATGCCATCGACGCTATCTACGTAGACGGTGTGCTGCGCTTGGCCCTGCCTAAGCGTGAAGAAGCACTACCCAAGGCTCCCCGCCAAATCGAGGTTGCCTAGTTTAGAAACTAGAAACTAGAAACTAGAAGTTAGAGAGCTAGAAGTTAGGAGCTAGAAGTTAGAAACTAGAGAGCTAGTTCCTGATTTCTAGCTCCTTAGTTTTTGATCAAAGATCCTCCACCACCAGCACGATCGAATCCGCCTGAAGTTCACTCCGGAGGTATTTATCCAGGCGCTCCCGTTCGGCCTTAGCAACGGATGCCGGAGGGCGCTGGCCGGGGAGGCTGCGGCGCAGGGCCACCAAAGGTATATAGGTGGACGAATCCTGCAAACTACGCTTGGCGACGAAGACGGATTCTACGCCGGGGAAGGCCAGTTTAAGACGCGTGGTCAGTGCCTGGTAGCGAACGGAATCGCTGGTAACGGGAATCACTACTTCACGCAACTGCTCTTGCCGGGTAATGACGAAGCCGAGTTGCTGTTCTACGGTATTCAGGCGGGTAGTCTGGTTGTCCATAGTGTTGAGTTTGCTCTGGATACCTGCCATTTGGGAAGCGGTGAAGCTGGTGTCTGTTACGATGCGTGCGCCCTTCAGATTGTAGGGGGCATCGCGCAGGAGATTGGAATAATAGTCGATGCTGTCCCGGTCGAGTAAGCGATTTTTGAGTGGATAAATGAGCAGTGGTTGCTCCTGATTTTCCCGGTTAAATAGGTAAGTGGAATTACTAGTAGGAAAGTACTTCGCGGTGAATTCCCGGGCGGAACGGTCCATGCGTAAATTTCCGATTACGCCGTTGAGTACGAAGGCCCCCGGCAGGATCATGAGTACGCTGACAAAACCAATGATTACCTGGCTGCGGCGTTTGTCTTCCGTATTAACGTATTTTTTATAGGGAAAGCCTAGTAGGCGGATGATGAGGTAGGCCATTACGGCGATGAAGAAGGAGTTGAGGAAAAACAAGTAACCCGCCCGCCAGAATACGGAAAGACCTTCTGCTGGATTGGAGAAGGCGAGGACGATACCGTAGCCAGCCACACACAAAGGGGGCATCAAAGCCGTTGCGGTGGCTACTCCGGGAATGGCGCTCGTTTTATCAAATCGGGTGACAGAAATGATGCCGGCCAGACCACCGAATACCGCGACGAGCGCGTCCAGAATTGTTGGCTCCGTACGTGCCTGCATCTCCTCGGTGAAAACATCGATTGGGGTGAGCGCAAAGTAGATGATACTGGTGATGAGCGCGATGACGATGGCGATGCCGAAATTCTTTAGGGCCTGCCACAGCATGTTGCGGTCGTTGGTACCGATGGCCAGTCCTACGCCCAGGATCGGGTTCATCAGCGGCGATATTAACATCGCCCCGATGATCACAGCGGCGGAGTTAAGGTTCAGGCCCAGACTAGCAATCATGATCGAGCAAACCAGCATCCAAGCGTTGGAGCCGCGCATCAACTTGCCGCTTACGATAGATTCGGTGGCGCCCGCGCGGTCGCTGCCCGCGCGGAGGTCCAGGAAATCCTCGAACCACTTACTGATGCTTTGACCCGGTGTTACTTCTGGGGAACCGGACTTCTCTTCTTCTGACACCATGACGGAAAGATAGTAATGTGGTAGTATAGTAATGTAGTACGCTACCGCATTACTATAAAACGCCGTCGACCATCACCAACCGTCGGTCACTAATTCGCGCAAGTTCTTCGTTATGGGTAACGATGATGAAGGACTGACCAAAATCGTCGCGCAGCTTAAAGAGGAGCTTGTGGAGCTCGTCGGAGCTGCCGGAGTCGAGGTTGCCGGAAGGCTCGTCGGCGAAGACGACAGCGGGGGAGTTGATGAGGGCACGGGCCATGGCAACGCGCTGTTGCTCACCGCCACTCATCTGGTTGGGTTTGTGTTCCGCGCGGTCGGCAAGGCCGAGGTACGTCAGTAATTCCATCGCTTTTTTCTGAGCCTCTACGGGGTCTGTTTTTGCAATGTAGGCCGGGATACACACATTCTCCAGCGCCGAAAACTCGGGAAGCAGGTGGTGGAACTGGAAGACAAAACCTACTTCTTTATTTCGAAAAGCTGCCAACTGCCGATCGTTCAACCCGAATACATCCCGGCCGCCAATGGTGAGACTGCCGCCGTCCGGGCGGTCTAATGTGCCGAGAATGTGCAACAACGTACTCTTACCCGCGCCTGATTTTCCGACGATGCTCACGATCTCGCCTTTGCCTACTTCGAGGTCTACACCCCGTAATACTTGAAGGTTACCGTAGGATTTTGTGATGTTTTTTGCTGAGATCATGTTGGTCTTTTAGTCTGTTGGTCTGTCGCGCAAGAAAGAAGTCCCTCGCTCAGACTAGTTAAAGATCACCGTACGGTTGCCGAAGGGTAGTACCAGGTGTTGAAGTTGAAGGTAGATGGCCCGGCTGAGCACGCGTTTTTCTACGTCCTTGCCGATCCGCTTGAGGTCATTGATGCCGTCGCGGTGGCTCACCGGAGCTACGTCTTGAGCGATGATGGGCCCTTCGTCAAGGTCCGCAGTAACGTAGTGGCTGGTAGCTCCGATGAGTTTAACGCCACGGGTGAAGGCGCTATGATACGGACGGGCACCTTTAAATGCCGGTAGGAAGGAATGGTGGATATTGATGATCCGATGGCTGAAGTGCTTGCAGAAATCATCCGAGAGAATCTGCATGTAGCGGGCCAGCACTATGAAGTCTGTATCCAATTCTTTAAGCAGGTCTTTCGTTTTTGCTTCCTGATCTGCTTTCGTCTCCTTCGTGATCGGGATGTGGTGAAACGGAATCTCGAAGCGGTCTGCGATGTAGCGGAGTTGCTCGTGGTTAGAAACGATGGCTGGAATTTCGCAGTTGAACTCACCCGTTCCGTAGCGTTGCAGGATGTCGTAGAGGCAGTGACTGGCCTTGCTCACAAACAAAACCATTCTTGGCTTTCGCTCCGTGAATTTCAAGGACCACTTCATGTTGTAAGTTGCACCGATCAGGGTATTGAAGTAGTCGTTGATCTTTTCTTTGGGGATCACGAAGTCCGTCAGGTCCCACTCGATGCGCATAAAGAAGTGGTTCAGGTGCTGGTCCACATGCTGGTCGAGGTCAAGGATATTTCCCCGGTTCTTGTGGACGAATTCGGTGACCAGGGCGACGAGGCCGGGTTGGTCCGGACAATGGATGAGGAGGATAGCGCTGTTGGCCACGGGGAGGTAAGGGTTTTGGGGAGGGCGAAGATAAGCTATTTGGCTGGGCTTGGAGCGAGTTGCCTCTGGCGGCGAAACCTGACTGATTCGCCTCCGGCGAGGGAGCTACAAGGATAGTTTTCTAGCTGCTGGAAGTATCTCGCTCTGGTCCCGCTGTTCAGTAGGGCGATGGCGCGGGTGCGGTGGGAGGTTTTGAGGCTTTGGGTTGACCTGCTTAAAAACATGGTGAAACAGTACGTGTCTATTACACTGCTAGACAAATGCCTTGGATAGTGCAGCGATAGGGTTATAAAATTGAGCGGTTTAGCCGTATCTTTTGGGTAACTACACTCACAAGAATGACCTCGCCGCTCACCGACTAAGTTAGGGCTAAATACCCAGATCTACCCAGCTCCTGGCTTTCCACTTTGTGGTTGCTATTACGTTGCATTATGATTGCACAGACTACTAACCTGGCTCGACTTAAAGATCATGCTGCTGGTGTCTTAGACTCCCACAAGGCTCAGAAGACAAAACCGCAAAGTCACTACAAGCGTCTCGTTCGCTTCTTCGATGCAGTGGCTTACTGT
>Ga0136553_1000682_pt1 | contig 11477 bp, 10 predicted proteins | sample AntRauTorckE5430_FD_101384 | JGI IMG/M metagenome (GOLD analysis project Ga0136553, IMG submission 101384) | Saline lake microbial communities from Rauer Islands, Antarctica - Metagenome Torckler E5 #430 | ecosystem: Environmental > Aquatic > Non-marine Saline and Alkaline > Saline | place... | reverse complement strand
GCTACAAATGAGTCGATCCCTTGCGGTCGCCCGCTACAAATGAGTCGATCCCTTGCGGTCGCCCGCTGCAAATGAGTCGATCCCTTGCGGCCGCCCGCTACAAATGGGTCGATCCTTTGCGGTCGCCCGCTGCAAATGAGTCGATCCCTTGCGGTCGCCCGCTACAAATGGGTCGATCCCTTGCGGTCGCCCGCTACAAATGAGTCGATCCTTTGCGGTCGCCCGCTGCAAATGTGTCGATCCCTCGCGGTTGCCCGCTGCCAATGGGTCGATGCGTTGAGCCTGTCGAATTGTACGTTAACTCCGTTCAGTAGAACGGCAAAGAAAGTTGAAAGAAGCGATATGCAATCTTGGCCGGAGACGCATCTACCGGTCAAATCACCCATTATGCGTTTTCATTTACTACTCTTGCTTCTGGCCTTGGTCGCTTCTTTACCCGCCCAACACCGCTATACCGGTTGCGTTACCGACAAGACCGATAATCCCCTCATTGGTGCCTCCATTCTCCTGGAAGGGACGACCACCGGAACCGTCTCCGACTTCGGCGGCTGCTTCGACCTGATTTGCCCCGATACCACCGCCAGGCTGATCATCAGTTATACCGGCTACGAGACCAAAACCATCGTTGCTTCAGCTGCTACAACGCTTGACATCCGTTTGGAAGAAGGAGCAGCGATTTTGGAGGAAGTCGTTGTTACTGGCTATGCCGCGACGCATAAGCGGGTTGTACGGTCCGCCAGCAGTAGTGCTCGGGAATCAGGGCGGGAATCTTCGCTACCACCGCCTTCTTCAGCCCCACCGGCACCTCGCTTACCCGAAGCGGCGATGGACTTGGTCACCGTCAAAGCCTACGGTGTTCCGCTCATTGAGATGGACGCCTCCACGGCGGGTGTTGTGGCTGATTACGTTGAATCGTCTGCGGGTATTGCCAACGCCCCCGCCGCTGGTCAACTCACCGCTGGCGAAAGCAACGACTTCAGCAAGTGGGAACTCTGGCAGGACATCAGCCAGGAAGACCTCGCCGAATTCCGCAGCGTCTGGGGTTTTTACCCGGACCGTCGCTACACCACCCAGCTGACGTACAAGGGGGGCATTCCGGCCGCCGACGTAAAGGTGTCGCTGCAAAATAAAGCCGGTGACCTTGTCTGGACGGCCCGAACGGATAATCTTGGCCGCGCAGAACTATGGGCAGGCATCAACGACCCGCAGTTCCCCACCGAGTCACTGAAGTTGGTCGCCCAGACCAACGGAAAAACCCACGCCATCACCGCCAAAGCAAGCACTTTTGGCCAGGGCATCAATTCCTGCGAGCTACTAACCGCCTGCGCTTCCCCGGAAGCGGTCGACATCGCTTTTGTCGTCGACGCCACCGGCAGCATGGGCGACGAACTGCGCTACCTCACCAGCGAACTGGGCGACGTCATCACCCGCACCCGCGAGCAACTTCAAACGGCCGACCTGCGCACCGCCGCCGTCTTTTATCGCGACAGCACCGACGACTACGTAACCCGCCACCAGGCTTTCACTGACCAAGTAGACACCACACTGGCTTATTTTAATCAGCAGTACCACGGCGGTGGCGGTGACCACCCCGAAGCCGTTGATGCCGCCCTGCAAACTGCCCTGGATAGCCTCGACTGGCGTTCTTTCGCCACTTCACGCCTGTTGTTTTTGGTCCTCGACGCGCCGCCCCACAACGACCCGGCGATCGTCGCCCGTTTACAACGACTGACTAAAAAGGCCGCCAGCGCAGGCATCCGCCTCATTCCCGTTGTCTGTTCCGGCATGACCAAAGACGGTGAATACTTGCTACGCAGCATGGCCCTGGCCACCAACGGTACTTACGTCTTCCTCACCGACGACAGCGGCATTGGCGGCAAACACCTCGCCCCGACCACCGATACTTACGAAGTGGAGAAACTGAATGACCTGCTGGTGCGGCTGATCGTCACTTTCAGTAAAAACAGTGGTTGCGGATCCGCCGTAATTGCCCAGCAAGATCAACCCACCGAACAGCCAAAGGATGCGCTTGCTTTCGAGGCTTACCCGAACCCGACAAGTGGGCCAGTGAACCTGAAACTACCAAAAGGGGAGGGGGAAATATTTGTTATTGACGTGACCGGTAAGCTACTGCGGCGGATGATGGTCAACTCCCGAAAAACCGAGCTTGACCTGACCGGCCTGGCAGCCGGAACCTACCTGATCCGTTACGTGGTCGGAGAAGATTCGGGGATACGGCGGGTAGTGCTTACGGCGGTTTAAGGAGGTTATCCTAAGCTATTTCTACAGCGTTGGTAATGGAGTGCTCGATAGAGGTAAAAACTGAAAACCCCCGACGAAATTCGTCCAGGATTATCAGCGGTTGTTCAAACGCTTTTACTCCAGCGATTCTCCATGTAATCCAATTTTACAGAGCGCCACACCGACGGGCGCAGTTGGGATTTGTCCCACCTGCACAGAGCAAGCTTGTATCGATAATCAAGTAATTACAAATTCACTTATTCAATATTTTAGGCTAAAATCTCCTTACAGTTCAAAAAATAGAGTTGGCCACTTGAATACAAAAAAATACAATTACTTGATAGTCAGTGTTTTATTACTTGCATGGTTGGGACAAATCACAACTGCGCCCCACACCGACTACACGCGACTATTTCCTAATCAAAGGCAATCAGCGCAAAAAGAGAAGAACAAAATGTCGTCCTTCACGAAAAATTCTATCGAAAAGTCACCCCTCCCCAGCGGAGATACGTTTTTGGGGTGAAGGGGACCCAAAATAAGTTAGGGTGGGGTACACGGCGGTACATTGAGAACTGCTGCTTTTACTCATTCAGTTTAGCGGGCAGCCAGCAATTGTTTCCGCGTCCGGATGCAAGAGCGCATCCTCACCCTTACTTACGATAAGCCCAGGGCCAGCGGTTTTGCCAGCGGCCGATTAATTCACTTTTTATGATGGTTGGCCCGAATCGCCTGGCTGAAGTTTCAAGAGGAACGGCGAATCGCAGCAGCCGAAAAAGGGAAGGCGGTGAAGTATTTGGCGTCGCCTTCAGGCTGAGGACACGCATGAATCCGGATTCGCCCTGCTTATGCTGGCGAAATATCGCGCGCAGTTTTAGTCGCGCAAACGCAGGCGATGCGTTGAGCCTGTCGAATGGTGCTTCAACTCCGTTCAGCAGAACTGCAAAATGAGGGGTAAAGGCCAGGAGTACACACCCCGCCATTGCTGGACAACAGGAATCAAAAGGCTACTTCCGGACAAATGGTGAAATAGTCCTGGCGCCAGTGGTTGCTTGACTACGCCATCTTTCCGGTAAACACACCAACCGCCGGTCCTTCCAGCCAAAGCTGGGTAAAACGGCCATTTATCAGTTCTCCCCGCACCGCCAGTTGTCCGCCCTTGGCTTCCACCGGTATATAAAAAGGACCGTTGGCCTGACCGGTTGATGTTACCGCCGCGATGGCCGCCGCGGTCACCCCCGTGCCGCAGGCCAGGGTTTCATCTTCCACGCCCCGTTCGTAGGTGGAGATTCGCAGGCCCGCTACGTCGCCGCTCACGAAGTTGACGTTGATTCCTTCCGCCCGGTAGGCTGGCGATTGACGGATGGCCCGCCCCTCGCGCAAAACGTTGACCTTGTCGTTATCCTCCACGAAAGTAACGTAGTGGGGCGAGCCGGTATCGAGCACAAAAATGCCTGCTTCCGGCTGATGCACGACGGTAACGTCCAGCATCTCCAGCGCCACCCACCCGTTGGGCAACAGCCGTGCGCGGTGTGGACCATCCACCGCCAAAAAACGGTATTCTTCCCGTGCCAGGCCCAGGTCAGCGGCAAAGCGGACCAGGCAGCGTCCGCCGTTTCCGCACATACTACTCGGTGCGCCATCCGAATTGTAGTACACCATCTCGAAGTCGTAGTCCGGGTGGCTGCGCAGGAACATCATCCCGTCCGCCCCGATGCCGAAGCGGCGGTGGCACCAGTGCGCGATCGTTGCCTGGTCGAATTGCTCGTGCAAAGTATTTTCCCGGTCGTCAAACAGGATGAAGTCGTTGCCCGCACCATGGTATTTGTGGAAGGGAGGAATGGGGGGAGGTTTGTTTTTTGATGATGGTGGAATCTGTTCGGTAGGGTTTAGTTGACAAACTCCTGAGCCCTAATCCCTCTAATGCGAATCATGGGCTAAAACTGGCGAACTGGACGCTCGTAGCGTTACGCTCAACAAAATTACTTCGTAATTCCGTTGATCGCAACGCTACGAGGTCCTTACATAGTCCTTTGCGGCAAGCTTAGGACCTCGGAGCGTGAATTTTCAGTTTGACGCGGAGCCGTCAAGCTGAAAATTGACCTCCGAGCGTCTGTTTCTGGCTCGTTTAGCCCATGATTCGCATCTCTACTCTATCAGCAGGCTATCCTTCTTCAGCTGCTCCTTCGCCCGGTCCGCCGCACCAGCCGGAGCGAAGCGATCTTTCTGGCTTTCGAGCGGGTCGTCGAAGCCGACGGGCACATCCATGGTGTGATGGCGATAAGCAGCCAGGGCAAGGAAAGCCAGGATGACGACGGCGCCGTACATCGAGAGGCGCCAGCCGAAGATGTTACCGACGTAATCGCCGTCGAAGGGGTCGCGTTTTTCTTCCATGGGGGCAAAATTACGGAAAGGAAATGGGTTGGCAGGAATGCATGGTTGAACGTGTGTATAATAAATTGCAGGTTTGGTGTTTTTTTCTTGCGTTCGCAGTCCTCTCTAAATCTCCCTACACAAGTTTGTTGCTGCCCAAAGTCCTCTCCCCCGGTCCCTTTCCAAAGGAGAGGCCACCAACCCAAATCAAAGCCATAGCAATTCCTAATGTAAAAAAATGGACGATAGTAGAGGTTACTCGTACAAGGAATGCGGTGTAATTTCGTCGAGGCGAAGCCTCGACGGCTCCCAAATACCTCATTTGTAGGGGCGGTCGCCCGCTACAAATAATCACATGGTAAATTGCAACCAAAGCCATCACCAGCAACCGCAACAAGCCACCATTACCCGGCGTTAGTCAAGTTACGCCTATGAAACCAACCGACCTGCTGATTTTATTGACCTGCTGCGTCATTTCTGCGGTGCTAGCCGTTGCTGGCGCATCCTATTTTCTTGCACCTGCGGCCGCGCCCCTGCCTTATCCCCTTGACCCGGGCATAAACCCCCGCCTGGAAGACCTGCGCTTGCGCACTTTCACCAGCAGTAGCCCGACAGATTTCATCGCTGCCGCCGAAAGTGTAACGCCCACCGTGGTGTTCATCCGCTGCTTTGGCCAACGGACAAGCCGGATGGAACCCAATGCGGAAAGCAGCACTACGGGCTCCGGGGTGATCATCGACAAAAGTGGGTTGATTGCGACCAATAATCACGTGATCAAAGGAGCCACCCGCATCCGGGTGTTGCTGGAAGATAAGCGGGAATTCGACGCGGAGGTCATCGGTGTTGACGAAAGTACCGACCTGGCGCTGCTGCGCATCCGCCCCGGCGGCGAGCTTCCCAGCCTGGTTTTTGGCAACTCCGATAGCCTGCGGGTGGGGGAGTGGGTGCTGGCGGTGGGCAATCCCTTCAGCCTCAATTCTACCGTCACGGCGGGTATTGTGTCGGCAAAAGGCCGCAGCATCGACGTGCTGGAGGCGACCGATCGGATCGAGAGTTTCATCCAGACTGACGCGGCCGTCAATCCGGGTAATTCCGGTGGTGCCCTGGTCAACACAAATGGCGAACTGATCGGCATCAACACCGCGATTATGACCAACAGCGGCCGCCACGAGGGTTTTGCTTTTGCGATCCCCGGCAACCTGGCCAGCCGGGTCATCAACGACCTGCGGCAGTTCGGGGAAGTCAAACGCGCCCGCCTCGGCGTGTACATCCAGGCGGTCAACGATGCCCAGGCCAAAAGCCTCGGCCTCGATGCCGCTACCGGCGTACTGATCACGAATCTGACGCCCAACGGAGCGGCCCTTCGCGCCGGCCTCGAAGTGGGCGACGTCATGACGGCCCTCAACGACGTGGCCATCAGCTCCGCCCCCGAAATGCAGGAGCAACTGAGCCGCTACCGACCGGGCCAGAAGATTCGCGTCAGCTACGTGCGTAATGGCCGGAATCGTTCGGCCACCGTGCTGTTGCGCGATAAAACCAACCATCCTAAAGCCCTGGTCAATTACCAGGAAGACGACTTGCTGCACCAGCTCGGCTTTGAAGTCCGCGATCTTGCCGCTACCGAGGCCGGTCGCTTCCCCGGCGGCGGCGTCTACGTCATGTCCATCTTCCGCAACCGCCCCATCGAGGCCACAAACATGAACGTCGGCTTCGTGATCACGGCCATTAACAACGAACCCGTTACCAGCCTGCGGGAGTTTCTCGTCGCGATAGGGCAAGAAGGAGAACTGCTGTTTAAAGGCAGTTACGAAGGCTACGAAGGGGACTATTTTTATCGGGTAGAGTAAAAGGGGGTATTGTGCGGTATGATTACCCGCTACAATAGTCCTACACGGGGTACGTAATTTTGCGCGGCCGCAGGTGCAAGAAAAGGATAGAAAAAGCAAGGAATTGACCGAACCGCTGAACCCACTTCGCCCCGCTTGAGTTGCACCACCAGATTACCAGACCAATCATGCCCGAGCTCCCCGAAGTCCACAATTTCAAACAATACTTTGACGCCGCCGCCATTGGCCAGACGATCGCTCGGCTGGAGGTCCACGACGCTCGCATTATTCGCAACATGAGCGGGCCGGTCTTCGCTGATGCACTGAAGGGGCGAACCATTACCGGTTCCGTTCGCCGGGGGAAGTATCTTTTTACTCAGTTGGACAATGACCACGACGTGCTGCTCCACTTCGGGATGACGGGCGACCTCAACCTCTACCAGGAACCGGAAGACCGGGGCCGCTTCGAGAAATTCGCCTTTCATTTTACCGACGGCAACATCCTGGGTTTCGACGATTCCCGCCTCTTCGCCCGCATCCTCTACCTGGAAGACCGGGAAGCTTATATCGTCGAAAAGAAGCTTGGCCCGGACGCCCTCGAGCTGGAGTTAGACTACTTCCTGGAGGCCATCAGGGGCCGCAAAACAAGCATTAAGGGCGCCCTGCTCAATCAATCCATTGTCGCCGGACTGGGCAACCTCTACGTCGACGATCTGTGTTACCGCCTGCGCATCCACCCGGCCATCCGCGTGACCGACCTTACCGACGAGCAACTGACGGAGATTTACCACAAGGTGGTCGATATGATGGTCTTCGCCACCGAAAACGCTCCCTACTACCGCGCTTACCCGGACAAGTGGTTCTGGCATACCTGGCGAACCGAAGGCGGCCAGGATCCGGAAGGAGAAGGAGCGGTGCAGATCACCAAAGTAGCTGGGCGAACCACTTATTTCGTGGAGGGGCGGCAGGTGTTGTAGACTGTACTGCTGGCCGTAGACCAAAGTCTTTTAATCGTCAGACCGAAAAACATTAGCTTACACCCGCTAATCAAACCCACAACATTGAAATCTTTCTTTAAAAGCATTGTCTCAAGACCGTTGCATCGTTTCCGCCAGCTCCGCGAGGCCAACGACCTGCACCTTGACTATACGCTCAACGCCGATGGCCTGTCAATACTCGACGCCATTTTTCGGCTACGGGAATATGCGGACTATTTTCCCTTTTATGAGGACGCAACGATCGTCGACGTCGGCGCGCATTACGGCTATTTCTCCCTCTTTGCCGCCGCCAATCTCGGGCCCCAGGGTAGTGTGTACGCCATTGAGCCTTCGCCCGCAAGCTTTGCCATACTACGCAATAACTTGCGGGATAATAAGGCTGACAACGTCCTGCCCCACGAACTGGCCCTCGCTGGCCGTTCCGACAAGCAACAGCTTTACCTCGGCCGCGCCGAAAACAACTCCCTCCTCGAAGACTATGAATTGCTCGACGGCAGCGGTGCAAAAACAGAAGTAAAAGCCCTGACCCTCGAAGATTTTATGACCGAGCAAAACATCGAATTCATCGACTTCCTGAAGCTGGACTGCGAGGGCGCCGAATACGACATCCTGGAAACAGCCTCCGAAGAGGTGCTCTCCCGGGTAACCACCATCTCCTTGGAATTCCACGACCTGAAATCGGCCGAACACAAGGGGGCCAGCATCGTCCGCCTGCTCGGGGAACATGGCTACCGCATTGTCAAATTCACCCACGAGCCAACGATGCGTAACCTCAACTACGGTAAAATCGTTGCCACCAGGGACTGATCGGCCAAATGCACGTAAGGCACCCGAACAGCCCCAAAACCCCGAAAGAAAGTAGCTACCCCCGGAATATCCGAACCCTCAAAGTCCAGCACCATCTCCTGCCCGGCGTAATGGCGAATCACCCCATCCAGTAAACGGGCCATGCCGTGTTCCCCGAGGCCAGCCGCGTTGCTACTCGCCATCAGGTTAACCAGCCGCTTGCCCTGGCGGGCGATGAAAAGACCGGAGATGGGCTGCCCGTCCGCTCCGTTCAGTCGGTACAATTTGCCATCGCCGTGCTCCGCATTAGCCAGCAGCAAGCGTTTTTGGGCGACGTATTCGGCCTTCGCCATTCCAAAGCGGGAGCCGGTATGCTCGTGGTAGAAGGCTAGAAAACCATCGGTATCCCACGCTGTCAACTTTTCCGGCGGACGATCGCGGAGTTTTCGTCGCAGATCAGCGCGGTATCCCCTTGCGATGGTTTTATAGGCTGGGGTGAGGTCCACTTCGTGGTTACTTCGCTCGGTAAGCGATAGTTTGCGTCCTGGTAAAACACCCAGCGAGGGTTGATACAGTGCCAGTTTGCGAATCGTCCAGCTTCGGGGAATGGCGTCGAGCAAGCTGGCCAGCTCCGGCGGAGTGCCCTGGCCGAAGGGGCCGGCGTGCTGGGTGAAGGCGGCGCCGTTAACGAGTCGGGCCAAACGGCGTAGTGGGGCGGGGGAGAGGGGAAGTGGCAGCACGAAACGGTAGTCGTCCAGCACCAGCCCGTACCAGTGGCCGTCGGTTACGGCGTCCAGCCACCAGCTCAGGCCGTAGGGGCTATTGGTGATGGTGGTATTCCACTTTTTCTCGTCAATGTCTTTGCGGTGAAGCCGTCGTACGTCCGGCATACTCATGATATGGTGATGTATGGTCGTTCTGATCCACCGAATTGGCGAAAAAAGGCCCCGATGCCGGGGTGGTCGGAACCCTCGAAGTCAAAAAGATGGCCCTCGGCCCGGTCGTGAAGGATGATGGCGTGCAGCAGCCGGGCCATCCCCTGATCTTCGTAGCCGGCGGGCGTACTGGCGGCAAAAAGATTGATGGTTCGCCCACGGTATTCAGGGAAAAAACCGGCGGCGAGCAGCCCGTTCGCATCGTCGAGCCGAAACAAGCGGGCCGGGCCACGTTGGGCGGTGGCGTTCATAAGACGTTGGGCGGCGGCGTGGTGCTGCTCCGTTGTCCCCGCCCGGGGAGCCGTATTGGCGCGGTAAGTATCCAGAACAACAGCCGGGCTTGTTACCGAAAGCAGGGCCGGGCTGAAGCGGCGCAGGTGACGGCGCAGTTTTTTGTGGTAGCCAGCGGTAAGCTCTTCCGTTGGCCCGCCGAGTTTCAATACTAGATTGGTTCGTTGATCGACGCTTCGGTTGGCGGGTACTTCGCGGGCATCTGCGCTCTCGGAAAGCGGGGCGATGAAGGAACGGATAAGTCTTGGCAGGGCGGTAAAAAGGTTCGCTACGTCACCAGCCATAAGCTTGCCGAACGGGCCACATTGCTGGGTATAAAACGGTCTTTGCACCTGCGTGTAGCGCCGCCAAAAACGCCCGCGCGGAAGGGGATAAACCGCCCGGTAATCGTCAAATACGATGCCGTCCCAGTGGTGACAAACGGCGTCAAGCCACCAACTGAGGGCATAAGGCAGGCGGCTGCAGTCCGCCGCTACGGCAGCATCCCATCGCGTACGATCAATGGCACTTTGAGGTAAATAGCGAGCGGCCAAATTATTCTGCGGCGAGCGCTTTTACGACGTATTCCCGGTAGCGGACCTGGCGGTAATCGCGCCATTTGTCATAGTTCTTGGGGAACTTTTCCAGCTCAGCCTTGAAAGTTTGAAAAGGCCGCGGGCGTTTGAGCGCGTAGCTCAACGCCTGCCAGAGTTCCTGGTTGCGTACCCGGTCGGTAAAGTCTTTCATCAGCTCAATCGCCACGGCCGCTTCCATGCGTTCGATGTGGATGTAGGCGTCGGGGTCGTTGGACACATCCTGCATGATGGCTTCAAAAATTTCCGGATCAGCGCGCACATTGCGTTCCGGGTCATCGGCGACCAACATCCGGCCGTGCTCGCGGTGTACGTAAACTTCCATACCACGGCGAACGGCGGTAGCGGCTTCATTAATTTCTGATTCACTTAGTTGAGCCATCGGGTCAAATGTTTTCCTGTTCGTTTGTAATTCGTGAAATGCCGGAGCCTTATGGCACGGCCCGTCGTGGCAAATATGCATCCCTTTTCGCCAATTAGCAAGAATGGAGCATAATCAAAGGGTGGGCGCGGCCGCCGGTGCAAGGCATGTTGAAGGAGAAAAGAGGGCCGGGTGAAGGGCTGTCTAATTAGAAAACACTATCTTTGCTTCGTAGTTAAACTAAGATTATATGGAAGCTCCCGATGTTGCCCTTATTCTTGTTGACCTTCAGGTTGACTTTATGCCAAGCGGAATGCTGCCCGTCGCCGAAGCGGACCAGATCATCCCGCTTGCCAACGAACTGATGACGGGCTATCGCACCATCGTTGCTACTCAGGACTGGCACCCCGGCGACCACGGAAGCTTCGCGGCCAACCACCCGTGGCGCAGGCCCGGGCAGGTGATCGACCTGCACGGCCTTTCACAAACGCTGTGGCCGATTCACTGTGTACAAAATACCTGGGGTTCGGAATTCGTCGCTGGTCTTGACACCGACCGTATCACGAAGATTTTTCAAAAAGGTACCGACCCGACCATCGATAGCTACAGCGGTTTCTACGACAACGGCCACCGCAAATCAACCGGAATGAGCGAGTGGCTGAAGGCAAAAGGCATCCGGGAAGTACACATACTTGGCGTGGCGGCGGATTTCTGCGTCAAATTCACGGTGCTGGACGCTATTCGTGATGGTTTTACAACAAAACTGATTCGTTCGGCAACCCGTGGTGTTGAGATGGAAGCCGGCGACGTAGCTCGGGCCGTAATGGAGATGGCCGCAGCGGGTGCTGAAGTGATTTAACGAAATGCTCCCGTCCGTAATTTTCGAGGCGAGAATAATTGGGCGGCCGAGAAGTACGATATAATCCTGTCAAGATGAAGCCTCGACAGCCCCCGAAACACCCAAGCTGGAGGGCTGATCCCTTGCGCTCTCCCGCTACCATCAGGCTACATGGGCGATTGTTAAGCCAGAATGTCGCCCTAAGCCACCTTGGCCTCAGCATTAAAGAGCAAGTCGGTCATGTCAGCTTTACTAGAAT
>Ga0136553_1000678_pt1 | contig 11499 bp, 7 predicted proteins | sample AntRauTorckE5430_FD_101384 | JGI IMG/M metagenome (GOLD analysis project Ga0136553, IMG submission 101384) | Saline lake microbial communities from Rauer Islands, Antarctica - Metagenome Torckler E5 #430 | ecosystem: Environmental > Aquatic > Non-marine Saline and Alkaline > Saline | place... | reverse complement strand
GAAAATTCTATTTTTTGGACTTTAGAGAACCCGATGCGATTCTTTAAACTACAAAAAATAAATTATTGCCTATTTAACTGACTGTCAATGATTTTAGCATTAAAATTTAGTGATTGGATTCACGTCCAAAGTCTAGATTATAAGTAGTCGGACAAAATTAAGTTAACGGTGGGCAAACCCCTCTCCCCCGTGGATAGGGGAGACGTGACCAAATATTGTAAAGCGGTACCGTTGCAGTAATGCTGTCCAACTACTTACAGCTGTTTAAAGTATGCAATCCATGCTGAAGAAGTATTTCGAGACGACGAGTTCCGCTGCGCCGCTGACCGTTTTCCGTATCGGCTTCGGGCTGATGATGGCGTTGAGCATCGTCCGCTTCTGGGCTAATGGCTGGATTGAGAAGTTGTACTTGGAGCCAACTTACTTTTTCAGCTTTCGCTACTTTGAGTGGGTGAAGCCCCTGGGTCAGTGGACCTACGGGCTTTTCCTCGTGGCCTTCGTTTCGGCTATATTCGTGATGATCGGTTGGAAGTATCGACTGGCGATCGTGCTGTTTTTTCTCAGCTTCACCTACATCGAGCTGATGGACAAGACGACCTACCTTAACCATTACTACTTCGTCAGCCTGCTGAGTTTCGTGCTGATCTGGTTGCCGGCGGCGGACTATTTTTCGGTGGATGCCCGGGGCCGAAAAGACGTCAAGGTGCCGCGCTGGACGATCGATTGCCTGAAGGTATTCGTGGCGGTGGTGTATTTCTATGCCGGGCTGGCGAAGCTGAATTCGGACTGGTTATTGCACGCCCAGCCGCTGTCGATCTGGCTGCCGGCGAAATACTCGATTCCGCTGCTCGGTGAGCTGTTGCAGCAGCGGTGGGTGCATTTTGCCTTCGCGTGGTCGGGGGCGGCGTACGACCTGTTCATCCCGTTTTTACTGCTGTGGCGGCCGACGCGGTCGGTGGCCTTCGCGCTGGTGGTGGTCTTCCACGTGCTGACGCGGGTGCTGTTTCCGATCGGGATGTTTCCGTACATTATGATCGTGAGTGCGCTGGTATTTTTTGGGGCGGGGTGGCATGAGCGGGTATTAGGGTGGTTTTCTGGATTATTCGACATTAGGAATATCGGAAAAGTCCGAGTCGCAAAAAATAGCTGGAGGAGTAAAGAAAACACCCCAACACTCCCTCCGTATAAAATGAACAACACCAGGGCGCGGCCGTGGTTACTGAGCGGAGTCGAAATGCAGAATGCAAGGAAATTCGGGTGGCGCAAGGTGATGGTCGCCGCCGTTCTCCTCGTCCACCTCCTCCTGCCCTGGCGCTACCTGCTGGCCCCCGGTGAACTGTTCTGGACCGAAGAAGGCTACCGCTTTAGCTGGCGGGTGATGCTGATGGAGAAGGCTGGCTACCTCACCTACAAAATTGAGGACCCCAATACCGGCAAACGGCGAACCATTAACCCCGACAACTACCTCACCACCTTCCAGCAAAAGCAGCTGGCCACCCAGCCCGACTTCATCCTGGAGTTCGCCCACTTCCTGGCCGAAGAACACCGCCAAAAAAACGAACCTTTACCCGCCATTTACGCCGAAAGCTACGTGGCCCTCAACGGCCGGGGTAGTACCGTCTACGTTGACCCCGACGTTAACCTGACGACCATTAAACCCTCCACCCCACGAACGGAATGGCTGATGCCCTTTGAAGACACCATTTATGGATTATAAGTACATCGACCTGAAACAGATGACTATTGCCGCCCCCAAATTAGTGGAGGCGGTCGGAAGCAGTTGGCGCATCACTCCCCGCCGCCTTTACCTGGCTTTCTTCCTCCTCCTTTTTGCATCCTGCGTCAGCGCCCAAAAGATGCTTACGCTTACGGTAATTCAAGGCGGAGACAATACGCCCCTGGCCGCCGTCGAGGTTTTCGCCCAGGAAACCGGCCGCGTCTATATGACTGACCGCCGGGGTGTGGCGACCATTACGACCGCTACGGACGAGCTGACCCTGACCATTTTTGCCAACGGTTTCGCCAGCCGCCAGGAAGTCGTGGTGATGGACAGCAGCAGGATAAACCTGGAAATAAGCCTGACGCCTTTACAGATGAACCTCGCCGCCGTAACCGTAGTGGCTGAAGGAGAAAAACGCTTCGCCCTCACCCGCCTGCGCGCCGTGGAGGGGACCGCCATTTACGCTGGCAAGAAGACCGAAGTCGTCCGCCTCGACGCCCTGACGGTCAACCTGGCCAGCAACCAGGCCCGGCAGATTTATGCCGAGGTGAGCGGGCTCAACATCTACGAATCTGACGACGCCGGCCTGCAACTGAGCATCGGCGGGCGCGGCCTTGACCCCAACCGCTCGGCCAGCTTCAACACCCGCCAGAACGGCTACGACATCAGCGCCGACGTGCTCGGCTACCCCGAAAGTTATTACACCCCTCCGGCAGAAGCACTGGCCGAAATACAGGTGATTCGTGGTGCGGCGAGCTTACAGTACGGCACCCAGTTCGGCGGCCTGGTCAACTTCGTTTTCCGGGAGCCCAACCCGCGTAAAAAGATTGAACTGACGAGCCGACAAACGGTCGGTTCCTACGGCCTGTTCACCAGTTTCAACTCGCTGAGCGGGACGGTTGGCAAGCTTGGCTACTACGGCTTTTTCAATTACAAACGCGGCGATGGTTTCCGCGACAACTCTGGGTTCAACAGTCGCAACGCCTACCTCCACCTCGACTATGAAGTAACGGAGGGTAGCAAAATCAGCCTCGAATACACCTACCTCGATTACCTCGCCCAGCAAGCTGGCGGGCTGACCGACGCCCAGTTTTACACCGATCCTTTCCAGAGTAACCGGACGCGCAATTGGTTTGACGTCGACTGGCAACTCTACAACCTGAAGTGGGAACACAGAATAAGCGACCGGACCAACGCTTCCGTCAATTTCTTTGGCCTAAATGCCGCCCGGGCTGCCATCGGTTTCCGCACCAACCGCGTCAGCCAGGTGGACGACCTGACCGCACCGCGCGACCTGATCGTCAACACCTTCAGCAACTGGGGCGTGGAGGCCAGGCTGTTGCACCGCTATAAAATCGGCGATCGCTCGGCCGTCGCCCTGCTCGGCGTCAAATACTACAATGCCGATAACACCGGTTTACAGGGACCAGGGACGAGCGGCACCGACGCCGACTTCCGCCTGGCAACCAACGATTTTCCGACCTTCCCTAATCAATCAATTTTCACCTTCCCCAATCGCAACGTGGCCGTCTTTGGCGAGCACATCTTTTACCTGACCGATAAGTTGAGCATCACCCCCGGTGCACGCTACGAATACATCCGTACCGAGGCGATGGGAAGTTACCGCCGCATCGATTTCGATCTGGCAGGTAACCCGATCCGCGACAATGAATTTCTGGAAACCTTCAGTCGGCCGCGCAACCGATTGCTACTTGGCGTTGGCCTGAGCTACCAGCCCAACGAGCGGACTGATTTTTTCGCCAACATCAGCCAGAATTACCGCTCGGTCACCTTCAGCGACATCCGGACGGTGAACCCCAGCTTTCAGGTCGACCCCAACATCACTGACGAAAGTGGTTACACGGCCGACGCTGGTGTACGGGGGCAAACCGGGCGGTTGGCCTACACGGCCAATGTCTTCGGCTTGCGCTACAACGGCCGGCTGGGCGAGGTACTCACCCCGGAAACGCAAGTTAACGCCAGCGGTCAGGAAGTAGAGACCGGCCGCATCATCCGCAGGCGGGGCAATATAGGCTCGGCCTTTCTTTACGGATTCGAGTCCTTGCTGGAATACCAGGCCTTTGACGCTGAGACCGCAAAGAGAACACCTTACACCCTGACGGCTTTTGCCAACACCAGCCTGACGCGGTCCCGCTACCTGGATTCTGAAATCGCTGGCGTGACAGGGAATGAGGTGGAGTTCATCCCCCTGCTGAACGTAAAAACCGGGCTACGTTTTGGTTACGGTAACTTGTTGGGGTCGATCCAATACAGCTACCTAGGCCAGCAGTTTACCGATGCTTCCAACGCAGCGCAGGACCGGGAGGATAATCAGTCGGGCATCGTCGGGGCGATCCCCGCTTACGGCGTAATGGACCTGAGCCTGTCGTACCATTGGCGCTGGCTGACCCTGGAGACGGGGGCGACCAACCTGCTGGATGAAGTATACTTTACCCGCCGGGCGACGGGGTATCCGGGGCCGGGGATCATCCCGAGTGCGCCGGTGGCGGGGTATTTGACGGTAGGAGTTACGTGGTAAGTTGACCGTACTCCTCCCAACTCGTCCTGGAAGCTACGCTCCTGAATCGCTTACCAAAACGTCGGCGTGGTGGTGGAACAGCAGTTCTCAATGTACCTCCACTACCGCTTCACCTCCACCACCGGCGTAGCCGCCATCATCTCATTGCGAAGCATCGTCTGCCGGGCCACATTCTTGGCCACCTTCATCCAGGCTTCGCGGGTGATCTCATCCTCTTTGTCGAGGAAGGAAGGTTTGCCGCTGTCCCCACCTTCGCGGATGCCCTGCACGAGGGGAATTTGACCGAGCAGCATGGAGTTTGACTTCTTGGCCAGCGTCTTACCGCCGTCTTTGCCGAAGAGGTAGTACTTGTTATCGGGCAGTTCCTTGGGGGTGAACCACGACATATTTTCGACGACACCGAGCACCGGCACGCCGACGTCGGGCAAGAAGAACATATTCATGGCCTTGATGGCGTCGGCCAGGGCAACGTCTTGCGGGGTAGTGACCAGCACAACGCCCGTAACGGAGACGGTCTGGACGAGAGAGAGCTGGACGTCGCCCGTCCCCGGAGGCAAATCGATAATAAGGTAATCGAGCGGAGGCCAGACGCATTCCTCCAGAAACTGCTTGATGATGCCGGACAAGCGCGGACCACGGAGGACGACTGCCTGCTCGGGCTCCACCACAAAACCAGTGCTCATCACCGGTAGCCCGTAGGCATAGAGGGGTTTGATCTTTGGTTTGCCGTAGATTTTTTCAACCGTCGGTTTCTGTCCCTGCAAGCCGAGCATGGTCGGTATGCTGGGTCCGTAGACATCAGCATCGAGCAGGCCGACGGCGCCGCCAAGTTCCTGTAAAGCCAACGCCAGATTAACGGCGACGGTGGATTTTCCAACGCCGCCTTTACCGCTGGCAACGGCGATGATGTTCTTTACGTGGGGTAGCGGGTTGCCTTTTTGCGGTCCGCCACTACCCTGCCCCGCGGCTGCGGTCGCCCCCGGATTTTGCATATGGACGTGGACGCTCGCCTGCGGGTAAACGCCCAGAATGGCTTCCTGGCAGGCAAAGTTGAGTTGTTGCTTATAGTCGGCGTCGAGCTTCGGTAGCTGGAGGGTGAAACTGACGCTGGAGGCTTCCACCTTGAGGTTCAGCACCATATTAGCGGTAATGATGTCTTGCCCGGTATTCGGGTCTTGAACGGTGGCGAGGGCGCGGACGATTTTACTTGTTTCCATTGGTGCGCAAACATACTGCTCACGACATAAGTTCAGGGCGGGGCCGCAGGTGCAAAGATGGTGGATAAGCAAGGTTTACCCGGCCGTGACGGATTGCTCCTTCCTCCTTACCTTGCACCCGCGTTCCCGCCCAATTGGACTCCAAACTCCCGTCCGAATTGACCCTACCCCGAATGAAAACCCACTTCCATTTAGCCGACCTTCCCCGTTTCCACCGTGCCGTGATTACCATCGGTAGTTTCGACGGCGTACACCGTGGCCATCAGCAGTTGCTTGCCCGCATTAAGCGGCTGGCCGAGCGTCGGGCAGGCGAGTCGGTCGTCATCACCTTTGACCCGCACCCACGCACCATTTTGCAGCCCGACGACGACAGCCTGCGCCTGCTGACGACCACCGAAGAAAAGGCCAGTTACTGCGCCGCCGCCGGTATCGACCACCTGGTGGTGGTACCCTTTGATATTCCCTTCAGCGAGCAAAGCCCGGAGGAATACATCGAAAATTTTCTGGTCAAATACTTTCACCCCGAGCGCATCGTGATTGGCTATGACCACCGTTTCGGTAAGAATCGGAAAGGCGACCTGGCCTACCTCAGCCACCACGGCCGCTATCACAACTACGAGGTGATCGAGATCAGCGCCCAGGAGGTGAATGACATCACGGTCAGCTCCACCAAGATCCGTGAAGCCCTGCTCGACGGCGATGTTAGCAGCGCCGAAAGCCTGCTCGGGCACCCTTACGAACTAACCGGCACGGTGATTGAGGGGCAGCGCATCGGCCGCACCATTGGCTTCCCAACGGCTAATATTCAACCGCTTAGCCGCCTCAAGCTGATTCCCCAAAACGGCATCTACGCCGTCCGCGTCACCGGCGATGACCTGACGGCCGAAGGCATGCTCTACATCGGCGACCGCCCGAGCCTCGAAGATGGCCGCGGCGTCGTCGTTGAGCTTAATATCTTCGATTTTGACGACGATCTGTACGGGCAGCAGCTCACCGTCTCCTTCGTCAGTCACCTGCGCGGCGACCTCAAGCTGGACGGCCTCGACGGCTTGAAAGCCCAGCTGGCCAGGGACGAAATAGCCGCTCGCTCCGCACTCGCTCCACAAGACCAAAAAACAACCAACCGCCAAAACCTCTACGCGCCCGACACCGCCGTCGTCATCCTGAACTACAACGGCCGTGGCTACCTGGAGGAATACCTCCCCGGCGTCGTTGCCAGCCTGCCGACTTACGCCCGGCTGATCGTCGCTGATAACAAAAGCACCGACGACTCCGTCCCCTGGATGGAAGCCAACTTCCCGGACGTTGAGCTGATCGAGCTAAGCGAAAATTACGGATTTGCCAACGGCTACAACATGGCCCTTATCCAGGTTAAGGCCGAGATTTACGTCTTACTGAACAGTGACGTCCGTGTCACCCCAAACTGGGTGGATACCATACTGCCACTGTTCAAGGACCCGACCGTGGGAGCGGCCCAGCCCAAAATACTGGCCGAAGCCGACCATGATCGCTTCGAATATGCCGGAGCGGCCGGTGGCTACCTTGATTACTTGGGCTATCCTTTTTGCCGCGGCCGCCTGTTCACCCATACGGAACGCGATGAAGGGCAGTACGATGGCCGTACCGAAATATTCTGGGCAACCGGTGCCGCTTTTTTTTGCCGGGCGAACCTTTTTCACGCCCTCGGCGGCTTCGAGCCGGAATACTTCGCCCACGCCGAGGAGGTCGACCTTTGCTGGCGCATGAAACGGGCCGGATACAAAATTATGGCCGAGCCAGCGGCGACCGTTTACCACGTTGGCGGCGGGACGCTCAGCTACAATACGCCGCGCAAGAGCTACCTCAATTTTCGTAATACCCTCACGACCAGCTTTAAGAACGAGCCTTTTTCGCGGCTCGTCTGGTGGTTGCCCGTTCGGCTGCTACTGGATGGGATGGCCGGTTGCCTCTTCCTGGTGCAGGGCAACTTTGCCCACATCTTTTCCATCCTGAAGGCTCACCTGCATTTTTACAAAAATCTTGGTCTTTGGATCAGTCGCCGTAAGCAGCGTAAAAAACAAATTCTCGCCAACCGCATCGGCCCCGACCGGACGGAAGTTGGCCGGGTGGCGGATAGCATCATTCTGCATTATTACCTACTGGGCCACCGACGCTTTGCCCAGGTTTGGCGGAAGCAGATTATGGTTGGTGACCTTAAAAATTGAGGGGGTGAGCTGCGGCGGCTTCCTTCGGAGGTGATCTCCGAAGGAAGCCGCCGCAGCTCACCCCTAAACCTTTCATAAAACCAGTAGCGAAGTCTAGTACATCATCAACGAAGCATCCCGCTTGGCGGTTTTCTTCTTCTTGCCTTTGGTCTGCTCTGCCAGTTTAACGGCGGTGTAAGCATTGGCCAGGCCACCGGTGGCGGAGAGGTCCGCGAAGCTGATCGTCTCTTCCGAGCCGGGCTTGACGACCACCAGACTAACCGGCAGGGCGGAATCCTCGATGATCTCCTTCACCTGGGTGGCTTTGAGGTCGGGGAAGTAAGAGCGTAGCAGGGCGGCGATGCCAGCCACCATCGGTGCGGCCATGGAGGTACCACTGATAGCGCTGTACTCATCGTCGGGGAAAGTGGCATAGATATTCTGGCCGGGGGCGAAAACGTCGACGTACTTCTTATTGTAATTGGAGAAGGGCGCGGCGAGATTATCACCATAATCTGAGCTGGAAGCACCAACTGTTATCCACGTCTTACCGGTCTTCTTCTTGCCGAGGTAGGTGTCGTTGGGGTAGTTGTTGGTGAGGGTTAGCACCTTGCCGTCGTTGCCAGCGGCGTGAACAAGCAGTACGTCATTTTTCTCGGCGTACTTCATGGCTGCGTCTACGGCCTCTTTGTAAGGGCTGGCACTTTTACCGAAGCTCATGTTGATGACGCTGGCGCCGTTGTCTACGGCGTAGCGGATGGCGTTGGCCACGTCCTTATCGCGCTCATCACCGTTGGGTACGGTACGGACGGACATGATGCGGACGTTAGGGCCGCCAACACCGTTGACGCCGATTCCGTTGTCGCGCACGGCAGCGATGATGCCAGACACGTGGGTACCGTGCATGGCGTCGGGGCCTTCCACGTCGTTGTTGCCGTAGTTGCGGTCGTCGAGGTCGCCAGGGTTATCGCCGACGATCTCGCGGGCGTCGAAGTCGGGGTTGTAGTTCATGTTATAGCTCTGGTCGAGGTAGTCAGCGTAGCTGGTGATCTGCTCGTAGAAATCGGGGAAGGTGGCACCGTTAGCGGTCATTCGGGCAACCATGCTTTGCAGCGACTGGGTTCCCATGTCTTTGTCGGTCAGTGCCTCGATGTCCGCGAGGGTAACGTCGGCGGCTTTCTTGCCCATTTTTTCGATCGTGGCGTCCATGGTTTCGCGCATGGAAATGAGCTGGGTGGCCTGGGGGCCAAGTTCCTCCCGCTTCGCGTCGATGGTGGCTTTGTACTCTTCGTAGCGGTCGAATTCTACTTTCTCCTTCTTGCTCAGGCCGTCGCGGTTGCGGTTATTGTACTTGGCTTTGTAGGTATTGTAGAGCCGGACGATCTCGAGGTTTTCTCCGTTGACGTTGCGGCCGTCTTTACCGCCGATGAAGTTCCAGCCGTGGACGTCGTCGACGTAGCCGTTCTGGTCGTCGTCGATGCCGTTACCAGCGATCTCGCCGGGGTTCGTCCAGATGATGTCTTTTAGGTCTTCGTGCTCGATGTCGACACCGGAGTCGATGACAGCGACGACGACGGGCTGGCCTTCTTTGCCCTTGAGGTATTCCTGGGCTTTGTTGGCGCTGACGCCGGGGTAGGAGTTGTCGCCGTTGTCGAGGTTCCACCAGTCGTTGGGGGTTTCCGGCTGGGCGAAGAGGCTGGCCGCGCACAGGGCGAAGACGAGCGTGAATAGCTTATTCATAAGTTATAGTTTGAGATGGTTAACCGCGCAAAGAAAGCAATGTTTTACGGCAATCTTCAAGGCAAGCCTTGTTTTGAAGTACCTTTTGTTGGTCAGACAACATATTTTGTCGTCGTTGTTGGATAAACAGGTCTTTTACTGGCCTAAGTCCTTAAGAACATCTTAAAAAGCGGGCTTGGGGTCCTCCTTGCTCTTTTCCTACTTGCCTGGCATCCTGCATTTCGACTTCGCTCAGTAACCACGGCCGCGCCCCCTGACAAATAGTGAATAAGCGAATTATAGAAGAGGTGAATACGCGAGCGGGCATCCGACTCAGCCTGAAGATGGCCTAACTACGCCTAAAGTAGGTCGAGCCTTCGGGACAAGGTCAGGACGTGCAGGATCCGTCTTCTTCTCCTGAAATAAGCCAGGTCCGCATATTCAGTCTTTCAATTATGCGTTAATTCACCACTTCGGCTTCTATCTTCGCCCCATGCCCGCCAAGCGCATCATCCACCCCCCCGAACGTTTCGATCTGACGATCGAGCGCCTCTGCCGCCACCTCATCGAGGAGCACGGCGACTTTAGCCATACCTGCCTGATCGGTATCCAGACCGGTGGCGTGGAGCTGGCCAACCGCCTGCTGACCCGCCTCGCCAGAATGGGCGTTACCGAGGTCGATTACGGCAAGCTCGACATCACTTTTTACCGCGATGATTTCCGCACCGGAAAAGGCACGTTTACGCCCCACCCCACCGAGATCAACTTTTTGGTGGAAGACAAGCGCGTGGTGCTGATCGACGACGTGCTCTTCAGCGGCCGCACCACCCTCAGTGCCCTTACCGCCCTGAACCACTACGGCCGCCCCGCCCAGGTGGAACTGCTCGTGATGGTTGACCGGCGGTTCCGGCGCGTGCTACCCGTACGGGCCAACTACCGGGGCCTGTCGGTCGATACGCTGCAAGACGAATACGTCGAGGTACAGTGGGCCGAAACGCACGGTCAGGATCAAATCATACTCACCAGTTCCTAAGCCAGGGAATCCAACTCGCTCATGCCCGCCAATCAGCAACTTTCCGTCAACCATGTCCTCGGCATCAAATACCTCACGCCGGGCGACATCGAGCTCATCCTCGATACCGCCCGCGAATTCAAGGAAGTAATCAACCGGCCGATCAAGAAAGTGCCCAGTCTGCGCGACATCACGGTGGCAAATCTTTTTTTTGAAAATTCTACCCGGACGCGCATCAGCTTCGAGTTAGCCGAAAAACGACTAAGCGCCGACACGGTCAACTTCAGCGCCGCCAGCAGCTCGGTCAAAAAAGGCGAAACGCTGCTCGACACCGTCAACAACATCCTGGCGATGAAGGTAGACATGGTCGTCATGCGCCACCCAGCCCCCGGTGCCCACCACTTTCTGGCCTCCAAGATCGACGCCAACATCATCAACGCCGGCGACGGCACCCACGAACACCCAACCCAGGCACTGCTCGACGCCTACTCGATGCGCGACGCCCTCGGTAGCGAGCTGCGCGACAAAAACATCTGCATCTTCGGCGACATTACGCATTCGCGGGTCGCACTTTCCAACATCTTTTGTCTGCAAAAACTGGGCGCTAACGTCCGGGTCTGCGGCCCGCCGACGCTGATTCCGAAACACATCGGCAGCCTCGGCGTGGAAGTGAGTTACGACGTTGATGACAGCCTCGCCTGGTGCGACGTAGCTAACGTCCTGCGCATCCAACTGGAACGGCAGGACACCAAGTTCATCCCCAGTCTGCGGGAATACAACCGGCAGTTTGGCATCACCCGCAAACGGGTAGACCGATTAGAAAAACCCGTCGTCATCATGCACCCCGGGCCGATCAACCGTGGGGTAGAAATCGATACGGCGGTCGCGGATTCGGAGCACAGCATTATCCTGGAGCAGGTAGAGAATGGGGTGGCCGTCAGGATGGCGGTATTGTATCTTTTGGCCGCGAGAAGGAACGAAAGGGTTTAGGTTTCAGTCAACGCTACGTACCGCACCCAAATTTCTAAACCTAGTGGACCAACCCGCAAGTTCTATTACACCCAAGTCTCGCTATTGCGGCTCCTGGCTGCGTTACGAAAATCCTCATG
>Ga0136553_1000677_pt1 | contig 11507 bp, 8 predicted proteins | sample AntRauTorckE5430_FD_101384 | JGI IMG/M metagenome (GOLD analysis project Ga0136553, IMG submission 101384) | Saline lake microbial communities from Rauer Islands, Antarctica - Metagenome Torckler E5 #430 | ecosystem: Environmental > Aquatic > Non-marine Saline and Alkaline > Saline | place... | reverse complement strand
TGCGGCCAGACCTTCACCCAGCTCAACTACGCTGGCGGTGACCGCTGGGACGTCCAACTACGTTCCTACTTCGAGAAAGAAGGAGACGTCGACGAAAGCATCCCGGCTGATTTCCTGGAAGACGAGGTCTTTAACCGCATCCGCTCCGGCTGGGAAGAACTGCCAACCGGCACCTTCCGCGTCCTCCCCGGTACGGCCTACCTGTTAATGACCCACCAGCCGTACCGCGCCACCAAAGCCACCGTTTCCCTGAGCGATTATACCGGCGAAGACTTTACCGAAGCGGGCCTGAAAAGCTACGTCGTCGACTACGGCGAAGCCGTGCGTAAACTGGAAGTGATCTTTGATGCCGCCGCGCCCTACGTCATCCGCGGTTGGAAGGAAAGCTACCCGAGCCGGGGAAAAAACCTGACGACGGTAGCCAAACTAAGCCACCAAGTCCTCGCCCCCTACTGGAGCCAGAACGGGGTAAAAGATGAGCCGCTGCGGGCGGCACTGGGGCTATAGCCCGTTTACTGGTGGTCGCTCCAACAAACATCCCGCCCACCAGCCCGTTAAAACTGCCAACCATCACGTACCTTCCGCACATGACCAGATACTACCCATCCGCACTGTTTTTCTTCTTTGCCCTCTTGTTTTCGGTGCTTGTGTCTGCTCAGGGGCTTTCCATCAAGCCGTACAACCCCAGCAACGGCACTAATGTAGCCCTGATCGGGTTGGGCGGTAGTCTTAGCCTCGGCTCCTTTTTCCTGGATAAGAAGGTGACGCCGATGACCGAACTGGAGGTAAAAAACCTGAACGCTGACAAGATCTGGCCCATCGATCGCTTTAGCCTGGGCCAACTGTCGTTCAAAGCTGATGAACTCACGGATAAGCTCTTATTGACCAGTTTTGCCAGCCCTTTTTTCCTGTTGCTGGACAAGACCGGACGAGATAATTCTAGGGAGATGGCCCTCATCGTTTTTCAGGGTGCGATGATCAACTCGGCCTTCATCAACCTGACCAAGGCGACCGTTCAGCGGTCGCGGCCTTATACTTATAATGACGATGCGCCGCTCGACATCAAGCTGCGCAAATCCAGCCGCTATTCCTTTTACAGCGGTCATGTGGCCACGGCAGCCTACTTCAGCATAACGACGGCGCAGTTGTACAGCGATCTGCACCCCAACAGCAAGGCCCGGCCCTACGTTTGGGCTGCCGCTACCCTCTTGCCGACCGCCGTCGCCTACGGGCGCCTGAAAGCGGGCAAGCATTTTTTCACCGATGTACTGATCGGCTTTGTGGCGGGTTCGGCGATTGCGCTGACGGTACCGGCACTGCACCGGGCGGGGCGGGGGGAGTGAGGTGGTTTTGCCAGCGCCTGCCTGGTGGAACTCACCCTACAGAACTACTCAAGCAGTTTGCTGAAGTGCGCCACTTCCCTGCTCCAATCTTCCCACACGGCAGCTGCGTTGAGCGACCAAAGGGTAAATCCTGCCGCTTTCAGTTCTTCCTGACGCAGGGCTTCGGTGGCGGGGTCGGCGCAGCCGGGTAGCCGGCCGCCGGGCAAAACAACGGTTTTTTTCCCGACTGGCGAGAGCACGACGAGGGGCAAAAAAGTATCCCGCCAGGGAACGTGAATTTCGAAAAAGTGATCCTTCAGGCGCGGCCGCAGGTGCGAGGTGAAGTGTTGGGCAAGCGGATGCGGCCCCGCTTCGTTGAGCCCGCAGCGCAGGCGGATCTCCCGGCCAATGGCCACCAGCGCCAGCCGGTCAAAGGGTTCAGTGGCAGCAGCCTCCGCCGCCCGCAACAAGGCGGAGCAGAGGAAATCGGCGTTAAAACCATCGCTCAGCAAACCCTGCGTAATACCATTCGGTGTCCGGCTATGAAAGTAGGTGATGGCGGGTGCCGCCGTGATGAGTTGTTCCCAGTTATCGACCAGGGAAGCCCGGTCTTCCGCCGTCAGCAGATCCGGGAAATAGACATTTAGTTGTGCGCCCGTTTCGCCGATAAGGTGGTCTGCCGTCCGCCAGTCGGAGCCCTCGCCCAGCTGAAACCCTAGCCGCCCGGCCAGGCCGGGTGGCGGGTCGTTCACCAGGCGTTCTCGCCAGGCGGGTGGCTGAAGGGGGCTGAAAGACTGGGTGAAAGTCAGTACAGGGTTCCGCCAGCCAGCGACGGCGAGGTGGCGGGCGGTTGGGTCATGCAGCCTGGCCAGGCGGAGGGTCAGGGCTTTTCCGGCTTTCGGCAGGTCATCGGCGGGGGCGTCGCTGATCAGCAGATCGGTGTTGCTGGCATTTGCCGGCCAGGGCGCGTCGGGTGCCAGCAAAACAATCCTGCCGGGGCTATTTTTGGTAATAACGGTGGCTGCGGTAAGTTCGGTAGCGGGGCGTTCGGTTGCTTCCGCATTTTCCAGGCAGCGTTCGTAGTACCAGGCGGAGAAGGCGGTCTCCCAGTCGGCGGGGGGCAGGTCGAGCAGCGGGGCCAGCAGGCGGCGCAGGTGGGCGGGCTGCGCGTACCAGAATTGGCGGCGTTCGTAAAAAACCGGCCATTCGTCGAGGTGCTGGTGGGTGTTACGCAGTTTGGCGAGTAGTTGTTCCAGGCGAATCAGCTGCCGGGGGGCCGTGGCCGCGTCCCCACCACCCAATGGAAGCTGATATAGGCCAGCTTCGTTGATTTCCCGAACCAGATCGGCCAGGCGTTCGGCCAGTGCCTTCAGCTCCGTGGGGGAACCGTGGGCGGGGTTGACCGTCAAGGGGCTGAGGGCGAGACTGGCAGATTTCAACTCCCGTTGCAGCCCGGCCCGGCGCTGGCGAAGCTGCTCGGTTTCTTGCTGAAGCTGGGCCGCCAGGGCAGCGTTGGTATCCGGTTCGGGACCAGCCACTTCGGGGAAATCAGCGCAGTAGGCCGCCCAGTGGTCCGTCAGCTGGCGAAAGCGTTTGCGGTCTTTGCGGCTGGCCAGCGGCATCGTTTCCATTAGTTGCGCGTGCAGGGTGGCGACGCGGTCGGCGCGGCGGCGCAATTCCGCGCGGCGGACAAAGGCGGCGGCCCGGTCGTGACGATTAATCGCCTGGAGGTAAGCCCGGTGCAACTCGTTGCCACGGGAGAGGTAAGTGGCCAGGTTAGCCGTGATGAATTCCCGGCTCTCCTCCACGTCGCGGTGACGAAAAAAGCCGGTGTTCAGGTCTTCCAGGCCAGCGGAGGTTGCGGGCAGGCGTTCATACCGCCGCAGGGCGGTGCGGAGGCGGCCGCGCAGTTCGACAAACTCGGTGGGGTGGAAGACAAAACCTTCCGTAGCAATAAAGGGACTCAGCAGGAAGGCCGCTGGCTGCGTTCCCCACTCCAGCCATAAACCAACGACGGCGGCAAAGTCGTAGTCGCCAAACACCATTACTTTCTCTTCCGGAGCTAGCAACAGACCGGGCAAGCCGTTTTTCATCCCCTCTTTTAGTTCCGCCGGGTTTTTCGCCAGGGCCTCCAGCTGCTTGGCCAAGCCCTGGCTCATAACACCTCCCCGCAGGTAAACCACGCCGCCATTCATTAGTGTTTTAACCCCTTCCCGCCGGGCACAGATGAGACTGCCGGGCCCACGAAAGGCCGAAGCATCATCATTAAAACTTGTTCCCGCCGCATAAATCAAGTCCGGCACCGGCATGTCTACTGTTGTTGTTAAAAATTTCAGAAAAACAAATAAGTTCCTGTTTTCATACTACCGAAGGGGCAGATGGCCTACCTTAACGGACGAAAGTAGTTTTTTTCACTCATTTGATGACGGGGAATTCCTGTTTTTCTTTCTTTAAACTTATTTGTACCGCTATTCGGCTTTCTCTTTACTGACACCTCGTTTTCGTTTCAACCACTCCTGACACACGGGGTTCATACCCTGCCAAGGAATTTGTTTCCATACTCGTCTCAGTACTGCTATCCAGCTACAAGTCGTCTTTAAAACTTCCATCTGCCATGAATAAAATTGCCGTTATACTTACCGACGCCCGCCGTCGGATTCTTTGGGTCAACCGCGATTTCGAGGCCATGACGGGCTACGAATGCGGAGAGGTAATCGGGATGAACCCGGGGCAGCTGCTTCAGGGGCCGCGCACCGAGCCCGACGCCATCGAACGTATCCGTCAGGGCCTCGCCCTCGAGGAACCCTTCAAGGAAACCATGACCAATTACCGCAAGAACGGGGAATCTTATATCTGTAAGCTCGTCATCCACCCCATCCATGACGCGGACAGTAAGCTGGTCAATTTTATCGCCTTCGAAGTGAGCGGCGACGACGTGATCAACGAAGACCGTATCTCGCTGCTCAACCTCAAAGACCGTTACCGGACCAGCAGCCTGCGAGGTGCCGATGAAGTTGACCTTCTCGACAAGATCAAATCCGTCATGGCCATCGATAAGCTCTACCTCGACCCCGACCTGACGCTGCGTAAGCTCTCCGACCAGCTGGACACCAACACCAAGTACCTCAGCCAGGTGATCAACCATCATGGCGGAACCAACTTCCTGTCTTTCGTCAATGCCTACCGTATCGAAGCGGTCATCAAACGGATTCACGACGGCGAGTTCTACCAGCATACTTTCTACGGCATGGCGCGCCGCTGCGGCTTCAAGAACAAGAGCACTTTCTATAAAGTCTTTCGCGACGTTACCGGTATTACGCCCAAAGTTTATGCGGCGCAGATGTTAGTGGAAGCCGCCGCTGATTAAGGTGGAAGCCTTGCGGCCCGAACGGTCTTGTGGTCACGTGACCACAAGACCGTTCGGGCCGCAAGCCCTCAACCATTAGCCTACTCCACCATTCCACCAGACACTTTTACGTCGTCCTTATACAAGTATTCCAGGATGATTTTACCGTCTTCATTATAGTGGCGCAGCGGGCCGTCCATCTTTCCCATTTTATAGTAAGCTTCCTTGCGGAGTTTGTTTTTTGCATAGTCGTATTCTGCGAATACGCCATCCATTTGGCCGTCGGTGTAGTTGATGGTCAGCTCGGGGCGGCCGATGCGGTACTTACCGTAGTGGCCGTGTAGTTGGTTGTCTTTGTAGGTGGCCACGACGGCGAGACGGCCAAGATCATCCAATTCCACGTAGGGCCCGTTGAGCATCCCGTCGATGTAGCTAACGATTTTTATCGGCACCTCCCCTTCCGGGTTGTAGCTGGTCCAGGTGCCTTGTTTCAAGCCATTGCGCACGTAGCCGGTCTCGGCCAGTTGTCCCTCCGGGCCGCGTAACTCGGCCCGTTGGCTATCACCGGTAGCCACCTCGAAAAGTTCGTACTCGCTTTCATCAATGGTCGTGACGGTGACGGGTGCGGCAGCCGTACTAGCTGGCTGACAGTGCCACAGCGAAAGGGCAAGCAGGCTGACGAGAGGAAGACGGAGGAGGCGAAGCATGGGTAATTATAATTAGTCGTAAAGATAAAATCAGGCAGCCCAAACGGGTGACCTTGGCCCGTCCGGTCGTCAAAAGTACGGTATGTGACCCCGTCGCAGCCCCCTTTTGCTATTTAACAGATCTTTAAAAACGCCCGCAAAAGGTGCTTTTAGTGCCGTTTGATCAGGTGTTTAAGCCCCATCGAGGGGCTAAGTGTTAAGGTTTTTCACGGTACACCCCAGGGGCTGATCTCCCGTTTTTATGGGGCTTTCCGGCGCGGAGGTTCGTCCGGCTCCGGTTTGCCGCAAAACCTTAACACTCCTTAAGATAAGCAGCCCAAGGGTAGCCCGTAAAGCCCTCCTTGACGACCGGCCCTTTCACGGATTGAAGGTAGGCCCTAACTTTGACTTGTCAGCAAGCAGAAGCTCTGCCCTTCGCTGGCGCTCCAGTAATAAGCACCCGTTTGATGTCACCTTTTTTATACTGATTCAAGCCTGAAAAATTTGTGACTACACGCCTTTACCCATAACACCTGCCCATTGTTTTTACCCATACTGCCTTCAAAATAAGCACCCGCCCTTTTTCACGTTTGAGTATCCCTGAAATTTTTTTTCAACCCCGCCCGGCTCCGTGCCAGACGGGGTATTTTTGTGGGTTTAGGGCGCGCGGCCGTGGTTACTGAGCGGAGTCGAAATGCAGGATGCAAAGTAGGGGTTGGAAGAAAGCAATGGGTACCGGCTGCGGCGGCTTCGCTTGTATTTAAGTAACTAACGTCAGTCTTTTTATCGTAATCGAATTGGTGGTCTTGTGGTTTTGTGGTCAGATAAATCGTTCGTGACCGTATCACAAAACCACCCAGCCATTGTCTAGTGGGCCAAACCGTAAGTTTCGTTGCATTAGGTCGAAGCTATTGTGGTTCCTGGCAAGGCGCGAAAACCGGAGTGAAGCCTTAGCTGCATGAGGGTTTTCGTAACGCAGCCAGGAGCCGCAATAGCGAGACTTGGGTGTAATAGAACTTGCGGGTTGGTCCACTAGGTGGACGTTGTGGCGGGCGATAGCAAGGGATCGATCCTACAATCTCCGTATCGGAAACTGCTCCTCCAACCCTTCCCTGCATCCCGCATTTCGACTCCGCTCAGTAACCACGGCCGCGCCCAAAAACCGTAGCGGAGGCCGTTCGTCCGGCCAAAAAGGCCTATTTGCCGAAAAAACACTTGTCTTGCAAACGATTCCTCGTCCTTTACGGTTAGTTTACTCGAATACATCATTAACCACAACCACCCGCGATATGCAACTCAAGAAAAGTGGCGGCCTGCTCGCCTTTTGCCTGCTGGCCTTCGGTCTTACGGCCCAGACCAACATCGACTTCACCCAGTACACCCTCGATAATGGCCTGAAGGTCATCCTCCACCAGGATGCGACGGCACCGATTGTGGCCGTCACCATCATGTATGAAGTGGGCGGTAAAGACTCCTTCGAGGGGCGGACTGGCTTCGCGCACTTCTTCGAGCACCTGCTGTTTGAAGGCAGCGAAAACATGGGCCGTGGTGAATTTGCCGACTACGTGGAAAGTGCTGGCGGGGTTTTGAACGCCAACACCAGCCAGGACCGCACCTATTACTACGAAATACTACCCAGCAACCAGCTCGAACTTGGCCTCTGGCTGGAGAGCGAGCGCCTGCTCCATGCCGTCGTTAACCAGGAGGGCGTCAACACCCAACGCGAAGTCGTCAAGGAAGAACGCCGACAGTCGATGGACAACCAGCCCTACGGTAACCTCCTGTACGAACTGTTCCGCCACGGCTTCGAAAAGCACCCCTACAAAGATCCTAACATCGGCTACATGGCCGACCTGAACGGAGCGCAGGAAGCGGATTACAAACGTTTCTACGAGACCTATTACGTACCTAACAATGCGATACTGTCCATCGCTGGCGACCTCGATATAGACGAGACAAAAGCCCTGATTGAAAAGTACTTCGGTGGTATTCCCAAAGGTGTCACCCCACCCCGCGTGACGATAGTGGAGCCAGCCCTGGGCGGGGAAGTCCGCGATACCGTGTACGACGACAAGGCGCCGCTACCCGCCCTCGTGATGGGCTACCGCACGCCCGAGCGCAACCACCCCGACTACTACGCCATCAGCATGATGAACCAGGTACTGAGCCAGGGGCAAAGCTCCCGCCTCAACAAAGCCCTGGTCGACGAGCAACAGGTGGCCATTCAGGTACTTTCCATCCCGAGCTTCACCGAAAGCCCTGGTCTGGCCATCGCCCTGGCCATCGCCAAGCCCGGCGGCGACATCAAGACCGTAGAAATGGCCTTCAATAAAGAAGTGGAAAAGATGCAGACCGACCTGATCTCCGAGCGGGAGTTCCAGAAACTGCGCAACCAGGTGGAAGCCGACGCCATCTCCGGTTACGGCACCATGGCTGGCATCGCCGAAAGCCTCGCTAACTACGAGATGTACCAGGGCGACGCCAACCTGATCAACACCGAAACCGCCCGCTTCCTGAAAGTAACCCGCGAAGATATCCGCCGGGTAGCCAGGGCGTACTACACGATGGACAATCGGGTAACCCTTTACTGGGTACCGGGGGAGAAGCCGGCGAAGTAAGCAGCTCGTCCGCCGAGGCGAGAAGAACGACCTGACTCGTCGGCCGAGCGAGTCTGAATCCGAAATTACTCGGCAGACAAGCGCGCAGCAGCCCCGCAGGAAATCAGCTCCTACGTCGCGCCTCGGCCAACGAGTGACCTCCGTTGTCCTATCGCAAATTTTTATCACCCTGCCTCTAATGCTAATCATAGGCTAAAGCTGGCGAACTGGACGCTCGCAGCCTACGATCAACGAAATTGCTTCGCCATTCCGTCGATCGCAACGCTGCGAGGTACTTACCTAGTCCTTTGCAGCGGGCTTAGGACCTCGGAGTATGAATTTTCAGTTTGACGCGGAGCAGTCAAGCTGAAAATTAACCTTCGGGCGTCCGTTCCTGGCTCGTTTAGCCCCTGATTCGCATTTTTAATCAATACTTGCCGGAAAACCAACTTCTCCGGCAAGCGAAAAAATAATAACCATGCAACGCATTTTCCTGGGCCTGTGCGCCCTTTTCCTGGCCGCCGCCTGTTCCACTACCAAGCCGGCCCCCCCTGAACTCAGCCCCATCATAGATGAAGGCATAGATATGCGGGCCGAAAGCTGGCGTGCCACGGTACCCACCCCTGGACCTGCTCCGACGATCGAGCTGGGCGACTTTCAGGATTTCAAGCTCGATAACGGCCTGCAGGTCGTGCTGGTCGAAAACCACAAACTACCGCGCATCAGTTACCAGCTTTTCGTGGACGTTCCGCCGATGCTGGAGGGCGACTACGCCGGTACCAGCCAGCTGATGGGTAGCATGCTGCGCCGGGCGACCGCCACCAAGTCGAAAGAGGAGATCGACGAAGCTATTGACTTCATCGGTGCTTCCCTGAATACGGGCGGTAGCGGTGCTTTCGGTGCCACGATCAGCAAGTACAAAGAAAGCCTGCTGGAAATGATGGCTGAAGTGGTGCTCGACGCTCGTTTTCCCGAGGAAGAATTCGCCAAGGTGAAGTCGGAGGCGGAGGCGAACCTCCAGTCGGAACTCGGTAACCCCGGGGCCATCGCCAGCCGCGTGAAGAACGTGCTGACCTACGGAGCGGACCACCCTTACGGCGAGTTGACCACCGAAAAAAGCCTGGCTAACGTCACCCTGGCGCAGGTAAAGGACTACTACAACAACTACTTCGTGCCCAACCGCAGCTACCTCGTGATGGTGGGTGACCTGACCCGCACCGAAGCGGAAACCCTGGCCAAGAAGTACTTCAGTACCTGGAAGCAGAAGGACGTTATGGTTCCCTCCCTCAATATGCCCAAGCGGCCCCAGGGGGTGACGGTCAACTTCGTGCCCCGCGCCGGTTCCGTGCAGTCCAACATCCTCATTGCCCACCCGGTCGACGTGAAGCCGGGAACGGAAAAAGCCATTGAGGCCAGTATCGTTAACACCATTCTGGGCTCCGGCTTCGGTGGTCGGTTATTCCAGAACCTGCGGGAAGACAAGGCTTACACTTACGGTGCCAACTCCAGCGTATCGGCTAGCGAAGTGGTGGGCAGCTTTAGTGCCTTCGCCGACGTGCGCAACGAGGTGACCGACTCGGCCATTACCGAGTTCATGATGGAGCTGGCCAAGATCAGTAGCGAGCCGGTAACGGATAAAGAGCTGGCCCGCACGAAGAGCCAGGTCACCGGTTCCTTCGGCCGCGCACTGGAAAGCCCGAACCGCATCGCGAGCTACGCCCTGAACACCATCCGCTACGACCTGGACCGCGACTACTACCCTACTTACCTCAAGAAAGTAGAAGGTATCAACCAGGCCGACCTGCTGGCGGTGGCCCGCGACGTGATCAACCCCGCCAACACCAACATCATCGTGGTCGGTGATAAAGCGGTAGCCGACAAACTGGCCAGGTTTGCCACCAACGGCCAGGTGAACTACTTCGACGTGAACGGCCAGCCGGTCGACATGGCGGCGATGGCCGCACCGACCGACCTGACGCCCAAGAGCGTGCTGATGAAGTACGTTGATGCGATTGGCGGAAAAGCGGCGATCGATGAAATCAATAACTTGTCGATGGTCATGGAGGCCGATGTTCAGGGGCAGACGGTTACGCAGACAATGGACAAAGAAGGCGGCACTAAACTGAGCAGCCAGACGATCATGATGGGCATGGTCATGGTCGATCAGCGGTACAATGATGGTAAAGCCAGGATGTCCCAGCAAGGGCAGGTCGTTCCCGACAACCCACTGATCACCGCCGCCATGAAGGAGCAGGCCGCCCTTTTCCCCATCGTCGACTTGCTTAACATTCTCGACTCCGTGACCGTCTCCGGTACGGACAAGGTGGACGGGAAAGACGTCGTGGTGCTTGAGGTCAAGAAGGCTGGTGGTACCAGCCAGCACTTTTTCGATATGGCAACTGGCCTCCAGGTTAAGGACATCAAGAACGAGATGGGGCAGCAGATTTCAACAGTTTTGAGCGACTACCGCGAGTTAGCCGGGGTCAAATTCCCCTACAGCATGAAGATAACCGGGGCGGCCCCCTTCTCCATTGATATGAAGGTGACAACGGCGAAAGTGAATACAATGCTTGAGCAGTCTAAATTTTCGATTGACTAAGTAAGGATACTGCTTACTAATGTTTGACGCCAGCCCGGCCATTCCGAAATTGTTCGGGGTGGCCGGGCTTTTTTTCGCCTCCTCCCACCTTCCCTGCACCATTCGACAGGCGCAGCGCAGCGCCTGCGTCCCGAACTGGATTCGGGGGCCGCGCCTATTGGCCAGTGCTGGAAGCAGGATTCTGAAAATTCAGAAAAATGTCGTTGCCTAGCGAACGTCAGGCCTGCCCCTCCCGTTGTAACAAACGAGATAAATAAACACCTAAAACCAACATATTCAAAGCATTAGCTAAATCGGCCCACGAGCCATAACATAAATATCATGCGTAGCCATAACAATCAAATCAAAACCCTCAATACCCTCATCACCACCCTGTACGACGGCGAAAACGGTTATAAAGAAGCTGCCGAAGAAGTAAGCAGCGTCACCCTGGCCACCAGGTTCCGCCAGCTCGCACAGCAACGTTACGACTTCGGTCACGAAATAAAGCCCTTCATTAAGGGCCTTGACGGTGAGCCCAATAAAGGTGGCAGTGCTACCGCCAGTATCCACCGCGTATGGATGGACCTCACAGCAGCCGTTGCTGACAACGACGAGGAAGTCATCCTGAAAGAATGTATTCGTGGCGAAGAAAGTGCTGTATCTTCTTACGAGGAAGCACTCGAAGGAACAACCCTCACTGGAGCAGCCCGCGAGACGGTCATCACCCAAATTGAAAAAATCAGCCATACGCTGGTGGAACTACGCACAATGGTCGATTCGTACGAAACTGCCTAAAATGACCCTGTTTTCCGCTTGCGGAGGACATTACTTGAATCCCCTGTAACAATCGTCCTTTTCACCTTTGGTGGAAGGGGCTTTTGGGGTTAACGGCAATTGCCCATATGGCCATTTGTAGCGGGCGACCGCAGGGGATCGCACATTTGTAGCGGGCGACCGCAAGGGATCGCACATTTG
>Ga0136553_1000676_pt1 | contig 11508 bp, 6 predicted proteins | sample AntRauTorckE5430_FD_101384 | JGI IMG/M metagenome (GOLD analysis project Ga0136553, IMG submission 101384) | Saline lake microbial communities from Rauer Islands, Antarctica - Metagenome Torckler E5 #430 | ecosystem: Environmental > Aquatic > Non-marine Saline and Alkaline > Saline | place... | reverse complement strand
GAGATCCATGTCAACTTCTATGGTGAGTTTACCCCCTTCTTTCTTCACGATCCGTGTAGCCATGCGATTTTCAGGGGAAGTTACATAAAATTGGCGTACATCAAAACACCGTCACACCCTAAGGTAACTCATCCATCCATTTACGTAGCGTTTTACGGCAAACGCTGTATTCCTGAGCGATAGCTTTTCTGGTAATTATGTACATGCAATGGTCTGTTGCGATTTAGCTCCTTAGAATGGATGCTGAAAAAAGTCTGGCAAGCCCTACCTTGTAGGTTCTAACACACTATAAGATCCATGACTTGCCCTACGAAAATCGAAACTCTCGCTGTCGTAATATTACGACAATTTCCCCAAAAGAAGGTATGGCAGACTAACTTTTTTTTTGCACCTGTTCGTTTTGTGGATGTCCATCAGGGGACGGTACAACTTTGCGCACTTAGGGGTTGCTGAAAAATAAGTTATTCGCGGCTTAATGCTGTAAATATCGAATTCATTGAGGTCTCTACTTTCAGATGGATAGTTTATTTTTCAGCAATCCCTTAGCCCGGTATGGTACTACCTCTCAAGAGGCTACGCGGTATTAAGCGTAGATGTCAAGAAAAAGGAGTTGTTAGGCCGCTTCCACCGTCCTGGACAGTGTTTAAGTCAAGGTGAGCGAACTTGTCTTGATCACGACTTTCCTAGCTTCTCGGACGGTAAAGTCGTACCTCATGGCATCTATGATATTGGCCGCAACGAAGGACATCTCACGCTGTGCGATTCTAAGGACACAGCCGAGTTCAACGTTGATTGCTGCCGTCAATATTGGCACCTAATCGGCCGGCATCATTATCCCCCAGGTACTCCCATCTTGCTATTGCTCGATGGAGGCGGGTCGAATGGGTGTAGAAATCGGCTCTTTAAAGAAGAGCTACAGGATTGGGCAGATGAAGCGGGGCTCAATATCCGAGTGGCCCACTATCCGGCTTACTGTTCCAAGTATAATCCGATTAAACATCGGCTGTTTCCATCTATCACCAAGTTTTGGAACGGAATGATGTTGGATAGCATGGAAACGATGAAGGAAATGATTGTAAGTAGATCAGCACTGTTGAAATCTGACCTGTCCATAAGTGTGGATATTTTAGACCGGATTTACCAGACAGGTGTCAAGGTCTACGATGATTTTTTTGGATTATTGCAATATCCAGGTTGACAATTTTTTACCGGACAGAAACTATCGCGTTTTGGCTATGCCCAAATCGGACAGTTATTAAATCGACGTTCCTTAGCGGACAAGGAACGATGAACGGATGGTTCACGCCCAAAGGGACTGCCTCGATTAACCTCAGTTACATCAATGGTTCGGCCGATGCTTTTTACGTGGGCGACGTCCGAATGGAAGGGATTCCAGTTCATCAAGAGTTTTCTCAGAACATTTACAGTGCCTACCACGCTTCTTCGTGTTTCAAAAAACTTTCTTTGAGGTAACGTACTCAGGGCAATCGCCAGATCGCTGCTATTGCTCACGTGCACAGTAAACGAGCTGATGGCAGGCTATGCTAGTGCCTCCCGATCAAAACTTAGAGAATTGACTAGCTTGCACCATGGCAGATTCTTTAGGCATCCTTGCCCTCGTTCCACCGTTGGTGGCCATCATTTTGGCCATCCTCACGCGGCAGGTATTCATTTCCCTCATCGTCGGTATTTTCATCGGCTACGTCATCCTGGCGGGCGGTAACGTCTGGCTCGGCTTTCTGGATACGATGCAGGGGCTGGTCGACGTCTTTGCGGACGCTGGCAATACGCGGACGATCATGTTTTGCGCGCTGGTCGGGGCCTTGATTGTGTTCATGCAACGCTCGGGCGGGGTGGCGGGCTTCATCGCCTTCGTGGAACACAAACTGCGTAAATATGAGGCGCGGGAAGACGGTTCCGGCAAGGTTGTCGTGCAGCTGCTGGCGTGGCTGACGGGGGCTGTGATCTTTGTGGAGAGCTCGATCAGCGTGTTGACCGTCGGGACGCTGTACCGGCCGATTTTCGATAAAATGGGCATCAGCCGGGAGAAGTTGGCGTACATCGCGGACTCCAGTTCGGCGCCGAGTTCGATCCTCATTCCGTTCAACGGTTGGGGTGCTTTCATCATGACGCTGCTGGCGGCGGAAGGCTTTGCCGACCCCTTCCAGACGATGATCCGGGCGTTGGGGTACAACTTTTACGCGATGCTGGCGCTGCTGCTGGTGCCGGTCGTTGTCCTGCTCAAGCGCGATTTCGGGCCGATGAAAAAAGCGGAAATTAGGGCGCAGTCAGGTCAGGTTCTGAGCGACGGTGCCACGCCGGTGGTTGATACCGAGCTGACCGACATTGCCGCCAAGCCGGGCGTGACGCCCAATCTTTGGAATATGGTCTTGCCCATCGTCGTGATGGTGGTAGCCATGCCGCTCATGCTGGCCTACACCGGTTGGTCAGATGCGGTGGCGCAGGTGGGCGCGGCCGTGGTTACTGAGCGGAGTCGAAATGCTGGTGCATGGGATGTTGGATTGCTGGCCATCGGCAAAGGTTCGGGGTCTACCTCCGTGCTGATTGCCGTGACGCTGTCCATCCTCGTCAGCATGGTATTTTACAAGGCGCAGGGTATTTTTGGTTTCCGCGAGGCGGTAGACCTGGTGCTGAAGGGCATCGCCGGGCTGATTCCGCTGGCTTTGCTGATGCTGCTGGCCTTCGCCATCGGCTCGCTCTGCAAACAGCTTGAAACCGGGATTTACGTGGCCGACGTAGCGAAGGGCTTCCTCTCCCCCGGCCTGGTACCTTTCCTGGTGTTTGTGGTGACCTGTTTCATCGCCTTCAGCACCGGGTCGAGTTGGGGCACCTTCGCCATCATGATCCCGATCGCCGTACCGATGGCCACCCAGATGGACGCCAACGTGCTGATGGCGATTGCCGCCGTACTCGGCGGCGGCGTCTTCGGCGATCACTGCTCCCCGATTTCCGACACGACCATCCTCTCCAGCATGGCTTCGGCGACGGACCATGTGGACCACGTAAAGACGCAGTTGCCTTATGCGGGGCTGGCGGGTGGAATGGCGGGCTTGATTTACCTGATTTTGGGGGTGGTTTGATTTTTTATGCAATATTTAGTAGTCTGGTCTAGGGCGTAGTTGGGATTTGTCCCACCCTGCACAGAGCAATTTTATATTGATAATCAAGCAATTACAAATTCACTTATTCAATATTTTAGGCTAAAATCCCCTTACCGTTCAAAAAATAGAGTTGATCACTTGAACACAAAAAATACAATTACTTGATAGTCAGTGCTTTATTATTTATATGGTTGGGACAAATCACAACTGCGCCCTCTGGTCTATGTATTATTGGCAGTATTACCTACGTAATTTGCAACTGCTATCGAATCATCGTGCCTTTATGGCATGTTGATCTTAAGAAAAATTAGTGCGTATCTTACAGAAATAGGTAAGTACTTCCCCATCATCAACCTCACCGGTCCTCGTCAGGCTGGCAAGACGACGTTCCTTAGAAATTGCGGAAAAATAAACTATCCATTTGAAAGTAGAGACCTCAATGAATTCGATATTTACAGCATTAAGCCGCGAACAACTTATTTTTCAGCAACCCCTTAGTCAGTTTTACAAAGGCTATCGTTATGCAGCGGTCCTCAACGTAACCCAATTTCACAGAGTGCCACACCGGCTACACGCGACTATTTCCTAATCAAAGGCAATCGGCGCAAAAAGAGAAGAACAAAATTTCGTCCTTCACGAAAAATCCTATCGAAAAGTCACCCCCTCCCCAGCGGGGATACGTTTTCGGTGGTGAAGGGGACCCAAAATAAGTTAGAGGTGGGGTGCACGGCGGTACATTGAGAACTGCTGCTATAGCAGCGGACTCCTACTGACAAGGACAGGACAAAGCACTAAGTCCGCTATGTATTCACCTTAGATTTGTCCAGCCCATAGTCATCCCTTTACAGCACAAAGGCGTAGATTATTTCTTCCCTACCGATTAAACACCCCATACACCCACCGCAACACCTTCGGCACCGGCCCACTCGTAAGCAAGTCCGTAGCCCCCTGCCGCGCGCCTTTCTGGATGATGCGGCTGGCCACCGGGTAGGCGTAGATCATACTCGTCAGCGCGGAGTATTTCATCCCCTTGGTTTGCAGGAAGTGGAGGGTTTGGATCATTTCGCCGGCAGCTGGGGCGGCGAGGCAACCACCCAGTACTTTACCACCGCCCCACCAGCCCTTGCTGAGGTACACGATCAGGTGGCCGTTGCGAAAATCAGCGGCGACGGCCCGGTCGTCGTCTTCCAGCGATAGTTCACGGGTTTCGAAGTCGATGCCTTTTTCCTTCAAGCGCGCGGACGTCATTCCGAAGGTGGCGATCTCCGGGTCGGTGAAGGTCACCCAGGTGAATTTGTCAAGATTGTGCTTTTGCTTGATGGGATTCAGCAGGTTGTTCCACAGCTGGGTGTTGTGAAACTCGGCCCCGTGGCTGAACTGCTCGGCCCCGAAGGCGTCACCGATGGCGTAGATGTTGGGGTTGGTGGTGCGGTAGCGGTCGTCGGTAACGATTTTACCCTTTTCGACCCGGACGTCGGCGTTTTCCAGGCCCAGCCCTTCGGTTTGGACCTTGCGACCGATGGCGACGAGGAGGTGGGTGAACGTAACCCTCTCCCCCAGCCCCTCCCCCGGGGAGAGGGGAGACGTTAGCGGTGTTGCGCCATGGCTCTCTTCAACTTTTTTTGCCCCCGCATTTCGACTCCGCTCAGTAACCACGGCCGCGCCCTTAAGCTGCGCTGTTGTTGCGTTCGTAAAGGTATCCACTTCGGTATTGAAGCGGATGTCCACCCCTTCTTTCCGCAGGGTATCTACCAGGATATGGCTCATCTTTTCCGGATCTTTCTCGTTGAGCCGTTCGTCGCGCACCAGCAGCGTCACCCGGCTGCCAAGGCGAACGAAGGCCTGCGACAACTCGCAACTGATCGGCCCACCACCGACGATGAGCAGGTGGTCGGGTAGCTCTTCCAACTCCCAAAAAATGGACTGATTGGTCCACTGCTTGACCTGGTCAATGCCCGGCAGGTCAAGCAGCCGCGGAACGGAACCACTCGCCAGCACGATGGTGGGAGCCGTCAACTTTTTGCCGTTGACGGTCACTTCCTTACGCCCCGTCAGCTCGGCCATGCCGACGATGGAGTCGGTACCGAATTCCTGGCGAAAGTGCTCCGGCGTTTCCATGGCCCGGATGATGTCCTGCTGGCCGTGAACGTAAGCCATTACCTTTTTAAAATCAGCCTTCCCTTCGGTTTTAAGACCAAAATCTTCGGCTTGCTTAGCACCGGCGAACAGGCTGGCGACGTGCAGGATCGCCTTGCTCGGCACGCAACCATAGTTGAGGCAGTCGCCACCGAAGTTTTTTTCTGTCTTGTCAATCAGGGCAGCCCGCAGGCCGATGGAGGAACCGAAGCCGGCGCAGCCGAGGCCAGCGGCACCGGCACCGATGACGATGATGTCGTGGGTATAAGTCATGGCTTCATAAAAGCTGGAAGCGGTAGAGTGTTCGGTCAGCGGAATGGAAACAACCAAGAAAGTAGGCGTTCGGGGCTAGGGTGATAAAAATTTCCGAAAAACAGGCTAATAAGACAACCGCTGTAGGTCGCTCAAATTTTATCACCCTAGTTCGAGGCCATAATTAACAGATCGTGCCAGGAACTTCACTTCCTAAAACCGCCAGATCGCCTGCGCGCCAACGTCCGTCCGCCGCGATTCGCCGGTGGCCTCCAGGCCGTTGTCGAAGGTGGTGCCGTCGGTGAAGAAAGTCTGGGCGATCCGTCCTTCCAACGTCAGTCCGCGAATGCCTTTGTAGCGCACCAACAGGAACGTCCGTGTGCCCTGGTGATAATAAGGTAGCACCCGGGCATTGTAAAGTAGTCCGTTTTCGTACTGGTAAAAGCGGACGTTGAAGCCGTCGGTATTGAAAAGGGAAAAGCGGGTAGTGAAACTGAAAGCCCCGCGCGGCCGGTAGATCAAATCCTGGTAGATCATGAAGCCGGTTTCGCGGTCGGTGAGTTCCTCTTCGGTATAGCCCACGTCGAGGCGGCTGCGCCATTCGAGGTCAGTATTGATTTTGTAGGCGAAATGGAGGCGGGCTTGAAAACGGGTACGCGGCACAACGGGGTCGAGGTTGGTAAAGACCGATTCATCGCCGTCGGTGCCAAAACCCTTCGTTTCCGAGCGCAGCTCCAGGTAAGTATCCAGTTTGCGCTTTTGCCAGTAGGTGAGGCGGAAGCGATATTCGTGGCCTTCGCTCGGTGCGTCAATGTTGAAGCGCAGGTAGGGGAAGCGAAAGATATCGTAGTAAGCGTTGATGCGCCAGTGTTTACCGGGGCGCAGTTCGAGGCCGACGTAGATGCCTTCTTCATTGCGCGCGCCGGTGGTTTCGCCGAAGGGGCGGGCGTTGAGGGCCTGGTAGTCGACGCCGTAATTGCGGTAAACGACGGAGACATCGACGTAACGGTCCAGCCCCAGCATCAGGCCGTGGAGTTGGGAGAAGCCGAAGCCATTTATCCCGTTTTGTGGCTCCTTACTGGAGCCCGCCACCTCGCCGAAGAAGGTAAAATTGCGGTAGCGGTAGCGGTAATCGACGCTGGCGTTGAGAAGGTCAGTGCCCTGAAAGAAGAAGCGGTTGAAAGGCTGGTCGCGCAGATCGAGCGGCCGGCTCAGCTTGGTACCCAGCAGGTTAAAGCCGAGTTGGAAGCGCTGGTTGGCCCGGTAACGGAGGCTGCCGCCGACGTTGGTTTCGGTGAGGGAGTTGCGGTCTTCCACCTCGTTGGGCGTGCGGTTGAGGCCGATGATGTCGAGGCTGGTGATGCCGAGGTCTTCAAACTCCACATCGAGCGTATCGGCAACGGAGACCAGGTTGGCGGTGCGACCCCGACGGCTGGCGAAGGCGGTCAGCTCCAGCTTTTTACCGAAGGCCAGGGTGGTGCCGACGCCGCGCATGAAGTTGGCTTCGTTGACGCTGGTGTAGGGGCGTATCACCTGGCCGCCGCGCGCCACGTTGGTCGTCTGGCTACTCTTACCGAAACCAAAACCAGTGAAGAGGATCAGGCCCTGGCCGAAGCTGACGGCAAAGTCCCCCACGGCCACGGCCTTGACCGTCCGGTTCACATCGGCGAGAAAAAAATGGGCACTGTAATAGTCGAAGCCCCGGTTTTTATTATTGGCGGCAAAGAAGGCTTCCCCCGGGTCTTTTTCGGCCGTGATGCCGAAGCTCATTTTATTGCCGTAGCGTTGGCGGAAGCGGGTGTACAAGCGGTCGGGGCTACCGAGGTAGTAGTTCGTCGCGCCGGTTTCCGGGCCAATTTCGTAGCCACGAACGGTCTCGAGGCGGCGTTGCCAGCGGACGTACAGCTCGCGGTCGCCTTCGGCAAACATTCGGCCCAGGGAGATTTTAGCATCGTCCAGGTCACCACCTACGCGGATGAAGGGGGCGATGCGGCGGACGCTCTCCAGGTCCATACCGGGGATCACCTGCAGTTCGTAAACGCTGAGCAGGCCGCCCATCCGATCGCGGTATTCGAGTAGCTGTCCGATCTGTATGGGGCTGAGCAGGAAGGTTTCGGTGAGCTCCTCGTAGGTGGCGCGGTTGATGTTCAGCGGTCGGCGGCGGTAGTCGTCCAGTATGTCAAAAGCGGTGTTGAAGGCGAATTCGTCGGTATCACCTTCGCTGTTGGCAAGTACGTCTTCGATCAGTTGCTCCTGGGCCTGCTCGGCGGCGTCGAGCTTGGGCGGCAGCGTATCTCTTTGGGCACTGACGATAACGCTGAACAATAGTAGCAAAAGCGTCATTCGGGGGCGCGGCCGCCGGTGCAAAGGAAGTTGAAGGAGCATGGAGGACAAAGGTAAGTTGTGGCGACCAACTTCGGAAGTACGGGCCCACAGTCCGATCCCACTTCCCGTAGTACGGAAACTTAGCCCGCCTTCCATGAGGCAATATTCTCCCGCACCCCCGCCAGCAACACCAGCCTGGCCTCCACACTGGCCCACCCCATATGGGGTGTCAACAACAGCCGGTGCGGTTCTTTCACCCTTAGAAAGGGGTGATCGGCAGGAGTGGGTTCAGTCGTGAATACATCGGAGGCCGCCCCGGCAATTTGCCCATCGTCGAGGGCACGGACGAGGGCAGATTCATTGACGATACCACCCCGAGCTACGTTGACCAGGTAGGCGGAGGCTTTCATCATCGCTAACTGCGCGGTATCGATCAGGTCGCGGGTAGCGTCGTTGAGCGGGCAGTGGATGGAGACGACCGCGCTGGTGGTCAGCAACTCCTCCAGCGAGAGGTGGGGATAGGGCTGGCCATCGGTGTTGTTGCCGGAGGTGGAGTGGTAGACGACCTCCGCCCCGAAGGCCGTGGCCAACTGCCCTACCCGGTGGCCAATCGCCCCGAGGCCGATGATGCCGAAGCGGGCACCACTCAGTTCATAAAAAGGTAGCCGCCAGTAACCGAAGGCGGTGTGCTGGCGGTACGTCCCGTCATACACCGCTGCGTTGAGGTGGATCAGGTCTGTCGCCAGGGCAAACAAAAGGGTGAAGGTGAGTTGGGCGACGGAGTTGGTGCTGTAACCGCTGACGTTTTTCACCGGGATGCCGCGTACGGCAGCGGCCTCCAGGTCGACGTTGTTCAGGCCGGTGGCGGCGATGCAAATGAGTTTCAGGTCGGGGAGTTGGTCCATTTCCGCTGCGCCGATCACCACTTTATTGACGATGGCGACGGTGGCGCCTTGTAGGCGGTCGACAAGCTGGTCTGGCCTCGTGTTTTCGTAGCCGGTGTACTCCCCCAGCTCATTGAACTGAGCGAGAGCTGTGGGGAGATCGGCGACGGTCTGGGTATCGAGGAAGATGATTTGCATTATAAAGCTCGTTTTATGGCGGGGCAAATTAGGCATACCAGCGTCTGCTCCCAAACACCCGGCCCCTATGCAACGTTCCTCACCCGGATCTCCCAACGGTTCCCTCTTTTTACCGACCTTGACCACATGCACCAGATGGTACGATTTTCGCCAGCCTTTCTTTCCTTGCTTTTCTGCCTGCTTTGCACCAGCGGCCGCGCCCAGGAAGCCGTCATTAGCGGCCAGGTGACCGACACCGAAGGAGAGGCCCTCATCGGGGCCACCGTCCAGGTAATCGGCTCGGTGATCGGCGCGGCGACGAACCTCAACGGGCATTACGAAATCGAAGTACCGCCCGGCAACATCCGCCTGTTGTACAGCTACCTCGGTTTTGAAGATTTTGACACCACCCTCGTCGTTGGCGTGGCCGAACGGGAGTTTGGTGTCGACGTAACGATGTCGGAATCCTTCCTGGAAACCGGCGAAGTGATCGTCTTCGGTCGCCGGGCCAGCGGCCAGGCCCAGGCACTGCGCAACCAGCAATCGAGTCAGCTCAACCAGACGATCATCCACTCCGAGGTTTTCAATATGTACCCCGACATCACCATCGCCGAGACGGTTAGTCGCATGCCCGGCGTATCGATATTGCGGGGCGTGGATGAGGGCGAGATCGTGCAGATGCGGGGCCTGCCCGAGCAGTACACCGCCGTGATGCTTAACGGTCAGCGGCTCCCCACCATTCAGCCGGAGGTCGATCAATCCGGCAGCCTCGACATCATCCAGAGCAACCTCGTTGACGAGGTGCGGGTGATCAAGGCCCGCGCGGCCGATATGGACGGCGACGCCATTGCCGGCACCGTCGATTTCCGCGTCCGCCACCCGGAAGAAAAATTTGAAGTGCTGCTACAAGCTGGCCAGGGGCAAAACTTTGGCTTCAACGACAACCCCAACCAGTCCTCCGGCATCACCCAGCTGGCGGGCACGATCAACTCCGAGGTGGCCGACGAAAAAGTGTACGCCCTCGCCTCCGGCAGCTACCTCCGGCAGGGGCGCGGCACAAGCACCCAGCGTTACGAATACGGCAGCCTGGGCGAGCGTGGCCGTAACTTGTACAGCTCCCGCCCCTTCGATACTGACCGGCAGACGGAGCGGGTCGGCTTCGTCGGGGCCGTCGAGCTACGGCCCAGCATCTACAACCGGATGCGGCTGAGCTACAACTTCAGCGAGCTGAGCGAAGAGATCGAAGAGCGGCAGTTACTGGTGAACGCTGGCGACGCGCCCTCCGTCCGGCGCATTTCCAGCGGCTGGCAGACCAACCGTCGCCTCAACCTCGTCGCCATGGAAGTAGAAAACAACTTCCCCAAAACCCGCCTGGATTACCAACTGAGTTTCAGCGAAAACTCGGAACGACTCAGCGACCGGCTGCGCAACGTTTACCGCGCCGACGCCATCAACGCCAACATTAACAGCGAAGCAGCCCTCCGCGATCTCCTCCCCAGTGACGTAGCCGCCGCTGGGCCACTAACCAGGATCGCCCAGCTGCAAGACAACTCCCTGCTCGAGGAAACCGTCGCCATCGGTAGCCTCAACATCACCCGCTACCTGAACAGCAAGCGCAACAGTTTCCTCAAATTTGGCGGCCGCTACCGCAGCAAAGACCGCCGCTACGGAACGAGTAACCTGCTGCGCCAAGCGGCAAGCCAGCCGGACGAAATTACGGCTGGCACCTTCCCGGAGCTACTGACGGAGCCCTTCGTACAAGAGGTGGGCAGCCTCGACACCCTCAATAAAAGCTACGACGCCCAGCAACGCATCGCCGCCGGGTACGTGATGTACGCGGCCAACTTCAACGCCAAGCTTTCGCTCACCACCGGCCTCCGCTACGAATACACCACGGTGGAGGCCCGCAACGCCGTCGACACCTTCAACTTTAACAACAATAAAATCTTCCCCAGCCTCAACCTGACTTACCGTATTCGCCGCGACCGCCAGTTCCGTTTCGCCTACTACGACGCGGTAGCCCGGCCGAATTACGGCACTTACCGCCCCCTGGAAAACACGCCCCTGCAATTGATTGCCAACGACCAATTTTCAATCAGCAACCCCGACCTGGAGCAAACGTTCAGCCGTAATTTTGACCTGACCTACGAACGCTACGGTAACCGGGACGGGCTATTGACCATTGGCCTCTACGGCAAGTTTCTGAACAACCCAACCGTGCTCGTGCAGACATCGCGCGAAGAACTGACCCGGCCGGTTTACGACAATACCATCGTGAATGCCAACGACGCTACGGTGATCGGCCTGGAACTCGGCTTTTACCAAAACCTGGGCTTTTTGAACAATAAACTCCGCTTCATCGACATCAACGGCACCTACAATTACAATACGATCGACGTCGACAACCCCGACGGGGTGGACGACGACCTGCCCCTGGCTCAGGCCCCACGGCAGTCCGCCAACCTGAGTTTCGTGTACAGCAACCCCAACACCCGGCTCAATTTTGTGGCTGCCGCCAACTTCCGCGACCGCGTCTTCGACCGCTTGCTCGACGGCGAAGCCATCTACCGCAACCGCCTGCTCACCATCGATATTTCCGCCGATTACGAGGT
>Ga0136553_1000675_pt1 | contig 11508 bp, 6 predicted proteins | sample AntRauTorckE5430_FD_101384 | JGI IMG/M metagenome (GOLD analysis project Ga0136553, IMG submission 101384) | Saline lake microbial communities from Rauer Islands, Antarctica - Metagenome Torckler E5 #430 | ecosystem: Environmental > Aquatic > Non-marine Saline and Alkaline > Saline | place... | reverse complement strand
TACACGGCAGGCTTTCGCCGCTGAGTTCGGCGATGTGGCGAGCGATGACTTCGTAGGCGATGGGGTTGTTCTTGGCCTGGTCGGCGTCGGTGGTCAGCAGCTGCTTGCGGAACTTCTTTTTGTTCCAGAACAGCCGTTCAAAATCGCTGTCGGCAAACAGGTAAAAGTGGTTACCGTCGGTGATCATCAGATTTTTGATGGCGACGTTGCCCAGCTCCCGCTCGCGCACGAAGTAGAGCACCAGTTCGTACAGCGCCTTGCAGTCGGGTTTTTCCGGGTGGAACATCTCGGCGCGGTTGCGGGCGATCTTCGCCTCGATGATCACCCCGATGGGGTCTTTTTTCTTTGGCCCGTCGTGGATGACGGTGTCCATACGCCGCACTTCGCTCTGCACCAGGAAATCGCTGGCCGGGTAGGCGAGGTTGCGCAGGAAGCTTTGCAGGTGGTCGCGCAGGGTAGCTTCGCTTTCTACCTGCTCGCCGGTGAGGTTTAGCAGGCGGGGCAGCTCCGTTTTTAGTCGGTCGATGTCCTTGCGAGCTACCTTTTGCTTGCGGTAGCCCTTATCGAGGACCTGGCTGGTTTTTTGCGTTTTTACGGTGAGCATGAAGTGTCTGGGCTTGGGTTTACTGTTCCTCGCAAATTGGGAGGGTAAGATAGTACACTTCGCCGTAATCGTGTCCGACACCCAGCGGAGCGAACGCTTTGGCAGAATGTTTGCTTTGGCTATTGATAAAAATAAACCCGGCGACTAACAAATTGGGGCTTCCATCACCGTTTACCGGAAGATCTCCGAGCCTTTGCGCGACGGTTTCCGGACCTCCTTTCCCTTTACGACGCTTACCCGCATCTTCGCGAGATCTATGATGATCGGCGGACCTTGATGTCGTTGTCGGCACAGAATGCCGCGACGGTCTGACCGCTTTGTGGCTGCTCGGTAAGGAAGTGCCGGATGGCGGCGGAGGTATGGCGCATGGTGGTTGCTTTGTTCAGGGCAAAGCTCTGGCGCCGATTCTAGGTGGGCAAGCCGTGATTGCTCGGACGCTTACGGTTGTTCGGCAAGGAGTAGGGTGTCGGAATATCGGGGTGCTGCTGGTTGGCTGGCCCCGACAAACTGCTAGCGGGTAACCACCAAGGCCACGCACCGCCATTCTATGGCATTCCCTCGCGCATCCATCGGCTCATGCAGCAGTAGGGGGTCCGTCCAGTCATCGATGTGCCAACCATTTTTCTGGAGGTGATCGAGTAGTTTTACCGGTGGGTGGGCGTTGCGCCAACCATCGGGGTGCAGAAAATTAAGTGGCGAAACGGCGACCAGTCGTCCGCCCGGCTTCAGCACCCGTTGCCACTCCCGGAAGGCGGAGAAAGCGTTTGGCAGCCGGTCGATGAGAAAGGTGTTGATCACCAGGTCCAGGGAAGCATCGGGGAAGGGCAGGGCCTCGGCACGGGCCAGCGCGAAGCGGAGATTGGTCAGCTTCCGGCCGGGCAGTTTCGGCGATCCCCAGCCGTAGCGAAGGAAGTTGGGCCGCAGTGTTTCCCCGCAAGTCCAATAGCCCCGGGCCTGGCGGAGCATCTGGTAGCTGAAATCCAGGCCGTAGCAGTCCCAGTCCGGATGGGCCGTCGCCAAATCGCCGATCAGCCGGCCGACGCTGCAACCGAGGTCGGCTACGGCCAGCCCGGCCCTGGCGGGAAGGAAAGGGCGGAGGTATTCCTGAAGGGCTTGAAAGGGGTAGCCGCCGTGCAGTTCGTCGGCCAGGTGGAGGGCGGTCTGCCGGGTAACCAGTTCGTCGTAGCGTTCGTAGACGTCTTCCCGAAACTCGGCTTCCGTCTTGGCGTGGTAAAAGGGGATGCCCCGCCGGGTAGCAGCAGGTGCGGGTAACAAGCGTCCTTTTTCGAATAGAGGCATGAGCGGCGGGTGATCGCTGCCGATGATTGGTGGGTAAGGCCCTGACTACGCGCTGAACGAAGAGCCGCAACCGCAGGTATCCGTCGCGTTAGGGTTGTTGAACGTAAAGCCACGGTTATTCAAACCGCTCGCCCAGTCAACTTCCATACCCAGCAGGTAGAGGGCGTGGCCCGGCTTCATCAGCACGGTTTCATCGCCGATCCGGAATTGCTTGTCGTCGACCTCCGGCAGGTCAAAACCCAGCTGGTATTCAAAACCGGAGCAACCGCCACCGCGAACGCCGATGCGCAGGAAGTGATCTTCAGCTACCTTCAATTGTTGGCGTAGCTCCTTCAGCTGCACCAAAGCGGAGGGCGTGATGGTAATCGGGGCGGTAGTGGCTTGCTTGGGGGCGGTGGTTACGTCAGCGCTCATGCGGGGAAATTTTATCAGGGCAAAATTACAAAGTTTACCTTTGTGAGCAAATAAACATCCGGGACGCGTGCTTGGTTGATGCCTACCCCGGATTCACGCCGCAACCGTGGCAATAAGCTGTTTTTATGACGTTGACGACAACTCTCCTACTCTGCGCAGGCCTCGTGCTCCTGGCCATCGTGGCTTACGCGCTGATGGAAATAAATAAAGGCCTGGGCCTGCTCAACGACACTACTATCGCCGCCGCTGAACGCTCCACCGCCGTCGTTGCGCCACCAGCCACCGACGAAAAGGAAAACACCAAAGCCCTTCGCCTCCAGGCCTGCGAGCGGCTCACGCTGATGCTGGAACGGATCAACGTACCCAATCTGCTCCTCCGTCTTCCCCCTGCATCCGGCGTTAGCGCCAAAGCACATACGGCGACGCTGCTGCTCACCATCCGCCAGGAATTTGAGTACAATGTCACCCAGCAGATTTACGTCAGTGATGCCCTGTGGTCGATCATGATTCAGGCCCGCGACAACGTCAGCCAGCTCATCGTCCGTGCCGCCGAAGGCGCGGAAAGCGGCGAACAACTTGTCAGCCGCCTGCGCCTCATGAGCAGCCGTCAGCCTGACGATCCCATCGGCGTCGGTCAGGCCGCCATCCGCCGGGAGGCCAGTCTGATGCTGTGACCGGTACCGGTCTATAATATAAGGGGAGATTCGGCTGTTAGGAGGCAGCGTTCCGGGGGACAAAGCATTACTATTTAGCCCGGAACGCGGAACGCTTTAAAAACAGCGCCGAAAGTGGTATTTACCGCTCACTAATTCTAAACCTCCCATTAGTCAGGCAAACAAAAGTGGCACCATCACCGTCGTCACCGCCCAACAGATCATGTTCAGTGGCGTACCTACCCTGGTGAAATCCAGGAATTTGTAGCGGCCAGCACTGTACACCATCGCGTTGGTCTGGTAACCTACCGGGGTCATGAAACTGGCCGAAGCGGCGATGGTCACCGTTACCAAAAGGGCCATCGGGTCGATGCCAAGTTGCTGGGCGGCAGCGATGGCGACCGGAGCCAGCAGGGCTGCCGTGGCGTTGTTGCTCATCACTTCGGTCAATAGGTTAGTGACGAAATAGAGGGCCGCGATCAGGGCGTAGATGCCCAGGTCACTCACCGAACCAGTCAGCAGGCCAGCGATGTTTTTATCGAGCCCGCTGTTGCTCATCGCCTTGCCCAGGCTGAGCGCGCCAGCTAGCAGGAAAACGATCTTCCAGTCAATGGCTTCGTAAGCCTCGCTCATCGTCACCGTACGGCCGAGCACCAGGGCGCAAACGCCGAGGAGGGCGGCGATGCTGATCGGTAAGATGTTGGCCGTTGCCAAAGCGATTACGCAGATGATGGTGGCCAGGACAAAGTAGAAACGGCTGCGCCTGAAGTCCGTAATCGGGTCGGAAGACAGCAAGATGAACGGGCTGTCCTGCTGTTGCTCAATGCGGTAGAGTTCGCGCAAATAATGTGTTTTCACCTCGGCGAGGATGACGTCGCCAGCCGTCAGGGGAAGTTCGTAGAGCCGTTCGTTGAGGGTCGCTTCGCGCTGACGGATGGCCAGGGGAACGCCCCGGTAAGTACGGCGAAAATCCATCTGCCGCAGCGTTTTGCCGACGAATTCAGAGTTGGGCGTGACGACCATTTCGACGAGGCTTGAATTGTCTCGCTCCAGGCCAGTACCCATCATCCGGACGCCGGAAGAGTGGTCGGTCAGGCGAACCCAGTCTTTCAACCCCCGGATTTTTTCGCGGTCGCAGCGCACCTTCAGCGTGTCGTCGGCGGCGAGCCGAAAATCGCCCGGCGGCAGGGTGAAACGGTTGTCGCCCCGCCGAACTTCGATAATGTCCATATCCAATTCCCGGACGATGGCCGAGTCCATGATCCGGGTATCCGCCAGCTGGGAAGCCGGGGGAATGACGATCTCCGCCATGTAATCATGCAGGGCGAACTGCTCCTCCAGGCTACCCTCCGCCTCGTGGTCGGGCAACAGGCGACCGCCCAGGTAGGTGAGGTAAACCACCCCGATAACGAGCAGGATCAGGCCGATCGGGGCCAGGGTAAATACCGAAAAACCGGGTAGCCCGGCCTCCACGGCAATGCCACTGACCAGGATGTTGGTGGAAGTGCCGATCAGCGTACACATGCCCCCCAGAATGCTGGCGAAGGAGAGCGGAATGAGCAGCTTCGCCGGATTGATTTTAGCCGTTGCGGCGATGCGCCCGACGATGGGGATGAAGACGGCCACCACCGGTGTATTGTTGATGAAAGCGGACACGGCGGCGACCAGAAGCATCAGTAACAGTGTCGCGAATTTCGGCCGCTGCCGGAAGCGTTTGGCCATCCGCCCGGCCAGCATTTGCAGGGCACCGGTCTTGAGCAGCGCGGCGGAAAGCACGAACATGAAGGCTACCGTCAGCGTCGCTTCGTTGCTGAACCCGCCCAGCCCTTCCTGCGGGCTGATGACGCCACTGGCCACCAGCGCGACGATGATCAGCATGGCGATCAGGTCAACCGTTAGCCATTCCGTAACGAAGAGGACAACGGCAGCGAGGGCGACAAGTAGGGTGATGACGGCGGTGGTCAAAGTCGTTTAATGCGTTAGGCCGTTAGCCTGGTAAACCATCGGAATATACTCTTCTGGCGGGTCGAAGATAGGTTGCCGGGGATGTTAAATTTTGGTGCGGGGTCGCAGGTGCAGCGCATCGCCTGCGGCCGCGCCCACTTACTTCCCCCCCTCTAAAGATTCAACCAGTAAGTAGCCTTCGCTACCAGCGAGCGGTTACGCGCCGTCCACCCCAGCGTATTGTAGTTGTCGGTGTACACCAGGAAAAAGTCGGAGACCGGCGCGAAACGCCACTGCAAACGGGCGTTGACGTTGAAGTTTTCGAACTGCTCGTTGTACTGCAAAAAGGTGGTCAGGAAGAGGGATTTGCTCAGCGTCAGGTCGATCCGTGGCCCGATCAGCAGCAGTGCCGTGCTGGCGTAGGGCTCCGGCAGGTCGATGAACTGGTAGTTGAAACGCAGGTCAATGCTGCCGAACGGCTGGTAACGATAGAGCAGGCCGCCGCCCACACCATAACTGTAGCCATTAAAGAATTGCCCCGCCTCTACCTCGAAATTAGAGCTGAATTTCTTGCGCCGATCACTGCGGTAATTCGCGCTGCCGCGCCAAAAACCGTAGTCAAGACCGGCGGGCAGCTCCCGGGCATCGGTGCGGGAAGGATCGAAAGGGTCGAGCAAGTAGATGTTTTGAAAGCCGGCACCCAGCCTGAGTTGCTGGGTATTGGCGTATTGCCACTCGTAACGGAAATCGTAATTGTAATCCGTGATGCCTTCCCCGGGCTCGGCGAAGGCCTGTACCTCAAGCCCCGGTCCTTTTTGGACGACACTGGAGTTGCCCGGATAGTCAATCCGTTCGGCTGCAACACTGCTGGTAAAAAAGCCTTTGCGGGGGACGAAGCCGACCTCGGCATTATAATCTGCCCCCACATAGGAGTGGAAGTAGTTGACGTTCCAGTAGCGATCCCGGTATTCGAGGTTGAGGCCGTGGACGTAGTCGTCGCCATCGTCCCGGTCGGAAAAGCTGCGATGCAGGAAGGTCTTGCCGTTCCAGCGATTACTTTTCGTGGCCAGGTTGTAGTCGATGCCCACGACGCGGTTGAAGTCGAGGTTGGTCTCGGTTGAATCCGTGAAGTCACCAAAATTTTGCTTGTTGACGAAGATGGCTCCGACGGCGGAGCGTTCACCGACCTTTCGCTGGCCGGCGGCAACGGTGTAGTTGTAGCTCGGCAGGCCCTGGTCAAAATTGGCCGCCGTCTGCATGTTCAGCAGGCCGATGCGGTAATCGTCGTCCAGTTTGCCACTCAGCCGGGCACCGTAGTAGATGGGGTTCTGGATGGCCACCCCGCTGCTCGTATCCTGGGCCACCCCGATACGTCGACTAAAGAAAGGGTTGGACCGGCCAAAACCGAAAGAGCCGAACAGGTCGGCGTTCTCCAGAAAAAATTGTCGCCGCTCGGGGAAGAAAACTTCAAAGCGGGTGGTGTTGATCACCTGCTGATCGACTTCTACCTGGCTGAAATCAGGGTTGACCGTCAGGTCCAGGTTCAGCCCGGAGCCGATACCGATTTTGGCATCTCCGCCGATATTGGTGTTGAAGTCCGTTGGGCTGTCATTTTCGAAGTCGCGGTTAACACCTCCGCTCACGTAGGGAATCAGGGTATTGTTGGCTCCCTGGGCCTTGGGCGCGCCACCGATGAAATCAAGCGTTCCCATGTAAGCCAGGCTCATGATCATCTGGTTCTGGGGAATCCGGTGCCAGGTAGAGCGGGTGTTGGATTGGGTATCGAAGCGGTAAGAATTAAAGTACCACTGGGGGTCACCGTTGGGGAAACGCAGGCTGGCCAGGGGAATAATCATTTCGAGCGACCAGAAACCCTCCCCGATATAGCTCTCTCCGCGCCATTTATTATCCCATTCCTCCCGGAAGTCGTCACTGCTTTCCCCGCCGTTAAAGATCAGTGCTTCGCGGGTAACGCCGTAGGGGTTCATGCCAAAGACGATGGCGTTTGTCTTGTCTTTGAAGGGATTGAAGATAAAGGTGATGTTGTCGTTCCCGCCGGCGCGGTAATCGCGGCGGAGACTGGGGATGACGAAGTCGGTACCGCGGACGTAGCATTTGGCGGCCACGTAAAGGTTGTTATCGTCGTAGGCAAAGTAAATCTCGGTCTGATCTGCCGTGCGGATGGTGTCGGAGGGAAAGGTTTCCCAAAAATTGGTGGCTGGTTTACTGGCCTGCCATTCCGGCTCGTCGAGCTGCCCGTCGAGGGTAATCCCGTCCGTCAGGCGAACGGCGGTAGCGGAGGGCGCGGCGTCACGCCCCGCCGGGTCGTACTGGGCAGCAAGCAAAAGCGGGCCGAAGCATAGCAGCAACAAGAATTGTTTCACGGAGGGGGTAATCTTTGGTCGGGTAGCGAAGTCGCTGCAGGTCGAAAAAAATAAGCCAGCCGACTGAAAATAAGCTTTTCGTTCGCGCTTATCGCTTATGGTCGCAAAGCTAACTTTTCTTTGCTGGAGGCCACGGGCGTTAGCGAACCGTTTAAATAAAAAAGCGCCGCTTTCCGTTGGCGGGAGGCGGCGCGAGGATTACACGCCTAAATTAGGGATCATTTGGGAGTACTAATGTTACTTCTGGGCGTTTAATAAAGCAGTGTTGTCCGTGGGATTATAGTGGGGTGCTTATGCCCGAAGAGCGTGTTGTTCGAGTAGTGTGAATCTGTATTGAATACGCTGTTTAGACGTGCCTTCCGACAGAAGGTAACGGGCCTAAATGTTAAGAAAGCTTTAAGCTTTCGAGGTCCAGGTCGTCCCAGCGGGGCTGCCAGCCAAGGGCGCGGAGTTTATCGGAGTTGATAATTTTACCGTCGGCCCCGCCGGGTTCGCGACCGGCGACGGGGAGGCCAAGGGACTGGGCGGCGGCGGTGTAGAAGTCGCCCTTGGTGGGGTGGGCGGCGGCGCAGACGTTGTACACCTCGCCTTTTTGCCAGCCGTGTTCCAGTAACAAATGGATGGCGGCGATCACGTCGGCGCGGTGAACTACGTTGACTGGCGCGTCGGCCTGGGGGATGGGCCGGTCGCGGCCACCGTAGAAACGGCCGGGGTGGCGATCGGCTGCAACCAAGCCCGCGAGACGAAGGACGATATGCGTAGTGGCCGCTGAGGATAACCAGTTTTCAGCCGCTACTACTGCGTGACCAGAAGGAGTGGTCGGAGCCAGGGGAGAATCTTCGGTGATTAAAGCTTCTTCTCCGTAGACACCGGTGGAACTGGTGAAAAGAACACACGGAGCACTGCGGCTTTGTAATAAAGGAATAGCCTTTAGGCAGGCAAGGTATTGCTCCGTGGCTTCCGCGCCCAGTGCCCGACCGCGTGGTGGCAGGGTGATGATCAGCGTGGAAAACGGACCATCCGTAAAATCCTCGGGTATTTCACCGGGCAAATCAATGTTGAAAGCCTGGCCACCGGCTGCTTCAATCGCCGCCAGCGTTTCCGCATTACGGGAACTACCCTTCACGGTATGCCCTTCAGCTATCAAGGATGTCAACAGCGGCAGCCCCAGCCAACCGCAACCCAGAATAGAGATGTTTCGTTTTTCCATGAGGCAAAGTTAGTTGGCGTCGCGAATAAAGGCGACCCTAAGCGAGGGGTGGAGCGCGACGGCGGTAGCCATCCGCGCAACCCCTCGCTTCGTCGCTTGGCCGCCGCATGAACAAGCATTACTGAAATCAAAAAAGTTACATGAGCTTATTTATCGTAAATGGTAATCAAATAAGTTGTTTTTTTTAAGTGAAAGATCTATCTTTGTGTAGCCAATTAATAAAGGCAAGCCACCAGGTTATTTCCCTGAAATGAAGACCTGACCTTAGTATTCCTATACGTATTTTGAGTGAGTTTTAGTCATAGCGGCGGAGCGGTCATGCTCCGCCACGTTTTTATCAGTACGCTGAGATCCCTTAAAAGTGCAGACGTTTTTACAAGCTTTTGTGAGTGCCCCGGGCGCTAATTCGGATCGAGGTTTTCTTTGATTTTCCACCTTTTAATGCACCATTCGACAGGCTCAACGCATTGCCGGCGGCCGCGCCCTTTTTGTCGTCTGAAGTCGGAAAGTATTGGGTCTTAAGTAGCTCACGCTTGATCCTGAAGGCTTTCAGACTTCTGACTATTCTTACGGACTAGTTGGCACTCAGGGGTTAAATCCTCCGCCAAAATGTCAGATGCCAGCCTCCGGCGCGATATTCGCGCATCTCCCGACCGGCTGCGGTATCTTTGCGGTCCTATATATTAAAACGATGCGGAACCTTTCGTGCGACTTGCATTTACCCCTTCTGAAACGACCATTATATAAGGACGTGATTTTGGGGGCGCGGTCGCAGGTGCAGGGAAACCCGTTGTAAAGAAGCATAGTTATGTTCAAGAAAATGCTCGGCAAGCTGTTTGGCTCAAAGCAAGACCGCGACGTCGCCACTTACCAACCCGTTGTTGATCAGGTCAACGACATTTTTAACGGCTTGTCCGGTCTGAGTAATGATGAGCTGCGTAACCGCACCCATGATTTTCGCGCCCGTATCGCCGAGCATTTGTCTGACATTGATGCCACCATCGCCAAGCTGCGCCAGGAAGCACAGACGGAGGACAGCTTCCGCGAGGTCGATAATATCTATAAAGAAGTTGACAAGCTGAAGAAGCAGCGCGACGAAGAGCTGGAGGTCGTCCTCAAGGAAATTCTTCCCGCCGCCTTCGCCACCGTCAAGGAAGCGGCCCGCCGCCTCACCGAAGACGGCGAACTACGCGTCACGGCCACCCAGGCCGACCGCGACCTGGCCGCCAACGCCAAAAAAGACCACATCTCCATCGAAGGCGACCAGGCCGTTTACAGCAATACCTGGACGGCCGCCGGCGGTGAAATTATCTGGAAAATGATTCACTACGACGTCCAGCTCATCGGTGGTATCGCTCTTCACGAAGGCAAGATCGCCGAGATGATGACCGGTGAGGGCAAGACGCTCGTCGCCACCCTGCCCGCCTACCTGAATGGCCTGGGCGGACAAGGCGTTCACGTCATCACCGTCAACGACTACCTCGCCCGCCGGGATGCCGAGTGGATCGGCCCGCTGATGGAATTCCTCCAGCTCAGCATCAGCTGCATCGACTACTTCAAGCCGCACAGCCCCGAACGCGTAACGGCCTACAACTGTGACATCACCTACGGCACGAACAACGAATTTGGCTTCGACTACCTGCGCGACAATATGGTGCGCAGCCAGGACGATAAAGTGCAGAGCAAGCACCACTACGCCATGATCGATGAGGTCGACTCCGTACTGATTGATGATGCGCGGACGCCGCTCATCATCTCCGGCCCGGTCACCGGCAGTTCCGACGACAAAGACTACGAATACCTCAAGCCTAACATCGAAGTACTCGTCGCCGCCCAGCAAAAACTGGCCACCAAGTTCCTGACCGAAGCCAAAAAGCTCTTCAAGGAAGGCTACATCGGTGTCGAGGAAGGTGAAGTCGGTCTGCCCCTGCTGCGCGCCCACCGCGCCATGCCGAAAAACCGGGCGCTGATCAAATTCCTCTCCGAAGAAGGCGTCAAGGTGCTGCTGCAAAAAGCCGACAACACCTACATGGCCGAGAACAACAAACGGATGGGCGAGGTCGACTCCGAGTTGCTCTTCACCATCGACGAGAAAAACCGCCAGGTCGACCTCTCCGACAAGGGCGTACAGTTCCTGAGCAAGTACAACGACGACCCGAGCTTCTTCATCATGAACAGCCTGGCCGACGACATGGCCGTGGTGGAACTAGACGCCACCCTGAGCGACAAGGAAAAAGCCCTGCGCAAAAATAAGATCAGCCAGGATTTTGGCGTGAAATCCAAACGCCTCCACGCCATCCACCAGTTGCTGAAAGCTTACACCCTCTTCGAGCGGGAAAGCGAATACGTCGTGATGGAAGGGCAGGTCAAGATCGTTGACGAGCAGACCGGCCGGATGATGGAAGGCCGCCGCTACTCTGACGGTCTCCACCAGGCCCTGGAAGCTAAGGAAAACGTCAAAATCGGCGAAATCACCCAGACCTACGCTACGGTGACCCTCCAGAACTTCTTCCGGATGTACCATAAGTTGGCGGGTATGACCGGTACGGCCGAGACGGAGGCCGGCGAATTCTGGGATATCTACAAGCTCGACGTCGTTGTCATCCCCACCAACCGCCCCATTCAGCGTGACGACCGCAACGACCTGATCTACAAAACCGAGCGGGAGAAGTACAACGCCGTGATCACCGACGTGAAGGAACTCGTCAACCAGGGCCGCCCCGTTCTGGTCGGTACCACCACGGTGGAGATCAGCGAAAAACTGAGTCGGGTGCTACAATCGAGCGGCATCGACCACAACGTACTGAACGCCAAGCAGCACCAGCGCGAGGCCGACATCGTTGCCGAAGCCGGTCGCCCCGGAAAGGTGACCATCGCCACCAACATGGCCGGTCGTGGTACGGACATCAAGCTGTCTAAAGAAGTGATCGACGCTGGTGGCCTGGCCATCATCGGTACGGAGCGGCACGACAGTCGCCGGGTAGACCGGCAGTTGCGCGG